>ERZ1023858.2-NODE-2-length-50684-cov-10.712418_pt1 | contig 50684 bp, 35 predicted proteins | sample MGYA00380387_ERZ1023858 | MGnify/ENA primary metagenome ERZ1023858 (study PRJEB33179, sample SAMN07449010) | human gut metagenome | biome: Human-gut; feature: Human associated habitat; material: Faeces | host: Homo sapiens | place: India: Bhopal | collected...
AGCATTTGGAAACCTACCATAGTAATATGGCAAGGCGCTGGGTGCTTAGCCTACATGACCCTCTCCTCTTCCCTCTTGTTACACTTATCATCATGGACGTTTTCATTCAGAAGATGCGTATCAAGAAGAACCGCAAGGTGCTTGTCATCGAGGAGGCATGGAAAGCCATAGCTTCGCCAATGATGGCAGAATATATCAAGTACCTCTACAAGACAGCCCGTAAGTTCTGGGCATCGGTGGGTGTGGTTACTCAGGAAATCCAGGACATCGTGGGAAGTCCTATCGTAAAGGAAGCCATCATCAACAACTCTGATGTGGTGATGCTGCTTGACCAAAGCAAGTTCCGTGAACGTTTCGACGAGATCAAGGCTATCCTGGGCTTGACAGATGTGGACTGCAAGAAGATTTTCACCATCAACCGACTTGAAAACAAGGAAGGCAGAAGCTTCTTCCGAGAAGTCTTTATCCGAAGAGGAAGTGTCGGAGGCGTGTTTGGAGTTGAGGAACCTCACGAGTGCTATATGACCTATACCACCGAGCGAGCAGAAAAGGAAGCGCTGAAACTCTACAAGAAAGAGTTGCAATGCGACCATCAGCATGCCATCGAAGCCTATTGCCGAGACTGGGAACTGTCAGGAATTACCAAATCCCTACCATTTGCCCAGAAGGTGAACCAGACTGGTCATGTGCTGAACCTCAAACCCAAGAGGAAATTTGATGAGTATATGTAACAAGTCATAAACGATAATATTCAAACAATGAAACGCTATCTGATAATACTTACTCTCTATCTCTGTGCCGTAGTACCGACGATGGCACAGTACTACAGTGTAAACTATGACAAGCGCACTGTAGAAGCAATGACAGCCGCTTTTGCAACAGAGGCAGCTACTGAGGCGTATTATGCCGAACAGGTAGCTAAGATACGTGAACACTATCAGGCGGCAGAGGTGGCTGCGGCAGGAATCTTTACTTCAAAGTTCCTTGACCGTAAAGCCCTCACCCATCTGGGACTATGGACAAGTTCGACGGAGAACTACTATTACCGCCGTATCTACAACATGGTGTCGGCCAAGATCATGCCGAAGATATGGACTGTAGCTGGAATGATGCTCAAAAGTCCACAGAATGCTCTCTATTGGGGAAGCTATTTATATAAGGTATGTGAAGAGACCAAGACTCTCTGCTATCAGTTCGAGTCTATCGTCACCAACAGCACCCTCTCGTTCAAGGATATTGCATTTCTGGAGATCAACCAGGAATTGGCGGCTATTCTGAAACTCTCGGAGTTGGGCAACGTAGATTGGGAAGCGATGTTTGACAACTTTTCCGGGTTCGGTTCCAACTTTACGAAGGAGAATCTGAAGGAAGACATAGACAACCTGTATGCCATGGGAGTCAACCTTGCTTCTGCTGGAGCTGGCAATGCTGTAGGATCAATCCTTGGCAACAGTAGTTTCAGTGGTACGATGATGGATAAGACAAGCAGCGTCATTGAGATTGCAGAAAATGTGTATGGACTCTACAACAGTCTGTCTGCAAATGCAGGCAATACGCTCTTACAGTTTGTTGGAGGAAGGGACAGCATTGCAAATCTCTTCTCTTTATCGAACTACAATCTGACCTCTTGGGTAACAGACTATGCCCGTGAAGGAATGGGACAATACTACACCCAGCGATGGTATATCTATAGAGTTGATGCCGGTAATGTGAAGCTGTGCGACTACTATCCACCTACAGACAATGATGCCATCATCAAAGGTGATCACTGGTATCGTATCAGCACAAAGGACAAAAACTATACTCCAACATCGGCAGAAAGAGAAGCTGCATTGAGAAACTCAGAAAGCCATGCTGGATGGAGTCGAAGTGATGTTCAGCAGCATAACAACTCGAATGACGGCTTCAATTATAGCATAACCTACTATATGTCAGGCTATATTCTCAGTAAGAAGAAAAGTGGTCAATATGCTAAAGCCTATGCTTACGAGATTCATGTTTCAAAGAGCTGGTATAAAAAGGAAGTTGCCTATGAGGATGTCTTTGATTCCTACACAATGGACATGAACACGTTCAAAGCCGGATTGAATGCACGACTGAAAGAACTCAATGATAACGAGGAAGGTTACACCTACTATCTTTCAAGTGATGCAAAGAGATACTATCAGACAACCGATGCCAAGAAGATTGCAGGATGTGAAACTGCAACCATCAGTGTTACTTGCCATGGCGGTACCAAACTTGGTGAAGCGTCAACCCAATACAAGTGTTCGAGTTGCGGAGGTAGCGTGAATGGTCACACCAAGCAGTGTGCTATGGCCACAAGTGTCACTCATGAAAGTGTCAACACCTCAGAGATTGATTCCAAGATTGCGGAGACAGAGAGGAAAATTGCTTCTCTCAAGTCAGAAATCACAAACTTGGAGGCAGAAAATTCGGAACTTCTGAGAAAAATCAAGAATTCAAATGTGAATGATGCAGCGAGGTATCGTCAACAGTACAACGCTAACAAAGATCGCATCACAGCATTGAAGTCTGACAAGAGTACTGCCGAATCAGAACTTGCCCAGTACCAAAAGGCAAAACAAGAGGCTATTAATGGTGAGAATGCCGTGACAGATGATTATTACCGCATACCGGCCATCATGCAGGATTGCAAGACTGCCTATAATCTCAGTTGGAATGGTTCGGGGGCTTGGGAAGGTAATACTTTCGTTCGTACTGCTTCCATGCCTAATATCAATGGTGTCATCACTTTCAAGGCAACGGTCTCGATAGCAAGAAAGCCCAAGTACTTCATGGGCATCAAGATACACCGTGCCATTGTGCAAATTTCATGGACTCTGACCACGGAATATAGCGATACGCAAGTGGTAGCTGTAGTAAACCTCGACCCGGCTAAGACCGATGAGGAAAAAGCTGCCGAAGTAAATGCTAAACTTGCAGAGATTGCCCGTGACTATCCAGACTGTGACCCAACAGTAGAATATGCAAAGAGCAACCCAGTGGAATCAGACAATACGGATGATACCTATCATTTGCTCTGGTCAAGTGACCGCCTGGAGATTGCACGTCAGATAGACAGCCGTCTCACCAAGATATTTGCAGACCTGGTGTCATTGGAGAAGATGATGCACTACAAGCATTCCATCATAGACATTTTAAGGAGTGTCGCTCCCCCACTGAATGACGAGCAAGGCAGAAGACAGACTCTCATTGAACAATGCAGGAAACGATGGTTGCGACATGCAGCCGATAGTGGACATTCAGATAGTTATAACGGAAAATATGATGACGATGAAGAAGACAGCAGTGAATAGCAAGATACTGACAATACTCATTTGTCTGTTGACTCTTTTGCCTTCAGCAGCAAAGGCTCAGGTAGGCTTTGATGCAGTTTCTATCGAGGCCTATATCAAAGACCACAAGCAACAGCGCAGTCTGCTGCTTGTGCGTTCCACCTTGGAGGCAAGCAATAAACTGCTGCATGACTACAGCGGCGATGCCAACATTGGATTCAGGGACATCAATAAGGAACTGGATAAGTACACCAGGGCATTTGACGTGATTGACATTCTGTACCAGTCACTCCGTACCAGTCTCAATGTGTACAGCACCTATGAGAATGTGAGTGACAAAGTCGGTGACTATAGAAAGATGCTCAATGATTTCAGGAAGAAATGCCTGGAAAGAGGAAACATCATGAGTACCGATACGCTGATTATCACCATCAACACCAAGGCTTTGGCTAAGATTGCAGATGAAGGCGACAATCTCTATAGGTCAGTCAGTGATTTGCTGCTATATGCTACTGGAGCTGCGGCATGTTCAACGTCAGATTTGCTTCTCATCATTACGAGCATCAACAACTCGCTCGACAACATCAACAAGCATCTCAACAAGGCATACTTCGAAACATGGAGATATATCCAAGTGAGAATCGGCTATTGGAAAAAGCAGGTGTACCGTGCCAAGAGCAAGGAGGAAATCATAAGCGATGCCTTTGGCAGATGGAGAGGCGCAGGATATTTAGGCTATTAGGATAACAAATAAAAAATCAATGAATATGAAACATTTAATCTCTTCACGGACAGCATTTTGCCTATGTGGCTTGACGTTATGCTTTAACGCATCAGCCCAAGGCTATGTGAGTTACAACCATGATGCAGCCAAGATGAACCAGATTACGGTTCAGGAGATTGGTTCTGGCGGTCTCACTCCTGCATTCTATTATGATGCCTTACACAACAGCTATCAGAAGACTGCAGCAAAAAAGAACAAGCAGTTTTTCAGAACCATGGCAGGAGTCTCTGCATATCAGCAGGTGGATGTTGCTGACAGTATCAAAGCATCTCTTACCCAACGAGCAGAAATAGAAGCACTCAACATTGCAGACCGGCAGATTGACATTGCCTGGCTTGCAGAAGGAACCAAGATCAACTCCAAGCTCTCGGACTTTCAGGCGAATATTGACCGAATAGTAAGCGCAGGTGGCTCTGTTTCAGACAAGACACGATGGACAGGATACTACAAGATGTACAAGACAGCCATCAAGGAGATGCAGGATGCCTATATGCCCAATGCCCAGCGCAAACAGCAGTATCTTGCCATCTATGATGACATTACCAAGCAGAATGAGACACTTATCTCCTTTTTAGTCCAACTAAGCAACAAGAGAAAGACCTCCTCCTTGCTTGCTGCACGACTTGAAAGAAGAAACAATGTAGCAAGCCACGCATCATCAGCAATCAGCAGATGGCGTGATGCAGGCAAAAAGAATGTAGGAAATAACTCTGGAGGCTCAGAATCAGATGACTCCGAAGGCAATAACATAGTAAGACAATAAAACATGGCAGATTCAAACATCCTTTCCGATTTCGGTATCAAGATCCTCGAACAGGAGATTGATGATGTGATATTCCAGACCAACGAGTTCCTTTGTGATGCCACGTTCACAGGCTCCCAAGGTCCATTTTGGTGGATATTGCAGATGTGTATGGCTCTGGCTGCGCTGTTCTCGATAGTCGTAGCTGGCAGTATGGCCTACAAGATGATGGTAAAGCATGAGCCGATAGACATCATGAAGCTGTTCAAGCCTCTTGTGGTCAGTGTCATTCTCTGTTGGTGGTACCCACCTGCAGATACCGGCATAACAAACAGCGGCAGCAGCTGGTGTGTACTTGACTTTCTCTCCTATATCCCTAACTGCATAGGTTCATACACCCATGACTTGTATGAAGCAGAGTCCGCACAGATTGAGGATAAGTTTGAAGAAGTCCAGGAACTCATCTATACACGAGACACTCTTTATAACTCATTACAGGCTCAGGCAGACGTAGCCCATTCCGGCACATCGGATCCAAACCTGATAGAGTCCACCATGGAACAGGCAGGTGTGGATGAAGTGACGAACATGGAAACTGATGCTTCAAAGCTCTGGTTCACGTCACTCACAGCTGGTGCGGTGGTAGGCTTAGACAAGGTAATCATGCTCATCGCATTGATAGTCTTCCGCATAGGCTGGTGGGCAACCATCTATTGCCAACAGATACTCCTGGGTATGCTGACGATATTCGGTCCGATACAATGGGCATTTTCTCTCTTGCCGAAATGGGAAGGAGTCTGGTCCAAGTGGCTGATACGTTATCTCACGGTACATTTCTATGGAGCAATGCTATACTTCGTGGGCTTTTATGTCTTGTTACTCTTTGATATAGTGCTCTGTATTCAGGTAGAGAACCTTACAGCCATTACCGAAAGTGAGCAGACAATGGCAGCATACCTGCAGAACTCGTTCTTCTCTGCCGGTTATCTGATGGCAGCAAGCATTGTAGCGTTGAAATGTCTGAACCTCGTTCCAGACCTTGCTGCATGGATGATTCCTGAAGGAGATACAGCTTTCTCTACCCGAAACTTCGGTGAAGGTGTGGCACAGCAAGCCAAGATTTCAACCCAAGGCATGATTAGCAAAATGATGTAAACAGCAAATAATACATATATAATAAGGTATGGTAATAAAGAATCTCGAAAACAAAATCAAGTTGGTGACGATCATCTGCTCACTCTTCCTTGTGGGCTGCATCATCATCTGTATCTCCAGCATTTGGACAGCCAAGCAAATGGTTTCGGATGCTCATCAGAAAGTGTATGTGCTGGATGGCAATGTTCCTATTCTCGTTCAGCGCAGCACCATGGAAGAAACACTCGATGTGGAAGCAAAGAGCCATGTGGAGATGTTCCACCATTACTTCTTCACTCTTGCGCCAGATGACAAGTACATCAAATACACAATGGATAAAGCCATGTATCTGGTCGATGAAACGGGTCTTGCGCAGTACAATACATTGAAGGAGAAAGGCTTCTACTCAAACATCATGGGTACAAGTGCCGTATTCAGCATCTTCTGTGACAGTATTAAGTTCGACAAGGAGAAGATGGAGTTCACTTACTATGGCAGACAGCGTATTGAGCGACGCACAAGCATTCTTACCAGAGAACTTGTGACGGCAGGTCATTTGAAGCGAGTTCCCCGAACCGACAATAACCCACATGGTTTGCTTATCACCAACTGGAGAACCCTTCTCAATAAGGATATAGAACAAAAGACTAAACTGACATATTGATATGGGATGGAAGAAAATGTTTATCGGTGAAAAGATGCCGGACAAAGATGATCCTCAATATCGTCAGAGATATGAGACTGAGGTGAAGGCAGGACGCAAGTTTGCCAAGACTATGAAGCTTGATGTGCTTGCAGCCAAGGTACAACTGTTTGCTAATGACCATAAACTGTTGTTCCTCTACCTTGTATTTGGTTTCATAATCTTCTGTTTTGGTCTGAACATCTACAGGATGGTAGTGGTGTATAGTCATCAACAGTCAAGACAAAGTGCTACGGAAAGGCAAGAGCAGATGTTGCGTCTGCGACGCAGCAAAGTCTGGAAAGCTGTTGAAAATGCCTACACCACGCATCATGCCATGAATAGAGATAATCAAAAGAATAATAACGAAAAGATAGAAAACGATGGACGCATTGAAAAAGATTAACTGGAAACAGCCCAAGTATATGATACCACTTATCATCTACTTCCCTCTGTTGTTTGTCGGCTACTTCGTCATTGACCTCTTTCATACGGAGAAGGCAGAGGTTCCTGATGGTCTCACAACGACAGAATATCTTAATCCTGACCTGCCTGATGCCAAGATGAAGGGAGACGGTATTGGTAACAAGTATGAGAGCATGCTTAAATCATACGGTAAGATAGACGATTATTCAGCAGTAGGAAACATTGAACGCAATGAAGAAGATACCAAGGAAGAGTATGATACAAAGTACTCAGATGAAGAACGTAAACTGGTCGAAGCCCAGGAAGCCGAGAAGCTCTCTGAGATGCAAAGGCAGCTACAGGAGAGTGCACAGAAAGGCCAGGAAATCGCCAAAGACAACAATTCTGCAGAAAATGATCGCTTAGCTCGTGGCAAACAGCGTGAGCAGGAGGCGATGGAAGAACTCAATCGAGCCATTGCCCAGGCAAGGATTCAGGCTCAGCAGGTCTCTTCCCCATCCATGCAGGCCGAAGTAACTGCCAAAACGGGCGATGCCAAGGAAGGAAAGGTTGAAATTCCGGAAAAGAAGAAGACCGATGATGAACCGCATGAGGTCGTCAAGAAGGTCAAGGTTACTTTCGACTACTTCAACACCCTGTGTGACAATGACAAAGAAGCTGGCCTTATCAAGGCTATCATAGACGAGAACATCAAGGCGGTGGATGGATCAAGAGTACGACTTCGTCTGCTCGATGATATTGTCATCAATGAAACGGTCATTCATAAAGGCTCCTACATCTATGCCACTATGAGCGGCTTCGGTTCACAGCGTGTCAAGGGCACAGTCAAGAGTATCATGGTAGATGATGACATCGTCAAGGTAAACCTTTCGCTCTATGATACCGACGGACTTGAAGGATTATATGTACCAAGCAGCCAGTTCAGAGAGACCACAAAAGATGTTGGTAGCGGTGCTTTGAGCAACACTTCAACCCTTACCAACAGTACATCTACTGGAGGTGGCAATCTGGCATCCTGGGGAACACAAGCCGTTACCAATGCCGTTCAGAAGACAAGTAACGCCATCAGCAAGGCCATCAAGAAGAACTCAGTCAAGCTGAAATATGGAACCTTTGTGTATCTCATCAATTCACGTTCAAACCAGAAAGATAAATAATAAACATATACGAATATGAAGACTATCAAGAAATTCTGCGCATTGGTAGTATGCGCATTAGCCTCTCTCCCATCCATGGCACAGCAGACGTATCAGGAAATGGAGCAGCTAACCATCAATGAGAATGTCACAACAGTCATTACCGCCTCTGAGCCAGTACGCTTCGTTGATATTTCTACGGATGCAGTGGTCGGCGACCAGCCAATCAACAATACCATTCGTCTGAAACCCAAGGAAGGTGCAGCCGTACATGCCGATGGTGACATCCTTGCTATAGTGACGATAGTTACCGAGCGTTACAGAACCCAGTATGCTCTGATATACACTACACGAATGCAGGAAGCAGTCACAGACAAACAGATTCTTTCCTCTGAGAAAATTCCATACCATAATCCTTCTGTATCAATGAGTACTGAGGATATGACCAGATATGCAAGAAAGATATGGAACTCACCGGCAAGAATACGAAACGTGAGCACCAAGCAGCACAGAATGACCATGAGGTTGAACAACATCTACTCTGTTGGAGAATACTTCTTCATTGATTTCAGCATTGAGAATCGTACCAATATCCGCTTTGACATTGATGAGATGCGTATCAAACTGAATGACAAGAAGGTTTCCAATGCAACTAATGCCCAGATGATTGAGCTTACGCCAGCTATGGTGCTTGACCAGTCCAAGACCTTCAAATATGGTTATAGAAACGTTCTCGTCCTGAAAAAGATGACATTCCCTAACGACAAGGTACTGTCTATCGAGATTTCTGAGAAGCAGATTAGTGGAAGAACCATCAGTTTGGATATAGACTATGAAGATGTTCTGTATGCCGATTCATTCAACTCATACTTAATGATGGAGGAATAGGACGATGAAGAAATACATTTTATCATTGATGATGGGACTGTTTGTTTCAGTCTCATCATTCGCCCAGAGCCATAGCGACCGAATATCCGTTGGTGCAGGAGCCTTATATCAGAGAGGCTTGGATGCCACAATCTCATGGGAACATGAAACACGCTACCACAACGCTTGGGAGTACTTCATCAACGGTTACATCAAATGGGATGAATGTGCATCATGCGGACATGTCTGCCCAGAGTCGTTTTGGAACAACTACCGTACATGGGGAGTTGGTGCTGCCTACAAACCCTGTGTGGCAAGAGACAGGAACAACTACGGAAACCTCCGAATTGGCGCAAGTGCTGGCAGTGACACTGACAAGTTTGTCGGTGGCTTGCATGTCGGTTACGAGCATAATTTTGCCCTACGTCATGGGTGGGGATTGTTTGTTCAAGCCAAATGTGATCTCACTCTTCCCAAACGGGAAGACTTGTTTCGTACTGGCATCGTGATAGGATTCAAGATACCCACATTAAAGAAATAGCAACAATGAAGATACTAAATATCATTTGTGCTACTCTCATGGCAGTAGCATTTGCCTCATGCGATGAGCATCGAGACTTTCCTGATACGGCAATGAAGACCTGCGACATCCTCTGTACAGATGGCAAAGTCGTAAGATTCGAGGAAGTTAAGTCCCAAAACAAGACTCCTATAGCCGTGGTATTTTATGTGAATCAGAACGAGGACATCCAAGGCACAGGCTATGCTGTCTATCTAAAGGACATTGAGCCGTTTGCATACTCAGACTCTCTCGGATTGAAGCATAACACATCAGCTGACATTGCTGCATTTGATGGTAATGTAAATACGCATGCTATGTATTCCACTGGCACTTCGCCTGCAGCTTCAGCAGTCTTTGACATGTGGCAATATGGTCAGAGTGCCTACATCCCTTCCGTTGCTCAGATAAAACTCTTGTATCAAGCACGCAGTGCGGTAAATACGTATATTCGCAAGTGCGGAGGCGATGTGATTCCAGACAATCCGGATGAGTGTTGGTATTGGACTTCGACAGAGGTTAAAGACCAGGAGACTACCAAAGCCTGGCTATACTCGTTAGCTTCAGGGGCACTTCAAGAAACTCCAAAGACGCAAGCACATAAAGTCCGTCCAATCATCACTTTATATAATTAGCATTAAATATTCACTATAATACAAGAATAAGGTTTCATGGAGGAAACAAAAGAATTACAGACCATGTATAAGATATTCCGCTGTCTGATATACTTATCATTGATAGTGGAGTTCTTTGAGTATGCAATAGACCCAGCGTTGCTTGACTATTGGGGTGGCATTGTTTGTGACATTCATAGCCGTGTAAAGAGGTGGTTCATCTATATGGATGGTAACCTCGTATGGAGCAAGATTGCTACCATCGTGCTTATCTGTATCACCTGCATTGGCACCCGAAACAAGAAACACTTGGAGTTTGATGCTCGTCGTCAAGTGTTCTATCCGTTGGTGAGTGGACTGTTCGTTACCATACTGTCTATATGGCTTTTCGGTCATCGTATGGATATGAGGTTCTATACCATCAGTCTTAACATCTGGCTCTACATGGCTACCTCTATTCTTGGTACCATCTGCATCCATGTTGCCCTTGACAATATCTCCAAGTTCCTGAAGGAAGGATTGCTCAAAGACCGTTTCAACTTCGAGAACGAGTCATTTGAGCAATGCCAGGAACTACAGGAGAACAAGTATAGCGTAAACATCCCGATGCGCTATTACTACAAGGGCAAGTTCCGCAAAGGTTGGGTGAATATCGTGAACCCTTTCCGAGGAACATGGGTAGTTGGTACTCCTGGTTCCGGTAAGACTTTCTCCATCATCGAGCCGTTTATCCGCCAGCACAGTGCCAAGGGTTTTGCTATGGTTGTATATGATTACAAGTTTCCGACGCTTGCGCAGAAGCTGTATTATCACTACAAGATAAACCAGAAAGCCGGGAAGGTGCCACCAGGATGCAAGTTCAACATCATCAACTTTGTGGATGTAGAATACTCCAGACGTGTGAATCCTATTCAGCAGAAATACATCGGCAACCTTGCTGCAGCCAGTGAAACGGCTGAAACTCTGTTGGAGTCTTTGCAGAAAGGTAAGAAGGAAGGTGGTGGCGGTAGCGACCAGTTCTTCCAAACATCAGCGGTCAACTTCCTGGCAGCTTGTATCTATTTCTTTGTCAACTACAAGAAGGTGCCATACGACAAGAACGGCAATCCTCTTATTGCTGAGATGACAACAGAGCCAAAGACTCATCGTCCGAAACCTACTGGCAGAGTCTTTGATCATACCGGTAGAGAGGTGGAGCCAGAGTATTGGCTGGGCAAGTACAGTGACATGCCACATATCCTTTCGTTCCTCAATCTCGATTACCAGACTATCTTTGAGGTTTTGGAAACGGATCCTGAGGTTGCTCCTCTCCTTGGCCCATTCCAGACAGCCATGAAGAATAAGGCTATGGAACAGTTGGAAGGTATGATAGGTACACTCCGTGTCTATACCTCCCGATTGGCTACCAAGGAGTCTTATTGGATATTCCATAAGGATGGTGATGATTTTGACCTGAAGGTGTCAGATCCGAAGAATCCTTCATATCTGCTCATTGCCAATGACCCAGAGATGGAAAGTATCATTGGTGCATTGAATGCTTTGATTCTGAACCGCCTCGTCACCCGTGTCAATACTGGCCAAGGCAAGAATATCCCTGTCAGCATCATCGTGGACGAGTTGCCTACGCTCTACTTCCACAAGATTGACCGACTTATCGGTACTGCCCGAAGCAACAAGGTTAGCGTGGCTCTGGGTTTTCAGGAGTTGCCACAGCTTGAATCTGACTACGGCAAGGTAGGTATGCAGAAGGTTATCACCACAGTCGGTAACGTGGTGAGTGGTTCAGCAAGAGCAAAAGAGACTTTGGAATGGCTCTCCAACGACATCTTTGGCAAGGTAGTTCAGCTAAAGAAAGGGGTGACCATCGATCGTGACAAGACCTCCATCAATCTCAATGAGAACATGGACAGCCTTGTTCCTGCCAGTAAAATCTCAGACATGCCTACTGGTTGGATATGCGGTCAGTCTGCTCGTGACTTCATTAAGACCAAGACCGGACGAGGTGACAGCATGAATATCCAGGAGTCGGCAGAGTTCCAGACCTCTAAGTTCTACTGCAAGACAGACTTCGATATGAAGAAGATTGCAGAGGAAGAAGCTGACTATGCGAACTATAAGATACCGAAGTTCTACACCTTCCCATCCAAGGATGCCAAGGAACGAATCCTATATCAGAATTTCGTGAGTGTAAACCTCGATGTCAAGAATATGATTGACGAGATAAACAAATTCAAGATAAAATGACTTTCAGAAAGATAATATTATTCCTGCTTATATCATTGAGTCTGGTTGCGAATGCACAGGCTCGAATGCCGACAGAGCGACCGGCATCAACGTCGGTGTCCATTTTTGAGTTGCCACCTTTTGAGCGTGCGGTATGCTGTATCAGGTTCTATGAAGGCATGCACCGAGCTAAGGACTATCCTTATGTAGGTTATGGACATAAGCTCAGACCTGGAGAACGTTACTCTGCTAATATGTCAACATATGAAGCAGAGCAACTTCTTCGTAAAGACCTCAGAGAGTTATGCGCTATGTTTCGTTCCTATGGTCAGGACTCCCTACTCCTTGCTGCATTATCATATAATATCGGACCATACAAGGTGACCGGATATAAAGACAAATACCCTAAAAGTTCTGTTTTAAAGAAACTCGAAGTAGGCAACCGGAACATCAGAGACGATTATGTGAACCATTGCCATTGGCGAGGGAAACGAATCCCTTCCATTGAGCGAAGACGGTATGCAGAACTCATGTTATTATTTACTCCATGACAGAAAACGAGCCAATCAAAACTGTTTCAGACGGTATCACATTCCTATCCACTGGTAGATATTATGATGGTATCAACCGGTGGGTAGCACATAAACTGAAAGATGGAGACCATGATGCCATAGACTATGCTGCACGTCAGATAGCAAAGCTGTTACCTCAAAATGCGGTTCTCGTTCCAATTCCAGGACATCATGGAAAAGCCGAACGGACCATGCAGTTAGCAAGAGCTATCTCGTCATATACTCACCTCCCTATCGTTGAAGCCCTCCGTGGTATAGAGCGAGACTCACAATATGATGCTAAGAAAAGAGGCCAGATGCTTTCTGCCGAAGATATGGGGTTCTACAGACATAAAGACTTGCCCTCGAATCGTACACCTTATCTCATAGACAATGTAGTAGATACAGGCAATACCGCTAAGGCAGCAATCAGAGCACTTGGCTGTGGAACAGTTGCTTCATTTGCAATGAGTGACACTCTTCTACAAAGAGAAGAAACCAGAAGTCTTCGGCGATAACACTATCCAAAGATTAATTTATGTCCAAACCAAGAAGAAAACAAATAAAGCCAATCGCAACTGCAACAATCTATCATTGTAAGGATTGTGCTAAAAGTTACGATTGGCATAGCAAAGCTTTAGACGGGCACCTTATCTTGTGTCGTTGCCCACACAAACAGGAAGGTGGCCGCTATTGTATATTCCTTAATGACCCTCAATGTGAGCATTTCGTGAAACGACTGAAAGAAGAGTGTTCTATGTAATAGTCTGCTCTTCATTTCGACAAATTATAGGTCATCCATAATTTGTTTTCTAAGTTTCTCCTGATTCGCATTATCGAAATAACTCAACATCACATAACATGAAGAAACATCATCATGAGCTATTTCAAGTTGAATATCTCCTTGCTCACAGGTAAAAACTGAATAGTACTTATAATTATCGAACTTTATTCCATACATCTTGGAAGAAGCATCACGATCATAAAGCTTATCGAAATACTCCTCGCATTTTACCGGTTCACCATACTTTTCCGTCAGCATGGATTTATACCCAGAATAACATTTATCCAACTCACCCCACTGATCCATACTAGGAAAAATGACTGTCACTTTGCAAATCATACCACTTTTATCAGCGATTGCACCAATGGTACAATTTTTATAACCCGCAAATTCACCAGTTAGCATAGATACTCCATCCTGAATGCCAATTGGTGTAAAGCCCTTAGTTTTCAACTTTGTTGTAAATGTTTGGAGAGTTCCTTCCATAGGAATCCCTTTGAATTTCATATGCTCAGTTTGGGCATATCCGATGCCGACAGCAAATGTCAGCAATAAAGTCAATAAAAATTGTTTCATAATTATATGTTTAATGTTTATTACAATTATTAAAAAGCTTCAAAGCCAAATTTCTTAGTATAATATGGCATTTCATTCTCAGCAAGATCATTTATTCGTTTTGCTGCGAAATCACTGTTGAGCCACATTGCATTCAGAAGCCAGGTTTCAAATATAAAGCTAGACGTAAAATCAACATCTTCAGTATATCCTGTTATCATACGTGCTTTAGTTAATCGCTTAAAATGCAGAATCTCTTCTGTGTTCATTTTCAATGTGCTGCAACTTCCAAAATGAACATTCCTACCTTCGAAAATACCACGATTTGCATCTTTTTCAGCAAAAGCAATCAAATCCAAATTTGTTTTATCAGCAAAGCAAATACTCTTTTCCAACCCATGAAAGCACAAATATATCGTGTCGTATGCGCTATAACTTGGTTGGTGTAGATGTTCTATATAATATTTGAAATCTGATTCAGTAGCTACCTGTCTGAATGTATAATCTACTTTTATAGCATTCTCCAAAAAATCAAGAAGAGGTAAGACCGGTGATTTTTTCTTCAAATCATGCAGAGTCTGATCCCATTCTGTTTCCAAGCAAAATATTTTATTCATCGTATTTTATTTTTATAGTTCATACACGTTTTGTATTATTGAAATCGATTTGTTCATTACATCATAAGTCATTGAGGCTTGAATATTGATGACTGACAAATATATCCATGAGTTTATTCGTAAGTGATTGTGAAATGCGTTCGTCTGGTTGATATTTACCTTTTAGCAGTTCTTTCGGCAAATACAGTTCACAATCCTCCATTATAACGGGGCCAACCACGTTCGTTAAAACATAGCCAGTACAGTCATCAACTCGATGCAGATCTTCAATATCTTCAAGGAATGGCATGGTTTGTTCACCAATGGCAATTGTTTTCATAAGATACATGAAATACTGCTCACCATCATAATACAAGAATACCACTTTATCACCTTTATTTGGTAAGTCACGCTCCCAAGGAGGAAAACCACCCCAACGAAAATAAGTATATCCTTTCTGCCACAGTTCGTCAGCCATATGTTTCCATTTGTCCTCTTCGGTAACAACCATCATTCGTAGTCGAAAGTCATCTTTTTCAGGCTCTTCTTCGACATCTTTGTTTTTTATAAAGATAGAGATGTGAATGCGGTCACTGTAAGGCGCATCCTTTCTTAGTCCACTGATTTCAGTTTCAAAGACATCTTGCCACCCCATATCAAGTAATGCAGCCAACGACTTATTTACCTTTCTTGGTATATATCCAAGAGTTGGTCCAACGTCCTCGTATTCAGATCCTTCATCACCTGCTATGGCTACCGCTACAGCATTTTCATCATGGACGTTGTATTTCTCACGAACAAGGACCAGTTTCGAACCGTCTTGTAGCTCGTCCCAAATATCATCAATGTTGTAAAACGCTGCACCTGCTATGTTACATTCCAGGAACAATTTTCTTTTCTCTATAGGAAAAAAGTCCATATTCCCTTCTATCGGATCGTCTGGAACAAGTCCATCTTCAATAGCAAGGTCACCTTGTAAAGGCATAGACATACCTTGCGTTCTTTCGGAATCGTCATCAGGAACAAGAAGAGAATAATCTTCTACCTTAGTTTTGGATAGATAATTTCTTACCATTTCCCTAAGTTTGGCATCTTCAGAAATATCGGTAATACCTTTAGCTTCCAGCTTTTCTTGAAGATCAGCCAATTCTCCATCACACTTCGGGCAAGTGCCTTGACACTCACCTTTATGATTACATTCTGAAGGCGTATATTCCACGCCATACTTGTCCGCAACATAAGTACGGATAGCTTTCAGTATCTCACATTTTTCTTTTCCTTTTCTCATATCGAACTATTGTTTTGAATCAAATTTAGCTTCTCGTTCTATGTATTTGATTTGAGAAATGTTCTTAAATCCCATCCTCTTCAATTTATTAATGCTTCTATCGACATCTACCTGCGTGTTGAAATGAGGAATAAGAGGCACTTTGATTGTAACTTTATCTAATGGCACAAACTTTTTTAAGGTATGGAGTTGCCATTTAATATCAGAAGTCACCTTCGTATAATTCTTGTATATAGAATCATTCATATCCTTAACATCAACAATCCATTCATTTATATATTTGGACAAAGTCTCTATAGTCTCAAATGAACAATGAAGAGATGTCTCTATTGTTAGTTTCCAAATTCTGGGGCATAGTTTAGCAAATTCAATGATAAAATCCGCATTCATTGTAGGTTCTCCACCTCCAAAACATATACCTCCACCAGTAGATTGAAAGTAGATATTATCAATCTTCACAACATCAAACAATTCCTTTGGTGTAAGCATCCTTATGCCTTTTTGCAAAGATCTACCATCATTTTCATATATTGGGGCATGACATTGATCATTCAGGCAGTACCTACACTTCAATGGGCATCCCATGAAGGCAACGAGTGTAGTAACCCCATTTCCATCTATGCCCATACGATGTCGGCTTATACCGAATATTGGTCTTTCCATATTATATTTGTCCATCTTGTCTTAAATGAATATTTTACCACATTTAACTTTTCTAATAAGCTCCTCTGTTTCAAACTCAGCATTTCGCCATCTACACGATACACTATGCCCATGTTCACTATTAAACAGTCCAACTATATTTTGGATGTCTTTAGGCAGTTTCTCCATGCCAAAGTTGTACAGAGCATAAGGCATCTTGTTATAATAAGCACCAGCAATGGCTCCAGTTATAGCTCCCATTGTATCTGCATCACCTCCTAACGAGATACATAACCGCAAAGCATCCTCATAGTCTTTGCTGTCGAGAAAAGCAATGATGGATTCTGGCACTGTACCTTGACAACTGCCGTCAAATCCATATGTTGGGCGTATATCATCGCAACTTCTGTTAAGATCGTAACCGAATGTATCGGTAATAAAACAACGTATTTCCTCCTTAGAGTTACCAGTCCTTGCCATAAAAATAGCAGCTGCCGTAGCCTGTGCTCCCTTAATGCCTTCGGGATGGTTGTGCGTCACTTCGGCACATATCTTTGCAACTTTCATTGTCTCTTCTAGGGTATCAAATGCAAAGCCGACTGCAGACACACGCATTGCAGAACCATTGCCCCATGAATTATATGGTTTCGGATTGTCTTTGCGTAGCCACTGTGAGAACATGTTACCATATGCTCCCATAGGATTAGGATATTTGCGTCCCCATTGCTGCATACGTTCAACTAATCCCTTCTTGGTATGCCGCTTATCGTTCAAAATCCAGTCAGCCACAGCAATGGTCATTATTGTGTCATCGGTGTAGTCCATTCTCTTATCTTGGATGTTTATATCCGTTGACTTGTGCGGATCAAACTCATAGATACTTCCTGCAATGTCCCCTAATATAGTTCCCATGAGCATTGGGCAGTACACGTTGACAGGATTCTTTTGATGTTCATTACTTTTTCTTAAAACATTAGTATAGTCAAGAGCTTCGTACCAACTGCGAAACGTATCAGGCGTCTCGCAGCAACCCCAATGGCAGAAACGGTTGTAAAGAATTGCCTTCATGGATATTGGTACACCATCATTGGCACAGAAATCGCCAAGCCCTTCTCTTATGTAACACAGGGTCTCGTTCAATAGATAATCATCATTATTAAAATGAAATCTAACCCAATATCCTTCATATTGACCCACATGAGCACCGCAATCCTCTGGAATATCTTTGCCATAGTAGAAACAATGTTCAAGATAAGGAGCCACTATTACATCATAGAACTCTTTGGGAAGATATATGTTACAAACTGCTATTGCCTGCTTGAAAAGAGGAGCAATTTCTTCTGCCTTGAAACCTGCAATACCACAACCAATGCATGTAACCAGAAACTTCATTTCTTGGTGTTCTTGTGCAAACTCAATAAACTCATCAACGTATGGTTTGATAGTTTCCACACCTCCTTGCATGGTTGGTATGGCATAAGCTTGACCTGTCAACCCTACACCTACTCCCCATTGAGCTCCAAATTTATTATGTGCAGCTTTTGCTGCACCCCCAAGATGTTTCCCTGCAAGATTACTACCAAAGACGAAAATTTCATCCTTTTCAAGCATATCTATTCTACCCGAAGCTATATTGGGGTTTTCCGTTCTATTCTTGCTCATAATCTTACTATTTTTACGTTTATGATTAACTCTCAGAAGTCAGTTTCTCCCAATCTATGATAAAATCAGGATTTTGGCTTTCCATCCATTTCAAGTATTGAACATCATCGTTATAGATGCTTAGCTGGGTTTTACCCCTATATTTGCCGAATGTTATCAAATCATCTGGCTGTAATGTCTTTAGATTACTTCTGTGATATTCAATTATAGAGTCTATATCAGCTATCAATCGCTGTGACTCAATGATTGCCCACTTCACATAGTTCCAGTCTGTATCAATAACTTCTCTAATAGTTTTGTTCTTATATTTTCCGAATGTAAACACATCATCCAATCCGAGTACTTTAACTTCATGCTCTTTTGCACCTTCTCCCTGTATTTCAAGTAATGCCCAGGAGCCGCATCCGCAGTTTGGTATTGGCTGAGGTTCCGTATCGTCCTTCTTACACCAACATAATTCTGGTGAGTCTGAACTATCTGCCCTTTCGCCATTACGATAATAGAAGCCATAAGCGATACCATACTTACCAAATCTGCCATGTGGTTCTACTCTAACAACCTGAACGTATTGATTTCTGTACCAATCAGATACTCTACCATCAGGAAACCTTTGGGCAGTAAAAGGTAGAACCCTACCAATATCATAGTAGAGCTCCATTATATTATTTTGTGGAAACTTGCAATTTATTGCATCTACAAGTTTCTGTTTATCTTCTGTATTCATACTTATAAATTATCTGTTTGCCAATCGAGCAATTCATCATCCGTTGTTGTTGGATAGTTGTAATGCTCAATCAATTCTCGTTCCGTAAATGTTCTTTTGAAAGTACTGCCTAAAAGCAGAACTATCATATCATCCACCCTCCTGTTGCACTCTTGGAGCTTAGAATTGTAAAGCCCTTGTAGAGCCTTTGTTCCAATGTAAGCTCCAGTACGTGCCTCTAAGATGCCAGAGAAAGTATTTTCCAATTCCTCCGTAGCAATTTTATAACGAAGAAGAACATTCAGAAGTTGTTCTCTGTCCTCGTTTAGCTGAAATTGTTTCAGCAGATGTTCCATTCGCCAAGATTCATCGGACACTTCACAAAGCTTCTTTTTGAGTCGTTCAAAGTCCGACACATCGATATTCGATTCCGACAGAACTTTTCTGTTGTCGAAATTTGAGAATACGCTGCTGATGACATCGAATGGATCCGACTCTTTCAAATTGTAATCAAGATAAGCGCTTATTACAGCTGCTACCCTACGAATCCTTACCTGGCTGTCCCAAGAAAGTTTTTGAAAAGGAATCGAGTCATTCGTCATCCAGGCGATGCCAATATATTCCCTCACTAATCTGTTGGCATCCCATGAACCATTTTTGCCTTTAGAATTATATTCTACTTGAGCTTTTTCCATATCATTGTTTATTAAAAATCTCAATTCTTTGGCAAAGGTAAATCACATTTATGCAGCCTATCTGCATCTCAAAATAAAAATCGATAAAATCTTCTTGAATGCCTTAAACACCCAATTTTGGGGCAAAGATACAAAATACTTGGACATAAATTGATGTTTTAATCATTTTTTTGAGCGTAAAACCTCTTTTTTTCCAATTTTATTATGATATTTCGAATAAAAACACTACTTTTGCATATGTAGAAACATTAAATAAGCAATTATGGAAAATAAAGACCTGAACCGGCTGAAAGTTGTTCTAGCTGAAAAAAAGAGAACCAACAAATGGCTCGCTGAACAATTAGGTAAAGATCCAGCAACGATCTCCAAGTGGTGTACCAACAATGCACAACCGAATTTGGAGAATCTTGTTGAGATTGCAAAGTGTCTTGGAGTCACAGTCAATGATTTAATTCGATAATGTAAAAGGAACCCAGTATGCCAACAAACAAGAATGCAGCTATACGCTACCAGACTCTCGATAAATGCTTTCGAGACAGACGACACAGATACTACATGGAAGACCTCATCGACAAGTGCGAAGAGGCCATCTACTACTATAATGGCGTAGGAGGAGTGAGTCGGCGACAGATATTTGAGGACATCAAATTCATGGAAAGTGAAACAGGCTGGAGTGTGCCGCTTGAAAGAAAGCAAGATGGCAGAAGGGTTTATTATCGTTACCGTGATCCTGACTTTACCATTAATGCCCAACCACTGACAGAAGATGAAGCACGACAGCTTCGCTCTGTTATCATCACTCTCAGGCGTTTCAGAGGATTGCCAAGCAACGCATGGGTGGATGAAGTCATTTCCAACCTGGAATGGCGATTTGGACTTAGAGGCAAGCAGGAGAACATGATTGGCTTTGAACAAAACCCCTATCTCAGGGGATTGAACTTACTGCCTGACATCATAGATGCTGCTACAAGCCATCAAGCTGTAAGAATCACGTATCGCAACTATAAGAATTGCGATGAAGAGTACACCGTTGTTGTACATCCTTGGTACATCAAGCAATACAACAACCGATGGTTCCTTATGGCGTATGATGCCGAGGCTGACAGAATATCAAACTATGCCCTCGACCGAATACAGAACTTCAATGTTGAGGAAGATGTGGCATACATACCAAATAAAGAGGTCGATTTTGAACACTACTTCGATGATGTGTTCGGTGTGACAATACCGCCATCAGACGTTGAAAAGATTAGGGTTCTGCTTCAATTCTCCAAAAAGCAATATCCCTACATCGTGTCCAAGCCCCTGCATCATTCGCAGGAAATAGTAGATGCGGAAAACAGCATTCTAGCTGTTGAAGTACGACCGACATATGAGTTTACGCAATTGATACTTTCGTTTGGATTTGACGTTAAAGTGCTCGGACCAGAGCCTTTCAAACAGGAGATATTGGCAAATCTACGTAGGAATCTGCAGAATTATAATGAAATGCAGATAGACTGCACCGATTAGTATTACATTTGCAAAAGTATTTAATAATAATGAATAAGAATAATAGTCCATATACAGCTGCATTGACAGGTGGGGGCTTTCTTTTCGAAGAGACACTCACCCTGTTGCCTTTACTTCAAGCTGAGAACAGTGAAGAACTGCTCCAAGAAGAAAAGGTTAATAACAATCTGCTGCATATCAATGCAGAAACAGCTCGTTCAAGAAACATTCACGAGATAAAAAGGCGTTATCAAACAATGCCTCCTTCATTTTGGAATGACTTCAAGGAAATGAGCGATAGTGACAAGATCATTGCTCTGTTCTATGTGATGCTCAAAACATATAAGATATGTTTCGACTTCCACGTGAATGTAACCATGCGCAAGTGGAACAGTATATCGAAGAGCATAGACAAGGAAGACCTCATGATGGAGTTCAATGAAATCTCTGCTAAAGACGAGTTTGTTGACTCATGGAGTGACTCTACAAAGGGAAAGGTTGCAAGTGCATATCTCACAATCCTGAGAAAGGTTGGAATGCTGACTAATGATAACCGTCTTCATTCCCTGGTCTGCACCAATTACGACTACTACTTGGCAAAGGGAGAACCATGGTTTTTGGAAGCCTGCCTCCTGCAGCCATACGAAATAGATAACATAAAGAAATCAATGTGATATGACGATAAAAGAACTTGATGATAAACTGAACAGCCCTGGTTTCCAGGACACGGAGAACGGCGACCTGTTCTACAACTTCTTCATCTACCAATATCCGGCAGAGAAGGAGTATGACATCCGTCGCCAGATACAGGAGTTTAAGGCGAATCTCATTCGCCCTATCAACTATGTGGATGTACTTACGCTGAATCTGTTTGAGGAGTTTTGCAACTTTCTCGACCAGAAGAAGTTCCTGCGTCATCCATCCATGCTGAAATACCAGTTGGAGAAAGAGCAGAACGATCCGTCCAAGGCACAGAACACCCAGGACACGCTGACCCGTAATGCCCATTCTCCTGAGTTCGTGCAGTACATTCATCAACGGATCATCGACCATATCACCATCAAGGATCAATACCGCCGTCCCTACGTTTTCCTGTATGGCATCGGCAGCATGTTCCCATATCTGAGAGTCAACGAGTTTCTAGCCCTCTACGAGGATTACAACGATACCGGGAAGTATAAGATTATCGTCTTCTACCCAGGTCACCGTGACCAGAACTCCTTCCGTCTGTTCGATACGCTTCCAGACAATCATACTTATCGTGCAACCCTACTTATCAATGAGTAACTTATGAAACTGAAAGATTTATATAGCAAGCCAATCAACCGTGCTGTCAATCCTGCCGTCAGTGCTACCAAGTTTGACCCAGAGACAGAACGCATCGAAATACAGGAATACGTGTTTACGGATGAGATCATCAATGGTCTCTTCCGCATACTTGATGCCATCAAGAACAACAAGCCATACGACCATGTAGGTATATGGATTGACGGTTACTATGGTTCAGGTAAGTCTCACTTCCTGAAATACCTCGACTACTGTATCACTCCATCAACCCGTGAGGATGCCGTATCTCGTCTCCTCGATGCAGTAAAAGCCATCGACCCACTTGACGAGAAGCACAACCTCAATTTCGATTACGACGAGTTGCTCTCTATCGCCAACTGGTTGAAGCGTGCCACTATCGACACCTGCATCTTCAACCTGGAAACCAGCTACGACAACTCTACAGACAAGAAGAAGGCTTTCCTTCATGTCTTTTGGAATGAGTTCAATGGCAAGCGTGGTTTCAATAAGTTCAATATCACTTTGGCACAGAATCTGGAGAAACCCCTTGCCGAAAAGGGAGTTTTCGAAGCCTTCAAGGAGCGCATTGCCGAGGAAGGTGGAGATTGGAACGACCCAGGTATGGCTGCCGACCTGATTGACAACGAGCTGGATTGGGTACTCGATATTGCCAAGGAACTTGCCCCTACTCTCTCCGTAGATAGCATCCGTGAGCGCATCATCAAACGCGACACCAATATGAGCATCGACCGCTTCGGTATGGAATTGGCTTCCTACCTGAAGGACAAGGGCGATGACTATCGTCTTATTCTCCTTGCCGATGAGGTGAGCCAGTTCATCAACAAGGAGCGTGACCGTTATCTCAACCTCCAGGAGATTATTACCAAACTCTCTGAAGCTTGCGACAACAAGGTATGGGTGGCTTGTACTGCTCAGCAAGACCTTTCAGAGATTATGGACGACTGTCATATTGCAGAAGAGAAGGATAAGGAAGGCAAGATTAAGGGACGCTTCGAAGTGAAGGTTTCCCTGAAAGGTACACAACCAGAGGTAATCACCCAGAAGCGTATTCTCGACAAGAAAGAGGAAGTGAAGCCAGAGCTTGCTGCACTCTACAATAAATATAAGGCAGGTTTCGACCTTCAGTTCAAACTGCCTACATCATATAGTAGCTACGAATCACAAGATGATTTCGTGGACTATTACCCTTTCGTGCCTTATCAGTTCAAGCTGATTATGCAGGTATTCAACTCGTTCCTCAACCTCGGCTATGTAGCCAAGGAGGTAAAGGGTAACGAGCGAAGCATTATCAAGGTAATCCACTCTACTGCCAAAACAAATGCAGATGCAGAGTTGGGCAAGTTCATCTCTTTCGACGAACTCTATAACAATATGTTCGAAGAAGGATTGCAGGCTCGCGGACAGAAGGCTGTAGATAATGCTTTGCGCATGGCTCGCACCTACCAGACCGACCGCCCTGAGCGCACCCGTCTTGCCGTAAGAGTAGCCAATGTGCTCTTCATGATCTGTAATATTTCGCAGACCGACCAGCTGGTCTTCCCGGCAACATTGGATAATGTAACCTCACTCCTTATCAACGATATGGAGACTCCTCGCCTTAACATCAAAAACGAGGTAGAGAAGGTAATAGAATTCCTTTGCGACAATAACATCATCCGTCGTGAACAGGGCAAGCAGGGCGCACCTGAAACCTACGCCTTCTATAGTGAAGAAGAAATGAAGGTGGCTCAGCTCATTCAGAGCCAGGTGGTTGACAACAATACCCAGGCAGAGCAGCTGAAGGAAATCTTCAACCGCTACATCACGGCTCTCCGCAACAAGGAGCAATACAAGACACGCAGTTTCTCCGTGGGTCTCACCATCAAACAGCGCACCTTCCTCAGCAACAATCCTGATGTGCAGGTAGAGTTCGTAATGGATGCTGACTACGAAAGTGCAGAGCAATTAGCTTTGCAGAACAGCAATGTCAACCGCATGGTTTACTATGTGGGACCTCAATATCGTGACAACAAGCGTCTGTACAATGCCTTCTACTGGTATTGCCAGGCAAACCGTTACATGGCAACTCCGGTAACAAGCGAGGACAACAAAAAGACACGTGACGAGTTTGAGAAACGTGCCAACGAACTTTACGATGGAATCATCAGAAAGGAGTTTGAGAAGATTCTCGACACCTGTCCTATCATCTCCGGCCTCAGCGTGATAGATGAAGCCGAATTGGGACAGAAGCGTGGTAACGACCGCTATCGTGTAGCAATGGATAAGCATCTTTCCAGCATCTATACCAAGGCAAACCTGGTGGATTACCCAAGCATGCCTCGCACTACGGAGCAGTTGAAGAAGGCCATTCTTCGCAATGTCAACCCAGGCGACTACGATGGAATGAATGCCGTACTTACTGATGCCGAACACGAAGTAGAGATTTATCTCAACAAGCAGTTTGCTGAGGTAAATGTTTCTGATGTGCTTGCCAAGTTTGCCAAGGCACCATACGGATGGGACAACATCTGCACACTCTATATTATCAATGAATTGGTACGTCGCCACAATCGTGACTACTCATACGCTAACAATCCGAATGTAGAGACATCAACAGTTGCCAACCGCATCGTCAGCGAGTCAAACAAGTTCACTTTGCGTCAGGCTAAGGTCATCTCTCCGCAGGTGATTCAGAACTTCATTGCTGCATGGAAAGAGATTTTCGGTATTTCTGCCGTTCCAAGTTCCACAGATAGTACTCAGCTCTTCCGTGCCTGCCGAGACATAGGGAGCGACCGCAGTCTTGCCAAGTTCATCAAAGGCTATAGAGAAAATATTGAGAAAAGAATTGCAGGTTATCAGTTCTGCCAACCTATCCGTGAGGCAATTGAACTCTTCGAATCATGGCTTAACGAGCGTGATCCGCTGAAGTTCTTTAATCTTGTCATAGCAGCAAAGGATGAAGCCAAAGTACTTATAGATAAGTGCAAAGAAGTGGCACAGTTTACTCACGACCAGCTTGATACATACAAGCAGCTCCTCCAGTTCCTGGATGACAACCAGTATAATTTCCCATTCGTTCCGATGGAGATGCAGGGAGCAGTCACCGACTTCAATAAGTTGAAAAACGACCCATGGCCAATTTCTGGTCTTCGTGGTTACATCAAGCTACAACGCCAGTTATCAGGCATATTGGATGGTGTACGTGATGAACTCCGAGAGAAAATCAAAGCAGCCTATAATGATATGTTCGACTATCTTAAGCAGGTTGCCGAGAAACAGCATGTTCCAGAAAGTGTACTGTCTGACCGTGAAACAGTTATTCGTGTCAAGACCACTCCAACCAATATTCTGGTACTGCAGAACAATGCCAATACAGATACGTTCTATCAGGAGCAGGTGGATAAGATTATGTCTTATAACCCTCCTCAGCCTCCAGGAGGTGAAGGAGACGGTAAACCAGAGCCACCAGTAACTCCAGAAAAGCGCATCCGCAAGGCATCCTTGCAGACTAAGACAAAGTTGCCTATCACGAATGCTGAGGATATAGAACGCTATTTGGAAGGTCTGCGCCAGCAACTCGAAAAGCTGCTTGTTGACCAGGATGGTGTAATGATTATCAAATAAAATCCATGTTCAAAAGATAAAGTATGGACACAAATAGAATCAAACGCTTCGCAACCGAAGCACGAAATATATTGAAAGCCGGTATTGCTGCCAAGATTACTACGCTTGGCTTCGACAAGAACGGCTTTGTAGCAGAAGAGCATCGCCCACAACTTATGCAGGGCGGTGCTCTCTGGAATGAGCAGTTGCAGACAGAGGGCTTCTACTACCAGTGGATGTCCCTCTATAACCGTATTCAGCAGAAAGGTATCAACGAGGTGTATGAGGAAGCTGCCTACACCTGGTTCAACCGTCTCTGTGCCATCCGAATCCTGCAGAAGAACAATCTCTGCAGTCCAGTTCTGGCGTATGCTGATGCTGCACGCACTCCTGTCATCGTGGATGAAGCCCGCCAGGGACGCATTCCACAGATGAAGGAAGAGTTGCGCCAGCGACTCGTGGAACTCCTCGATGATGACACCAAGGTTACTGAGCAGTTTGCCATCCTCATTACAGCCTGGTGTCACGACAACCCTATCATTAACAAGTGTTTTGGCAGTATCGCTGATTACACAGAGCTACTTCTTCCAAATAATATCCTGGCAGAAGGTGGTTTCGTGGATATGCTAAACCACACAGAATTTATCAACGATGAAGACTTCAAGTCACCTGAGTTGATTGGATGGCTTTATCAGTTCTATATCGCTGAGCGCAAGGACGAGGTGTTTGCTAAGAAGGGCAAGTTTGAGGCTGATGAGATTCCTGCAGCCACACAGATCTTCACCCCGAACTGGATTGTAAAATACATGGTACAGAACACCGTGGGAAGAATCTATCTGGACAACAATCCATACGAGACTCAGCTGCAAAAGAAGTGGCAATATCTCGTTGAACCTTCAGAAAAGCCAAGCAACGATATTATCCTTAATTACAACGAATTAGAAGATATAAAGGTGGCAGACCTAGCCTGCGGTTCCGGCCATATTCTCAACGAATGTTTCGACCTGCTCTACGACCTTTATATTGCCGAAGGCTACGGTCGTGGAGAGGCTGTGGAGAATATCTTTAGCCACAACCTCACAGGTATCGATCTCGACACTCGTGCCAAGCAGTTGAGCCAGTTTGCCCTACTGTTGAAAGCTTGCCAGAAGGATGCCGCCTTTGCCGATGCGCATTGCATGCCGAATGTGCTCACTATGCCTAAGCCATGGAACGAAGAGACGCAAGGCCCTATTCAGGACATGCTACACATCTACTTCCAAGGCGAGGCTACCAACGGGCAGAAAGAAGATATTATTGATTGCTTCGACCTTATGCAGGATGCAGACTCGCTCGGATCCATCATGAAGTTCGACATCAGCGAAAGTACACGCCTTCTTATCAAGCAGACTACCGATTACTGGTGCAATCAAGAGATTGTACCAGAGGAAGTGCGTACTCAAATACTTGCGTTCAAAATGATTCTTGCTTTGACAGAGAAATATCATGCACTGGTAATGAATCCACCTTATATGGGTGGTAGTAAGATGAATTCTATATTAAGCAAGTATGTGAAAGATAACTACGAAGAGAGCAAGGCTGACCTCTTTTCTGTATTCATGCAGATGGGCATGAAACGTCTTATTTTCAATGGCAAGATGGCGCAAATCAACATGCAGAGTTGGATGTTCCTCTCTTCATTTGAGAAGTTACGCACACAGTTGCTAAAGAACTATAATATCGACAATATGCTACATCTTGGTCCTCGCACATTCGATGAATTGTCAGGGGAAGTGGTACAGAATACAGCTTTTGTACTTAGTAAGCATAAGCCTACTGAGCAAGGCGGTGTGTACTTTCGTCTCGTGGAAGGCAAGAATTGTGCAGACAAGGAACAACTATTCCTTTCACATATAAATGGAAATGAAGATGGCAACCGCATTTATTATCCTAATGTGGAGCAGAAGAACTTTGAGAAGATTCCGGGTGCGCCTATCGGCTATTGGGTTTCACCCAAAATTCAAGAGATATTTACATCAAATCTCGCGTTGTCTGCTGTTGCTAGTCCCTGTGTGGGACTGCAAACAGCAGACAACGCGAGATTTCTCCGCCTTTGGTTTGAGCCAAGCTACAGCCGAATTGGATTCGGCTGTGAAAATGCCGCGTTAGCGGCTCGCTCGCAAAAAAAATGGTTTCCATGTAATAAAGGAGGTGGACAAAGAAAATGGTACGGTAATCAATCTGAAGTTATAGATTGGGAAAATGATGGCGAAGCAATAAAGAACTTCCCAGGCGCTGTAATCAGAAACGAACATTGTTATTTTAAAGAATCCGTAACATGGAATATGATTTCATCGGGAAATCTTTCATTTAGATTTTTTCCTAAAGGCTCAATATTGAACAATGCTTCAAATGCCATATGCGAAGGGGACTTAAGCGGATTGCTAGGTTATCTCAATTCACCGATTACAATTAAAATTGCAAATCTTATAAATCCCACCCTTAACTTATCTAATGGCGTTGTTGCAAAGTTTCCTTATCTAAATGTAAATACAGAGACTTATAGAAATATTGTTAAACAAAATGTCGCTATCAGCAAATCCGATTGGGATGCCCACGAAACCTCATGGGATTTCCAGCGCAACGAGCTCTTATCCATCGATACCTCTACCTACACGGCCAACATCGATTACAAGATAGAGAAGCATTTCGAGGAAACGGGCGAACGTATCAACCTCTCCCCTGCTGCCCCAAAGTTAGGCAGTCTGGAATGGCGCATGGAGCAATACAAGACGAAGTGGGAGCGCAAGTTTATGCAGCTGCACAAGAACGAGGAAGAGCTCAACCGCCAATTCATCGACATCTATGGCCTGCAAGACGAGCTGACTCCTGATGTTCAATTGAGTGAAATCACCATCCTTCAACAAGGAGAAATAAAGATAACAGATCAGTATAGTTTGTGTGATAATGATGGCAGTATATTTACAGATTCAGACGGAGCTATATTGACTGTCACGGGTGATTCTTATTTGGAGTGGCAGGATGATGTTATCATGAAGCAACTCATCAGCTATGCTGTTGGCTGCATGCTCGGACGCTATCGTCTTGACAAGCCGGGGCTACACATCGCCCACCCTAACCCAACCGATGATGAGATTGCTCCTTACGAATATAAGGGTGAACAATGGGAAATAGACGACGACGGCATCATGCCGCTAATGCCAAACGACTGTGGTTTCTCAGACAACGCCTCAGCCCGCTTTGCCGACTTCATCCGTGTGGCATTGGGCAACGAAGATCATGTGGCAAACTTGAACTACGTGGAGCAATGCCTCGGCAAGACACTGGAGCAATACTTCGTAAAGGACTTCTGGAAAGACCACAAGAAGATGTATCAGAACCGCCCTATCTACTGGCTGTTCTCATCCAAGAAGGGTGCCTTCCAGGTCATCGCCTACATGCATCGCATGAATGCCTACACCGCAGAGCGAGTAAGATCCAAGTATCTCCTCCCTTACATCGAACACCTGGAGGCAGAAATAGACAAGCTCGATGCTCGCCGTGCAGAACTCTCTACCAAAGAGACCAAGCAGCTGCAGGCTCTGCAGAAGCAACTTGACGAGTGCCGTGAATACCACGAGCGCCTGCAGGTAGTAGCCGAGCAAGCCATCAGTTTCGACCTCGACGATGGCGTGGTGGTAAACTATGCCAAGTTCGGTGATATATTACAGAAAATAAAATAAACATATGAGATTGTTGAGCTTTTATAAACTCAATAATCTCATGTTCAATAATACAGCGTTATCGAAATGTCTAAAGATACAACTATAAATATAACTTCTTTGACAAAAGAAGAACAACAGTTTATCACCGAGCGCAAACTGGATGATAAATACTTCATCGGTCGCTTTAATGAGAAGGAATCAGGCTATCTGGTTTCGGACATTCGTCGTTCTGATTTTTCAAAGATAAAATATAAGCCAGAAAACTCTGAGGCTTTCACCATTGAGGTTGATGACAATCTTGCCCAAAACATTAAAGACGATTGTTATTATCGTTTTTCATGGATTATGGTCAAGTCTGAGCCGAATTATGTCTTTGAAGTTGATACAAAATTAGAAATAACTCCAGTTTTGCCAAAAGATATAGTTAATATGTTGTATAAAGACATGTATAATTGTGATCCAAGAGCATCACAAATGATTGTCAATACACTTGATACTATCAAGAATCAGCTTACTGCAAGTGGAAAAGAAGTTTTCATTTATGAGTTACTCCAAAATGCAAATGACTATCCTCAGAAGGTAAATGAACAGAAAATACCGGTAGAAGTAGTGTTTCATATTACAGATAATTATTTGATTTTTCAGCATTCTGGCGATTACTTCAATGCCAAAAACATTGAAGCCATTTGTAGTATAAATGATAAAGAAAAGACTGATAATGCAGAAGCCATCGGTTACAAGGGTATCGGATTTAAAACGGTGTTCTTGGATAATAATTATGTACTTCTTCGAACAGGTGATTATCAATTCAGATTTGACTATGATTACACCAAGAATATTGAAGATACAGCTTGGCAGATACTTCCTATATGGACAGAAGACAAGAATGTTGACAATGAAATTTTGGAAGTAATGGATAATGCAGACGATAAATATCGTGTGCAAATAGCTCTGCGTCCAACAGAATCAGACATTCTACATACAGGAGAGCAAAATTACGAAGAGCTCTTTTCTGATGTGTTTGAAACAGAACGAGTTATTCTATTTATCCCTTATGTCAATAGTGTAAGCGTATATATGAATGGGGAAAAAACTCCATCTATTGTGCGCGTCAAGCAAAATGACAAATGGTGCGTGTCTGATCCAGAAAAATACGTAGGGTCTATATCTCCAGAACTGACAGAAGAACTCAATAGACGCATTAAAAAAGGTGACGGAAAAATTCCTGAAAAGTACTATAATTTTCATAAGACTTCTGTTGGCTTTGCATGCCGTAGAGAAGGGAACAAACTCTGCCCTGTTGAAAATTCATGTCTATATTGCTATCTTCCAGCAAAGAAGGCTAAATTAGGATTTGGCTTCCTTATGAATACAGACATGATTCCAACAGGACCACGTGATAACGTTGAGCCAAAGGAAAATATCAACCATGCAATCGCAAAAATTGCAGGTCAACAGTTTTTCAAATGGATCCATGATCTGTTGGAAGAGGGACAATTTGATTACGAGTCAGTATTTAGTCTCATACCAGACTTTGAAGAATTAGAGAACAAGCATGACGACGATGAAGACGTTCTAAAATTCATAACAGAGTTTAGAGAAGGATTCGAAGGTGAATTAGATAATGAAAGTATTATTCCTATCATAAATGAAGAGGGAAATACTATACTAATTCCTGTGAACAATGTAAATTATGATACGACAGGCATCACTTGTGCTGGTATATTGTCTGATGAAAAATTATTGGAAATAACAGATTGGACAGATTCGTTTGTTCATCCTGATTTAAGAGACACAGAAAACCTGTGCCTCAAACCAAATATTGCCAGATTTTTAGAGTGCTATGCCTCAGATGCTTATAAATTTGATGAAAATGTTTTACTAACACAATGCGAGCAAGAAGAGTTCGCAAAATGGCTATCTGAAGAGAATAATAATTACAATTTTTTGAACTTTCTTGTTACTAAAGATTATATTACAGATTTCGAGAATAAGGACATTCTTCTTACAGAGACTGGTGAAGAGCTCAAATCAGCAAACAACATCTATTATGATATAGATGATTATTATGATGATTTGAAAGCATTTGATGACTATCTTCCACGCCTATCTAAAGGTACAAGGAGTTATTTTAAAGATAACAAGGTCTGGGAAAGTATAAAGAACAACATATTTCGCCAGTTTAATCCAGATGCCTTTGTGGATAGTGAACTTCGTGATGATAAAAACATCAATGATACGCTTACACGATTGAAAGATCCAAAGACATCATATGGCTTCTTCAATTTTATGGCGCAAAATGTTGGTTTTACTCCATCATATAAGAAATTTCCTGTCATAAGATTTAATTCTACTGTAATTGAAGACTTTAAGAGAATTGTTTATTTTTACCACAAAGATGGTGAAGAGCTATCAAATCAATGCTGGGTTCAGGAATCTTGGGTAAATTTGTTGTCAGAAAACTATTCTCCAAAAGCAAAAGAATACTTTAAGGAGAATTTTGGAGTAAAAGACTTTAGTCTCAAGAGCTACGTTGAAGATGTACTCTTAAAGGATTCTGATATTCAAGATGGAATAAATGAGTTAGGACAAAACCACATAGATTTTGTCCACTATTGCTATGCCCATAAGGAATGCTTCAATAAAAACGTACTGAAGGATTTTTCTTTGTGGACATACGACAAAGAGAATCAGAACGAGCACATTCTTTCAGAAGATGTTATATTCTTTGCCAATGACGACTTTTCGGTCTATCAATCTAAAAGTTGGATTCAAAATGGTTGGATGTATAAACTCGACAACGAATATTTTGACGGCATCGAGGACATTAATGACTTCAAACAATTTGTTTCAGATGTATTCCATGTTTATGACTTTAACCAGGAGAATTTCTACAACTGTGTTGTTGCTAAAAATGCCAAAAGCATTTGTAAGGATATTGGCGGTACAGAAACAGATAACGATGTTGTAGAGAGTATTGATTTCCTTACATATCTTGGAGAAAATTATAAACTCATCTTTGAAGATAACAACTATGAGTGTTTTGTACACCTTCCTCTATATCGATATGATGTTTGGAATGAGGTTACAGATCGTACTATTGACGTATATCTCTATGATGAAGAGTTGAAAGACGTAATTGAAGCAGACTGGACACCTGAAGATTTTGTATATATGTTAGACGAAAGATACAATAAAATCTTCTCAACATACCCAATGCTGTGCAAAAAGCTGGAAGTAAAGAAATACACTTTCAAAAGCATTATAGATATTTTGCTTGATGAATTAACATCTCATGAAGATTGCATCAATGATAAGGATGCAAATATTTCCTTCCATCGATTTATGCATAATAATAAAGATGATATAGATTCAAAGAATTACAAGAAGATTAAAAATCTTAAAATATACGCCGCTAACAATAATGGTGTAGAATCTCCACATAAGATTGATGATACAATCTATATATCTAACGCATATATGGAAGAAGGTAGAGGCATGGAGAATATGGTCAAGAAATATGATAAGACTGCTGTCTTTACATCTGACTCATACCTCTATGAAGATGCTGATATACAAGAGATAAAAGATTGGAAAGAATATTTTGTTAAGTTGGGAGTAAATTCAGACAACAAGGATATTATATTCAACAGTGTACTTCCTAATCTTGCAGAAATAAAAGATAAAGATATTGTTTCTCTGTTAGCTGGATATTATGACTATTTTCATGCTGATGGAGAATGGGATGATACGCTCAAAAAATTAAAGCAGATGAATGTTGTAGTTAAAGGTGGAGATGATGATTTCCGTCCTTTAAAGGATGTTCTCTTTAATGATTGCTATGGGGCAGAACCATATCCTTATCTTATCATAGAAGATGAGATTGCAAGCTTCTACAAAAAGTCGCCTGATGTAATGCGCTTACTCAGAGAAATAGTAGATGATTGCAAGGAAGAAAAGACTGAGTCTTTCCGTTCTTTCAAGACCATTGACGAATGGAAGACAGAAAAACTAGAATGGTATCTGTATCTTCAAAAAGATAATATATCAAACATAGAAGCAATTCATAGCCGTTTCATTTATGATTTGGCTATGGATTATACACTAAATTATAGCCTATATACAAAGGTTAAAGTTAAGGAGATTTTACTTCTTGGCAAGGATGGTCAGTACCATAAAGCCAAAGAACTTACTGAAGGTACTGCATATCAACCTCGCTGTAATTTTGAAAAATATGGTATTCCTTTGATATATTTGAGCGAGAATTATCTGCCTGTAGAAAATCCAGATCCTAAGGATTTCAGAAGTTTGTTCAAAGATATGGAGGTTGTCTATGATTTCCATTCTGAGCATCTTTCATACATGCGTGACAACTATCAGTTCACATTATATTTTTGGACAAAATATCTGACAATACATGCAAATCGCACCCATATTATCGCAGGTGGTATTAATGATTCAATAGCAAAAGAGTTAAATAATTATGCTACAATACCAACAGGTAATCGTGAGAAGCATGAAGTCAAGAAACCAATTGAAATATACAGTCGAAGGTTAATTTGTGATGGTTACGTAAAGGGCATGATACCTTTCTATGAGAATAGAATGCCTTTGGAAGAAATCTTCTCAACAGATGAGGTAAATAATATCTTAGACAATTTGGATTTTGCAACAACTCTGTCATTTTCTGATTGTATAGAATGTCTTCTTAGAACTAAAAATAAGGAAAAAAGGCAGACAATACTAAGATGGTTATCTACAAAGCATTCAATAGATCATATCCTTGTAAACAAATACTTGAATGATGACAATTCTATATGGAGAAACGGCAAAGGCGTTTTTGTGCCATTACGTAATCTGTTGGTGCTTAACATTGAGGATGATAAGATTAGACAACTGTTTGGTAAGAATGAGAAGGTTATGTCACAAGAATACATAGACTCAACCTTAGTTTTCGATTCCTTCTGTAAGATTTTTGGAATTAAAGCTTTGAGCAAAGATGATTTTGAATTATCTCCTGAGGTTATTGACGAACCTACAACAGAGGAAATGCAGCAAAAGTTGCGTCTTCCATTGCTCATTGTTGCAGCTGTTTCTGAGCCAGATAATTGGAAAGATAAATACGAACATTTCTGTTCAGATCTTGATCAACTAATATTCCATAAATGTGATTCCATCACATTAAACTATAAAGGAATATTGAAGGATTCAAGCATCCAGTACCACAAAAATGATAAAGAATTGTTTTTTGTTAGGGACTGGATGGGACGTCGTGTATTTAAGGATTTTATATATGACTTAGTAAACGATCTTGATATAGATCTCGACAATAATGTCCTTGAAGCAATCTTTGAGGCTGATGAAAGCAACCAAGTTGATCTCATTGAACAATATGTCAATTACGAGGTTAGCAAAAGTGCTGAATTCAATGATATTTTAATGAAACTCAATGTAACTATTGCAGAGGGAGTTCATTTTTCATATGAAGAAGACGAAGAAGAAGAGGATGTTGCTTCAACTTTTGGTACAAATACTCGTAGTGAAATTAACGAAGGTGAAGATGGAGAATCCGAAGACGAAACGGATTACAATTCTGAAGAAGACCAAGACGAAGTAGAGGAAAGTACTACCACTTATTCTGAACAAACAGAGGAAGAGTCTGAAGAAAATGAAAGTATGGCAGGAAATCATGATTCAACAGAGTCTTCGTCTTCTGAGCAATCAAATCAACATGATAGTAATTTCAATGATGGTGACGAAGAAGATAAATATGAGGAAGAATATTGCGACACCGACGATGACGACGACGATATAGATAGCTATCAGAAATATAAATCTGAAGATAAAGAAGATTCGGATAGCGAGGAGCAAGATTTTCAGGAAGGTTGTACACGAAATGAACAGCAACATGCTTCATCCACCAATTCTTCTTATCACTCTAATGAAGGAAATAATAGATGTAATGCAGATTCCTATTCGTCTAAACAACATGGCAAACCCTCTTCAGAGTATAACGAATCATCTTCGTATGGAAGCGGACATAGTGGAGATTACAACGAACGCTCACAACACAGAGATTCTACAGACAGAGAATCCTATAAACAGGATGTGGATTTTGCCCATGGTAAAAATCAAAATACAAGAAGAAAGAACTATATGGGGTATAATCCTGATGAAACGAAACAACGTCCATTTAATGTTGGCAAACAGGAAGCAACTACATTGGAAACAAAGGATGCTACAGAGGATGATGTTTCAAGACTCAGTGCATTGCTTGGACGAGCTTTTGATAGAGACTCTATTGTGGACGAGAACTACCTTGTTCGCATGAGATTCTATAATAGTGTAAAGGAAAATGTTGGCGATCCACAGATGACAGAAAAAGAATTCGTCGAAAAGGGCTCAAAGTATCTACAGACCAAGAATGGTAAATATGTACATCGTTGTAGTGCAAGAGGTGGTATTCTGTATATTTCTCCGTCAATATGGAATAGAGTCAAGTTTGACAACTGTATAATTTGTATGTATTATGGCAAGAAAGCTAATCAATTCCTGTATATCCGCTCTCAAAAGGAGTTAATGGATATGATTGATAAAGATGCCGTAGTTGTTCAAGTTACAGGTAATGACAAAGGTGTCTTCATAAATAAGGTCTATGATTCTAAATTCCCAGGGATGAATGGTAATATATACACTATGATAAGAACCATCAAGACCAGTGGAGACGACTTCATATTTGGAGAAAATGATTTAAATAGCAAAAATGATATAGATTTTGATCCAGACTTGGTATGAGAAATGAAATATTAGATAATTATGTTCGCTTCTTTAAAGACCAGAAGCGGGAGACGGAAAGAGCATATAGCTACATTCTGGACTCATCTGTTGGCATGCTGCTTAAAGATGGAGTCCTTAATGTAGGTACTGTCATTGCTGCATCTCTCAAAACTGGAAACATCATTATAAAAATCAGAAAAGGTTATGCGCCACGATTAAAGATGTTGAAAAGCTTCGGAATTGTGACAAAAAAAGCAAGACTGGCCTTTGGGGATAATATAGTACTTTGGGATTGTAAGTTTAGAACATTTCATGATGGTGAGGGTTTCCGTATGGGCGAATCAGACATTATGCCTTTGTATTTTAGGAAGAATTCTGACAACCTATATGATTATATTGTATGTGGATCTGTTGATGTTGAGATGTTTGGCTTCATAAACAAATGTGTCAATGAAAAAGGGAAATCCGTAACAGTCCTTCTATACGACACTTACCCTCCAACAGAATACCTTGACAATCTTGCATATTACATTCATAATAATAGAGATTGCAATGAATTGTTGTTAGAACCAAAAGTTTGCTATGACGATTGGACGCCGGAAGAATTGGCATATGATCCAGAAAATCCAAATTTGATTTCTGACACAATTAAGGAAACATTGGAAAAACAGGAATGTTGTATTCTACAAGGTCCTCCAGGAACAGGTAAGAGTTATACTATTGCTACAATAGTAGCGTCATATCTAGAACAAGGAAAGTCTGTTTGTGTTACAACTATGGCCAATTCCGGATTGGTGGAACTCGTTAAGCAGCCACCACTTAAAATGATGTTAGCTGATGGCAAAATTTTCAAAACATCATTGAAAGCTGATGAAATGAAGATTGCTCATGGACTGAAAGCAGCCAATAAGGACTTGGTTATTCCAAAAGGATGTATGCTATGCACCACATATTATAAACTATCTTCAATTATTGGAGTAAATTCCGGAGAAAGAGCATCTGATGATCTTTATGACATTATTGTCATAGAAGAAGCTTCCCAAGCTTTCTTGTCAACTATTGTTGGATTCAAAACTTTGGGTAAAAAATGCCTCATAGTAGGTGATCCCATGCAGCTTCCTCCAATTGTTCAAGGACTCGGTATAAAGCCAGAATACAATCTTTGGAAGGCTGATAATCAGTGTAATGGTATGAGCGCTTTTGCTTTGGGCACAGACATCAAGAGCTATCGTATCACGACAACATTTCGATTGACTCAAAAAAGTGCAAACTTGACTGGGATATTTTACAGTAGCAACTTCCACTCAGTTAAACAAGAGTATATAGATTTCAATGGAATAAGCAGTAAATATTTTCCTCACGATGGTGGTGTACTATATAAATTCATCAGTGGATTCGTCGATCAAAACTACAATGAACGATCATTGAATTTTATTGGTGAAATAATACATACATTAGAACAACATCGTCCAGAAAGTAGCATGGCAATAATTTCTCCATTTCGTGAAACGGTCAAAAAGTTGCAAAGTGAGTTCCAAACAGACAAACGAGTACTAAAAGATTTGACAATTGAGACCATTGATCGCATTCAAGGTATGACGGTGGATTATGCAATACTCTATCTACCTGCTGGTGGTTCAAGTTTTGCTCTTGATGAAAGACGTTTCAATGTAGCTACAAGTCGTTCGTTAAGTACTACGTTAATAATTACTGATGTACGATTAGAGCGTCTTGCTAAATTCAGAGGTAAGGTACGTTCCTTCATTATGGCCTCAGAACAAATTGATTAATATTGAATAATATGGTACAAGATAGAATATACAATTATTTCGAGCGCAATCCACAACTTCATGTGCTCTTCATCTTTGACAGGATGAACATCATCCAGAATGAACTTGATGATATGAAGGAGTGGAATGACGACTATATATATAAGGTGTTTGATGGTGCGTGGTTCAATGCCAAGTATGCCATCGAGAACGAATGGAAGGACAAGCATGTTGTTCTGCTCTTCCCTGAACAGGTATATCCTCATACAGAGGAGCAGCAGCTCAGTTTCCCCCTACTCGACATGCTGAAAGCCAATATGGAATATAAGGAAGAAGACTATGCCAGCTTTATGCAGCAGTATAATCTTCCTGAGAAATTCCGTAGCTTCGTAAAGAAGAACATTGGTGAGATTATGTCTTCTAAGGTAAGCAACATCCTTAATGGACATATCGACAGTACATCGTTCAGCGAGGACATGGTTTGCCGTGCCTTCATTTCCAATTATCTTGGCGAGAAGAAGCTGCAGGAATGGGAACAGCTCATTATCAAGATGATTATTCTGGATGGAATAGCAGAAGAGAAGAAGCGTACTGATTTCTGGTATAAGCTCAGCAAGAATTTTGATGCTTCAAAGGCTTTATCGGAAAAGTTGGATAAGCTCTTCGGTTTAACTCCTAACTTTAACGCTGCCATCAAGATGAAAAACGTGGCTGAGAGTTTGAAGTACAATAGCATCACTCAGCTTTTAGACGCAGTACCGGGAGACACCTATAAGCAGTACAAGATCAGCAATTCGGTGGTACTTGACCAGGTGAACAAAATCTATGAGTTGGGCACACACGACCGCCAACTGTCAGAGAAGTTTGCCCAGGCCATGACTATATTGGCTACAGACATCAAGGAAGAGGAGATCATCAATATCTATGGTATTGATGCCAACTACTACTATCTTACAGAGTCGCTCTGCTGGCCAATACTCAAAGAGATTGTAGAAGAAAAGCTGATGGCAGACCCAGAGCAGGTAAATGACCGCATGCGTGAGTTGTCTTTGAAGCTTCCTGTAGATAGTGACATTCAGATTGCAATCCGATTCATAGAGCAGTCGGCTTTATACTATGCTCAGGTAAGAGGTCTTGGAACGCTGAAACTCAATAGTACCAAGGAGTATGTTGAAAAATATACAGAAGAGTTCTATCTTGTAGATCTCTACTATCGTCGTACACTTGAAGCATACCACGAACTCATCACAAAGGAGAATCCTATCGAACAGACATTAAGTGATGCCAAGCATCAGTTGGATTTGGAATATGCCAAGATTACTAATGTACTAAACCTCGAATGGCTGACATGCGTCTGGGAAAAGGGTGCCTGGTTTACTGAAACCGGATTAAAGCGTCAAGAGGATTTCTACAAGAACGAGTCAGATACCAGTGTGAAGCAGGTTGTCATCGTATGCGATGCGCTGAGATATGAGGTGGCAAAGGAACTGATGCAGGAACTGGCAAAGGAAAAGCATATTGCTACAATAGATGCATACCAGGCAATGCTCCCTACGGAAACCAAATATTGCAAGCCTGCCCTCCTCCCTCATCACTCGTTAGAGCTGAATGGCACTGACATGATGGTGGATGGAACATTGCTGACAACTACAGAACAGAGGACTGCACATTTGGGAAAATATCGGGAAGGAGCCATCTGTACACGCTATGAAGACGTGATGAATGGCGACGCACAATCCATGCGTGAACTCTTCAAACGTTCATTGGTGTATATATTCTATGATACAATAGATGAAGCCGGTCATTCACAAAGTCCGTTCGAGGTAATCAGTGCTTGCAGAAAAGCCATTGAGCAACTGACTGTACTGGTAAAACGTCTGCATGCAACATGGAATGTAACAAATGTACTTCTTACAGCAGATCATGGCTTCCTCTATAATGACATGAAGTTTGAAGATAAGGACAAACATAGCATTACAGACTCTGCTATAGAGAAAAAGACAAGATATTATCTTACAGATAGCAACGATACTTTTGAGGATATTGTAAAATTCCCTCTTGACAAGGTATCTTCTATCAAGAGTACCACGCCTTTGCAGGTTGCAGTACCTATCGGAACTAATCGTCTGGCTGCACCAGGTGGCTACAACTTTGCTCATGGTGGCGCTTCACTCCAGGAAATGATTATTCCAATTATTAAGAGCGTGCGTAAGAAAACGAACAAGACTGAAAAGGTGGGCGTAGCTCTGATGAGTCACAACCTGAATATGGTGAGTAGCCGCCTGAAGTTCCAGATGATACAGTCGGAAGCAGTAAGCATGACCGTGATGGAACGCAAGGTGGTTTGCTGTATTTATAATGGTGACGATCCTGTAACCCAGGAGAAGGAAGTGACACTGAATAGCACTGATGCAACGAACTTGAACAATCGCGTGTTTGAAGTGACACTCAATCTGAATAAATCTGTCAATGCAAGTATGTTACAGCTTAGAATCTACGATGTGGATGACAAACTTAACCCACTTGTGCGTGAGACAGTGAAGAACAATACAATGATAGAACAAGATTTTTAAGGAATACTGCATATGGATTTACAACAGAAAGTAATGAATGCCTTCATAGGCAAAGTGGTAAGAAAGGATTTGGCTTTCCTCGTGAAGGGAGGTCTGCCTGTTCCTACATACGTGTTGGAATACCTGCTGGGGCAGTATTGCGCCAGTGATGATGAAGAAATCATCAACGAAGGTTTGGAAAAGGTGAAGCAAGTTATCCAAAACAACTATGTTCACCGTGCTGAAGCAGAATCGGTAAAAGGTATCATACGTGAGAACGGCAGACATCGCATCATCGACAAAGTGACCGTTGTGCTCAACGAGAAAAACGATGAGTACCAGGCAACATTTGCCAATCTGGGATTGACAGGTGTGCCTATCGGTACAGACTACGTGCGTAAGAACCCCAAACTGCTTAGTGGCAATGGCGTTTGGTGTATTGTTACCATTGGCTATATCAGTGGTGAAAGCGTCAAGGTGAGATGGGAAATCCAGACATTGAAGCCTATCCAGATTTCAAATATCGACCTGCAGGAATATATCGACCAACGTAAAAACTTCACTACAGAGGAGTGGATTGACTTTCTGATGCACACAGTGGGTCTGAACCCTGAGGCAATGAACCGCCGTGAGAAGTTCATCACTTTGGCTCGTCTTCTCCCTCATGTTGAGAACAACTTCAATTTCATGGAATTGGGTCCAAAGGGAACAGGTAAGTCTCATGTGTTCCAGGAACTGTCTCCTTATGGCGTACTTGTCAGCGGTGGTGACGTAACCTCAGCCCGACTTTTCGTGAAAATCCAGGGAAACAAGGAGATTCTCGGATTGGTAGGCTATTGGGATGTAGTGGCATGGGACGAGTTTGAGCAGCAGAAAGGCCGTAATGTGGATGCTGTGCTCATCGACACGATGCAGAACTATCTTGCCAACAAGTCGTTCAACCGTGGTAAGGGAACCCATGAGGCGAGTGCATCTATGTCTTTCGTAGGTAATACGAAGCATACCGTGCCATACATGTTGAAGAACAGCCATCTGTTTGAGAGCATTCCTACATCATTCATCAAGGGTGCGTTCCTCGACCGAATCCATCTCTATAATCCAGGTTGGGAAATCAAGATGTTGAAGAAGAACAGTTTCTCCAAGGGATATGGTCTTATTACCGACTACATTGCAGCCGTGCTTCACGAAATGCGCAATGATGACAGAACAGCTGTACTGAATGACTATGCGAAGTTTGACGGTTCTCTCTCAGAACGTGACCATCTTGCTATCCGTAAGACATTCTCTGGTATGATGAAACTCATCTATCCTGATGGTAAGATGACAGACCAAGAGGCTTATGAGTTGGTTGACTTTGCTGCAGAAGGTCGTAAACGTGTGAAGGATCAGCTCTATGTGATTGACGAAACTTTCTTGGCAGAGCCGGCAAAGTTCAAGTACATCAACCTGAAAACAGGTTTCGAAGTGAGCATAGAGACATTGGAACAAGTAAGCAATCAGGTAGTAGAACATACTACGACTGAAGATAATACAGAAGAATCTGAAACTTCCACAGAAAACAATGAGACATCTACTGTAGTTGCCAATGCAGAGGGAGGTTCGAATCAGCATCCGACCAAACGTCCACGCATTCCTATTCTACAAGAAAAGAGTATGTCATTCAGAATGGGACAAACTGGTGTTAGTTATGAGAAGTTGTTTGCACCTTATATGAGAGAAGCAAAGGAAATAACCGTTGAAGATCCATATATACGTGCTTCATGGCAAATCAAGAACTTCATGGAGTTTGCTCTGATGCTTATCAACACACGTCCAGTGGATGACTTGAAACTGAACCTTTTCACTAATGAAGAGGAAGACAAGATTCCAGACTTGATAGACAAGCTTGATGACATCAAGGACGACCTTGCTTCTTATGGCATTGAATTTACATACAAGTTCAGAGACTTCCATGACAGATGTATCAAAACAGATACAGGATGGACAATTACGCTTGGACGTGGTCTTGACATGTTTGAAAAATATAGTCCCTACTCTATTGCATCATCAAAACAGGACATGCGCAAGTGTAAGGAGTTTACTGCGACATTCATGAAGACTAAACATGCGTAACACAATATCATAGCAGCCACGGTATTCAATGAATACCAAAAGGCTGCCCTAATTGTAATTTATAGAACTGATATGGTAGAGTTCTCTGGAGGAAATTTAATTTTAATCAGAAAGAACAAACATGAGTTTAAAAGATATAGTTACATTATTCAAGAATCACCAAATCCAATATGGGCTAAATGGTGATTCTGAAAACCAAATGCAAGAATTATATAAATGGGAATTGGTGTCCAAACAAAATGGACACCCAGACCCTAATGTTGTAGATTTTTCTAAAGAGATTAAGTCACTTAATCTTAGCAATCTCTGCTTCAGTTCTCAGATTACCGCAATTAGAAATTTTGCGAAATATGAACCAGAAGAGTATAGAAAACTCATTAGAGCACTGTTTGATGAAAACACCCTTCTGCAAGAAAGAGTTGAAAACTTTACTGAAAGTTGCAAAACATTATGGGATGATAAGATCAAAGCAAAATTTACCAATCATACGAGTGCAATGTGTGATGAGCGACTTATCAGTTGTTTCCTGACATTCCATAATCCTCAGAAATATACTTTTTATAAAAATGACGTATATAAGAATTTATGCAAGCTTTTAGAAGTTAAGCCACGAAAGGCTGGTCTGAAGCTTGTTCATTTTTACGAATTACTGGATCAATACGTTATTCCAGAGATTGAGAAAGAGGATGAATTGATTTTGTCCATCAATGACGAAATAAAGAATAATGGATGTATTCAAAGTATGCCACTTACTGCCCAAACGGTATTATGGTACTATAATAGAGCATTATTAAAAAACACAGATACTGACAAGGAAGATAATGAAAATGATCTTGTTGAAACAAAAATAGACAACACTATGATGTATCAAAAATATATTGACTTGCTTAAAGAGAGCAAGAACTTAGTTCTGACAGGTGCTCCTGGTACAGGTAAGACCTATATGGCACAGGCCATTGCAAAAGAAATGGGATGTGGTGAAAATGAAATGTGCTTTGTGCAATTTCATCCGTCTTACGACTATACTGATTTTGTAGAAGGATTGAGACCTATCATGATGTCAGAAGGACAGATGGGATTTGAGCGTAAAGATGGAATTTTTAAAGAGTTTTGCAAAAAAGCTATCAAGAACTTGATTGATTCTGCAAAGAGTATTGAAAATCTCTCTAAAGAATTATCTTGGGAAAATAAGTTACAGCAATTTATTGATGATTCTATAGACAACGACACAAAATTTAAATTATCAAATGGAAGTGAGTTTACGATAGATGAAATCAAAGGGAGAAACATTATAGCTCATAATGATAGTAACCCTAAAACGCCACTTATTCCTATAAACGCTGATGAAATAATAGAGTTGCTGACCAATGATGTTCCACTAAATATAGTGCGTGATATCCGTACCTATTTTAACAGAAAATTTGGTACACAACCTGATTCTTATGCATTCATTATTACGAAAGCTATTCGTGAAATGAAATATAAGACGCAAGTTATATCAGCAAACAAAATTGAGCGTAAGCCATTTGTCTTTATCATTGATGAAATCAATCGTGGAGAAGCTTCAAAAATATTTGGAGAGCTATTCTATGCCATAGACCCTGGTTATAGAGGCAAGAAAGATATTCGAGTAAAGACTCAATATCAGAACCTTGTCCCTGAAACAGATGTATTTGCAGAAGGATTTTATATTCCAGAAAACGTATTCATTCTTGGTACAATGAATGATATAGACCGTAGTATCGAGAGCATGGACTTTGCTATGCGTCGCAGATTCACCTGGAAGGAGATAAAGCCAGAAGATACACAATCTATGCTCGACAAACTCGAATGTGCCACTAAGGCAAAGAATGTTATGGTAAGATTGAATAATGAGATATCCAAGATTGAAGGGCTTGGCCCAGCCTACCAAGTTGGACCATCATACTTCTTAAAGTTGGGTGATAATGGTGGAAACTTTGAAAAGCTATGGAATATGAATATCGAACCATTGCTTAGAGAATATATCCGTGGTTTCCGCAAATCAGAAGAAATCATGGAAAAGTTGAGAAATGCTTACTTCGATACCAAAGAAAGCAACTCAAATATTAATGACAACGAATTGGTCGATGAGAATTAACTTAACAGACAATAATATTGGACAGGTAAAAGCTGGGATATTTCTTCGTAAAGATGTCTCAGCTTTATTCCCTATTGCCGACAAGACAATAGCTCAATTATGTCATGAAAATGAGAATCTGCTAGTATTTCCCTTTAGTATAGAGGATTCAGACGACAAAGTCGGTGAAGCTTCAGTTATGACCATTCTAAATACAAGTGACTCTGAAAAGGTACGTATTACCACAGGAAATGTGATGGGGTTTATCGGTGTTGGAAACCTGCAGATAAAAATCAAATCCCGCTTTGACGAAGGACGCGACGACTATCTCTTACATTACATGCTTCAAAAGGTCTTTTCATTCAATCTCTTTGACCTTAATCACAACAACGAAAAAGAGGATGTATTTGACTTTATCATGTTTATGTTCCCTCACTTGCTAAGGAACGCAATGCGCCAGGGCATATACAGAGAGTATCAGAACTTCAATCATAACGACTCAAAATTAAAAGGTACGATTGACTGGGGACGCCATATTGCCCAAAACATTCCGTTTGCAGGAAATGTGGCATACTCCACTCGTGAATATACCTATGACAATGACATGACAGAGTTAATCCGTCATACAATTGAGTTTATGAAGTCAAAGAGATATGGTCAATCCGTATTAGGTTTAGACCAGGAAACTATAGACAATGTAAAATCTATAATTTCACTAACTCCTTCATATAACAAAAATGAGCGTGGTGCAATTATTGGTAAGAACCTTAGACATAAGAGTCATCCTTACTATACGGAATACCAGCCCCTGCAATGCCTTTGCTTACAGATTCTAAGAATGGAAGAAGTAAAGTACGGAGAAACAGATGAGAAGATTTGCGGTATTCTGTTTGATGGAGCCTGGCTTTGGGAAGAGTATCTGTATACCATTCTACAAAAAGAGGGCTTCAAGCATCCAGAAAACAAGAAACATAAAGGTGGCATCTATTTGTTTGAAGATCATAGTGGAATCCGTTATCCAGATTTCTATAAAGATGATATTGTTCTCGATGCAAAATACAAGAAGCTTGAAAGTTATGAAAAAGTTTCAAAAGTAAATCGCAATGACCTTCATCAGTTAATTACATACATCACTAACTTACAGGCATCGAAAGGAGTTTTTATAGCTCCTTTGACTGAAAGACAGCAGCAAATTCCAAAATCACGTTTGAAGGACTCATCTGCATCACTATATATATTAGGTATTGAGATTTGTCACGCCTCCACTTCTTATGCAGACTTCTGTGAAAAGATGAAAGCAAAAGAAGCATTCTTTGTAGATACATTAAGACAATTATAATTGGTCAAATTACATATATTAAAGCAGGAAGAAACAGTTCTTTCTGCTTTTTTTCTTTCATTTTTGCACATTCTTTTGATTGTGCAGATAGACTGCACAATCAATTCATACCTTTGCACCAGAAGTTAAACATTAATTGAAAAAAGGTATGGGACTATTCGATTTTTTATTTTCAAGCGGCGTTTCAAACAGCCAAAAGAAAGCGCATAGTAACGCTGGTAATAATACATCCTCAGACCATGAAAATTATGCTCGTGGCTATGAAGATGGTTATGATGACTGTTGCAGTGACCATGATTGTTCTTACAATGACTATCATGATAGTGGTTATTGCGATCGTGACGAGTTTGAAGGTTGTGAGAATGATGAATGCTATGACGATAATTGCGGTTGGTAGTCACCTTCATCAACAGGATTATCAAAACAAAACATAGAAAAAGTATTATTAATTTAAAAAGTAACATTATGAAAAAGTATTTATTTTTCCTTCTTGCCCTTGTGGTAGCATCTTTTGCATTCATATCATGCAGTAGTGATGATGATTCTGACAATGGAGACTATGATAAGTCTATGATTGTGGGAACCTGGGAGATGACAGCAGTAAAGACATCGGAGTCTGGTACGTATGTTAACTGGCCTTTCAGAAAAACTTACGCCACATTCAATGCAGACGGTTCATATTACGGCTCAGGATATTTCGGAACTGGTCGAGGAACATGGTCTTTGAAAGGAAATACACTGAATACTTATGTAGAAGGTGAACTATTTGCTTCTTATACCATCATTGCTGCGACTTCTACAGTTTCAGAAATGAAGATGTCCATAGGTGACGAATCCATTTGGGTAAAATGTAAAAAGCAATAAAACTGCTAAATACGTTTAGGTGAATTATTGTAAGGGTGCGTGGGAAATACCCTGGCATCCTTACTTTACCATCTGTAGGTTGTACACTATTTATATTATTATAAGGAAATAAGTTATGAACAGAATATATTTACTGATTATTACATTGTTTATGATGCTGGCCTCTTGCAGCAATAGCAATGATGATGTGGAACAGGGTGAAAACGGCAATACTAACAAAGAAAGTATTGTTGCATTATGGCAAGATTCAGACAAAGAACCTGAAAACGTTGTTTCTTTTGCAAAGGATGGCACTTATAAAATTATCCTAAAGAAATCTGCCTATAGTTATTTCTTCAGTACAGGAAGATATTCAGTCAAAGAAGGAAAAGTCTCCTGCAAAGATAACTTTGTCGAAAGTTCATCCAAGGAGTACACATTTAGTATTGATACAAACGGAACTCTTCGATTTGAAAGCATTGTATTCAAAAAAGTAGGTGTTGAAGAAAATGCATTAGAAAACAAACTAAATGGTAGAAATCAAAAATATGGCGGCTATACAATGGGTGGTATAGGCTACACATCAGGTGAGGCGAATTATTATGTAAAGTTTACAAACGACTATACTGCCTATAAAGTGTTTGAAAAGGTTTATTATAAGGAACCTTCTAAAAATAGTTCTAAACAGACTTTAATGCATTATGTTTATTTTGACAACCATCTATACTTGGCCGAAGAAGACCATTCATATTCACCTAAATATGTAGTTGATTTGAATGAGTCCAATTGTTTCTACTATATTAACGAGAAGGGAGAAAAAGTTTTGCCTTAGGGATTCTTTAATCTTGTCAGTATATAAAAGTGAAGAGTAGTGAAGAACAAAATATAAAGATTATGAAGAAGTTTATCTTAGGTTTCTGCTTAATTGCAATGCTCGCTTCTTGTGGTAGCAAGAATGAGCAATGGGAATACAAAGTAGTAAAGGTTGCAGGACACGATGCAGAAATTGCTGCAGATTTCGGCACCCTGGTGTTCGCAGATCAGACTGCAATGTTGAACAAGATGGGTAAGGAAGGTTGGGAACTGGTCAGTGCTTACACAGAAACAGGTACGGCCTTTCCAAACTTCGGTAACTCTGAATACGTCACAGGTATCAGAGACAATACAAGAACTGCTGTCGTCAACTTCGTTTTCAAAAGAATCAGCGATGGCAAGGAAAAGGCAAAAAAGCCAGCAAAGAAAAAATAACAAGAAGAAATGAGATACACTGTAGTATTCATATTAACAGCATTGGTTCTGTCGTCTTGTTCCCATAAGAACGAGGCGATGGAACTTTCTCGTAATTTCTTCACATCGTTGTCAGATACCACTTATGGAAAGCCAAATGATTTCTATCCACTATATGACAGCTTGCATATAGAGGCAAAATCAGATGCTGTGGACATAGAAGAGTCTGACATCACTGTGAAGAATGATACAATAGCTGTTCGCTGCTATAACAATTATACTGATGCAACAGGCACATTCAAGCAGGACAGTATAACTTTGTTTATCGCTAAAGACAAAGAAGCCTCCTGGTATATCTATGACTCAAAGGGGCTGATCACAATGGATGAAGACCAGGAATGGTTCGGCAGAGCGACTGGAGCACTTGGAAAGAAGCAACTCAATGATGTAGCATTGGCACAAAGATTGAGCAAACTAAGTGATCTGATCAGTACAAAGTACTGGGACACGTGGGCAGAACTGAGAACTAAAGTCAAGATAGTCAACTGGTCATGGGAAACAAGTTATGATGGAACCGCTCATGGAGATGCTCGCATAGTGAATACACTTCCCTACTCTATCTCCGGTATCAAGTATCTTGTAACATATTATGACAGGAGTGGCAATTTCATGGCTGAGGATGATGGCAGAGTCAGCAAAACACTGAATCCGAGTGAGAAATACAACTTCACATTCTGGAGTTCGAATGCCAAATACCCAACGACTGCCAATCTCAGGCTCGATTTCTCGGACAAAACAGTTCTTGAACTGATGAAAGAGAAAACATATACAGGCAAAGAATTTGCCGAGTTTATCAAAAAGAAATAAGTTTAATCAAAGACAGACAATGAAAAAGATAATCGTTTTATTCATGCTGGTGATGGCAGCCATCGGTGTACATGCCCAGTTTTCTATAAGCAATTCTACTCAGCGAAGAGTAATTGTCGCTTATGAACTTGGAAGCGATGGTTATTACAAAAGAGTAACCAAGAAGTCAGTAGAGCGTGTTGACAATATTGTAGGCAGCTATGCCTATGATAAGAAAGCTCAAAATCTGTATGTCATAACGCCAAGCAGTAATATTGTGATCACCCTTACCAAGGACTACGCCAAGATCATCAAGAAGAACAAGTCCATCCCCCAAGTAGCAGAGGAAGAACTTGATGTACTCGTTCAGAAATATAGCAAGCAGCTGGATAATAAATATACTGCACTAAATGAGGCACGAACAAAGCATATTCAAGACTCCATAGCTAAAGCAAAGGCTGACTCCATTGAAATAGAGAAACTTAAAGCTGAAAGATTGGCTAAGCTGAAGAAAGAACGTTCTGACTATATGGAAACTCACAACTGGAGAATGGTACCGACAGGAAATAAGTCTCTGTATTGTGATGAATGCGAGAAATCATTTTCAGAAGATTCATTATTCACTATTGGAATCAAAAATGATACCATCTACTACTTCACAAGAACTGATGGCAGACTGGGCTATACATATGTAACCGGACATAAAAGTGAACTAAGCCAAAGTCTGAAAGAATACAGTCCTTTCAGGTATCACTATGAAATATTCAAAGATAGTCTTACAGATGAGTCTGAGGATTATGACATGATTACAAGTGAACTGTCATACCATTACCTTGATGAATACGTCAAACGTCTCAAAAAGAGGGCATCTTACGGCTTCTTTACTGATTGGGGATGGGATTCTGAATATTCATGTATATCATTCCATTTCAACTACATGAATACCAACAGAAATACTATAAAATACATCGATGTATATTTCAAGGTAACCAACGATGTTGGCGATTTGAGAAAGACAGGACATTTCCAGGGCACAGGACCACTTCGAGAGTTTGAATCTGCAAGCTGGGAATGGGACACTTCCTATTATT
>ERZ1023858.3-NODE-3-length-44632-cov-98.110102_pt1 | contig 44632 bp, 58 predicted proteins | sample MGYA00380387_ERZ1023858 | MGnify/ENA primary metagenome ERZ1023858 (study PRJEB33179, sample SAMN07449010) | human gut metagenome | biome: Human-gut; feature: Human associated habitat; material: Faeces | host: Homo sapiens | place: India: Bhopal | collected...
CGGGACAGGCGGGACAAAGCCCAGTCTTTCAGACTAGACGGGGGTCAATGGCCCCCCTCGTCTGAGACTGAATAAGGTTTGTTTTAAATTCGCTGATACAATGACCGACGGCAACTGCATAAAAAGGGGGACTGCATAATGGCAGATCAGGCAGCGGGCATCACGCTCAAGGCGGACGTCGCGCAAATTAAAACGGCTAATACTGTGCTGGACACATTTGCGCAGAAATCCGAGAACACAGAACAGAAAGTCAAAAAATTAAACGACACCCTCGGCAAGTCGAAAAAGGTCACGGGTGACGCCGCTGGCGGAATGGAAAAGTTAGCGACTGAATCTCAGCGTGCCGCCGACGGCATGACGAAACAGGAGCGACTCGCCAGCCGATTAGGCATGTCGACCAAAAACCTGGGATTCGCATCGCGGAACGCCGCGTTCCAGTTACAGGATATCGCGGTTACGCTTGAGATGGGTATGCCGGTGCACCGCGTCATGCTTCAGCAGCTACCACAGCTAACCGGCGCATTTGGCGGACTGGGTAACACGCTGCGTTATGTTGCAGGCTTCCTCGGCCCAGTAGGGATCGGACTTGCTGCCGTAACGGCGACGTTAGGCGTGGGCGTGGCAATTACGTCACGGGCAGAGAACCAGGTAGCCGCGCTTAATAAGACGCTGGCGCTGTCCGGTAATATCTCCGGCCTCACAGCTAACCAGATCCTGGTGCTGTCCGAGAACGCCGAGCGCATGGGCGGGTCTTTTCGCAAGACGCGTGACACAATCCAGGCGCTGGCGGCGGCGGGTGTGAAAGCGGGTGGTGACTTCGGCGCACTGGCGAAGGTAGTGAATGACTTCGCGAAGGTGTCCAGCCAGCCGATCGAGGATGTGGTAGCGGCGGTGGCGAAGCTGTCAACCGACCCCGTTGGCGGACTGCGTGCGCTGGCGGATAAATATCACGTCGTAAACGAAGCGCAGATCCAGCAGGTACAGTCGCTCGTTGATGCGGGTCGTGAGACAGACGCAGTTGCGTTGGCTAACAAAACAGCCGCTGCGTCGTTCACCAGCATGACCAATGAGATCAAGGCGAACATGGGTACGCTTGAGCGATCTATGAACGTCGTCACATCGGCAGCCAAATCAATGTGGGATGCCATCCTGGATGTGGGCCGCGCGCAGTCCTCCAATGAATCCGAGATGAAAGCGCGCGAATCACTGCAGCGGCTGACCACGGCTTACTATGCCGAGATGAAAGCGGTAAACGCTGCCGGTGGGGTAATGACTGAAGCGCAGAAAGCACGTATTAACATGCTTTACAGCGAACTGGTCGCCCAGGAAAAAGTGGTGGCGTCGCTCACCCTGCGTAACCGTGCTGAGCGAGACAACGCCCGCGCCGCAGACGAATCCGCAAAGGCGAACGAGGAGGCCAACCGCACTGCCCGTGACCGCGCCGCGTTCGAGAAGGAATACGCCACCAACGCTAAGAAGCGCGCCGACGAGATCGCCCGCCTCAATTTGCTGAATAAGCGCGGCGTTATTGATGAGAAAGAACTTGCCGAGGCGGTGAAGCAGGTAAACGAGCGGTACAAAGACCCCGCCCCGAAGAAGGCTGCGGCTGTTCGCGTGGATGCCGGTATGAAAATGCTGGAAGTCGCACGGAGCGAACTGGCCCAGCTTCGAGAATCCGGCAAGCAGATCGAAGCCAACGCATCTACGCAGACCCGCACGCAACGCGCTCAAGCGGCCTTAAACAAGCTGATTGCCGACAACGAACAGTTAATCGCGGCGAGCAAAGAAAGGGCGCTGACGGCGGCAGAGAAGCAGCAATTAGTCGAGTTCGGGCGCGTGAAGGAAGTGCGCGAGCAGATCGTCGAAGAAGCCAAATTGCTGGATGCGAAAGAGCAGCAGGTTAAGGCGCACGCGCAGATCGATGCCTTCGTTAAGAACCAGAACGCCGAACTAAAAGCCACCGCCGCGGGGTATGCGCTTTCCACTCGCGAAGCGGCAAACCTGCGCGAAGAATTGCAGCTAATTGACCGCCTGAAGCGGGTTGGCGCTAACGATACCGATATTGACAAGGCGGTGTCTAAGCTGCGAGAAGTGCAGGAAGCACAGACCGGCGCTAACGCCTCGCTATGGGATGGATTCAGTCGCGGGCTTAAGGATAGCGTGGATGAAATGGGTAACGGATATACGCAGATGGCGACGCTAACGAAATTCACGTTCAGCGCTATGCAAGACACGATGAACGAGTTTTTCGAGACTGGCAAGCTGAACGCAAAGGATATGGTTAAGTCCATCCTTAGCGAATTAATCAAGCTGGCTACCTCGCAGGCTTTCAAGTCGATCGTTAGCGCTTTCGGTGGCGACGGCGGCAAAAACGGATTGTTCGGCGCTATCTTCTCTGGCCTAACTAAGAATGCGGACGGCGGAGCGTACGCAGGAGGCAATCTCGCGGCCTATTCGGGGAAAGTGGTAAGCCAGCCTACCTTTTTCAGTTATGGCGTCCAGGCGTTCGCTAAGGGTGCAGGATTGATGGGCGAGGCTGGCCCCGAGGCCATCATGCCGCTGAAGCGCGGGCCGGACGGGAAACTGGGCGTTGCCGCGTCTGGCGCAGGCGGTGGTATGGTCGTGACGACTAACGTTTACACGGGGACCGGTAAGACGGATACCAGTGTTGGCGGGCCGGACCCACGTACCGCGCAGGCGTTCGGCAAGCAAATCACCGAGGCGGTGAAGGCCGAGATCGTGAAGGCGACGAAACCGGGTGGTGTACTTTACAAACGATGATAAAATGGCCCTCACTACAACGTGGGGGCTTTTTATGTCACAAGGTACAATCACACTAACGAAAGGAAGTAAGACCGTTACAGGCGTGGGGACGGCGTTCCTTAGCGAGATCGGGAAGGTACTCGTATTCGCCCGCATCGACGGCAACGACTACACCGGCAAAATTGCGGCATTCAACTCGAACACGGTCATTACTCTGAAAGATAACTGGGCTGGGCCAACGAAATCCGGTGCGGCATATGAGCTAATCGAAGCACACGACCCGCGATCAAACGAATGGCCCTATTACTGGCACATGCAATTGCAGGGCGGTGGCGACGTGCAGTTAGCTTTCCGGTCCGAGGAATTGCAATTCGGTAATGGCTACGGGCAGAACATCGCGGACGGCCCGAACGCCGAAACTAAACAGTTCCCCGTGCAATTCATAGGGCTGACTACTGACAAGTGGTGCAACCCTAAACTGGTTTACAACTTCCTTCGCGGGCACTTCGTCAAGCCGTTTGTCGTCACCGCGCCGGATGGCGAAACAGGTTTATTCGTGGTCGATCGTTCGAGCTTGTCGTACACGGACAACGGACACCTCACGGCAACCGTATCCGCCACCCTTAAGACTGCTATTGGATTCGTAAGATGAATAAACTTTATCGCGAGGCGACGCGCTTTGACCCATCGGGTCGCGTTCGCCTGATTCACATTGACGCGCAGGACGTGGAACCAGGCGACGGTGCGATCGGCGCGGGCCATCACTATTTCCACTACTGCTTTATTCCGCACACTGCCGAGGATATTGCTGCCGCCGGTGGTGACGAGGATAAGCTAAAGCCTAAATCAATCTTCTTCGGCGGGCAGGAGTTCGAATTTTGGCCCTTCGATTTATCCGGCCTTAACTTCTCCACATCGACGGCGGCAGAACCGCAACTAACAATCGTCGATATTGGCGGCATAATCACCCGGCTGTCGCTGAATCACGACCAGCTACTTGGCGCGAAGGTTGAGATCATTGATACGTTCGCGAAGTTCCTGGACAACGGGACAGATCCAGACCCGACGCAGAAACGAGTTCAGGAGTATTACATCGACTCGCAGGTCGGGCGCAATCCGGGCAAGCAAATCACCTTCGCACTATCCTCACCTGCGGATATGGAAGGGCAGGTCGTACCCCGTCGCCAAATCATGAATATGTGCGAATGGGCGCTCAACGGGAAGTACGCCAGCGGGGACGGGTGCACCTGGAACCTTGCGAAGCCTGGTATCAAGTATTACGACGAGCGAGGTAATGAAGTCATCGCGATGAACATGGACCGATGCGGCGGCTGTTTGTCCGACTGTTATCTTCGATTCGGGCAAGGGCTTGCGGACCCTAAAGCGGCGGTGCTGGACTTCGGCGGCTTTCCGGGGTCCAGATTAATTAAGGGGTAGTTATGTTAACGAAGAAGGTTAAAAGCGATATCGCCGCACACGTCGCGGCCTGTCTGCCGGAAGAAGCCTGTGGCCTGGTTGTCATGGTGGGTCGTAAGCAAGTGTTCGTCCCATGTCTGAACGTATTCGAAGACCCGACCGGCGTGCGCTCACGCAAAGACGCTTTTACGATTAGTGATATGGCCTGGATGGATGCCGAGGATATGGGCGACGTCGTGCGCGTAGTCCACTCGCATCCGGGCCAGCGAGAGCTTACCCCCTCACTGGGCGACGTTAACGGATGCAACGGCAGCGGCGTAGTCTGGACCATCACTAACGAATATGGCGATTTTATCGAGATCGACCCTGAAGACCCTCCGCTGGTGGGGCGTCGATTTGTTCTCGGAATTACGGATTGTTACGGCCTCGTCATGGACTGGCACAAAAAGCAGGGCGTAAACCTGCCAGACTTCCGCGTGCCGTATAACTGGTGGGAGACAGGCGAAAATCTGTATATGGATAATTGGTACGGTGCTGGCTTCAGGGAATGCGAGGAGAATACGCCGGGGGCAATGGTCATCATGCAGATTAGCGCGCCAGTGCCTAACCACGCCGGGATATTCCTTCCAGGCAACCAACTCCTGCACCATATCTACGGCAGCTTGTCGAGCGTCGTACCCTTCCGGGCAGGATTTTTCCGTGACAATGTGGTTAAATGGGTCCGTCATAAAGACCTACCGGGGAATATCACAGAATGGCAATGACAACGTTTAAATTGTACGGCGTCTTAGGGCGTCGATTCGGTAAAGTGCATAGGCTGGACTGTTTCACACCGGGCGAAGGAATCACCGGCTTGTGTGTGAAGTTGCCGGGGTTACAAGACTTTTTAATGTCCGCCCACCTGGATAACATGATGTTCAAGGTGCGCAAAGGCGACCACACGATGACCGGCTATGATGAGCTGGGCGAGTTCCACGGCAACCGCGTAGTTACCATCGCGCCGGTTATGACGGGCGCAAAAAGAGGGTTGGGACAATTGCTGGCGGGTGTCGCGATCGTTGTGGCGTCGTTCTATACGGGCGGACTTGCTACTGCCGCTTTCGGGGCTTCGGCTGCAACCGCTGCCGCTATCGGAACGGCGACGTTTTCGTTCGGGATGTCGATGGCGCTGGGTGGCGTTATGCAATTGCTGTCGCCACAACCGAAAGGATTGCAGACAAGGCAGGACGTGGATAACAAAGCGTCGTACGCGTTCGGCGGGCCAGTGAACACGACCGCGCAAGGTACGGCGCTTGGTGTATTATGGGGCGAGCGTGAGATCGGCGGCGCTATTATTTCAGCCGGAATCGTAACCGAGGATTTGAACGAATGACGATTATTTACGACGTCACGGGCCATAAAGGCGGCGGTGGCAAACAGCACACCCCACAGGAGACACCCGATAGCCTGCATTCTCTGGCTAAAATCCGCATCTTGCTTGCGCTGGGAGAAGGTGAGTTCGAAGGTATTCCAGACTCTAACGAATTACGGCGGCGCGTATATCTGGACGGAACACCGATCCAGAATGCAGACCTGTCTGAAAACTTCCCTGGGGCGCGTGTGGAGTTCCGCCCAGGAACACAGCACCAGGATGTGATCCACGGATTTTCAGCGGTGGAAAGTGAGCAATCTGTCGGCGTAAAACTGGAAAACGGCACGCCGTGGGTGCGCCAGATTAACGATACCAGTCTGGACGCCGTTCGCATTCGCATCGGCATTCCGGCCCTGTACACTAACGAAGATAACGGCGACCTGGTGGGCGGGCGCATCGACTATAAGATCGTTGTGTATACGGATAACGCCGATCCGCGTGAGTTCAGATTCGCCGCCGTTGGTAAAACAATGTCGCTATATGAGCGCGACCACCGCATCGAATTACCACCGAACGTGAATACCGGCTGGCGAGTGGAGGTGCACCGCATAACGGCAGACTCCACATCGGCGAAAGTGGTTAATGATATCCGGGTGCAATCCATCACTGAGATTATCGACGCCCGCCTGCGTTACCCGCTAACCGCGCTGTTGTTTGTGGAGTTCGACGCTAAAGCGTTCCAGAACATCCCGCGCGTGTCCATTAAGTGCAAAGGTCGCAAAGTTCTAATACCGAACAACTACGACCCGATCAATCATACCTATTCCGGGGACTGGGACGGCACGTTTAAACGCGCATGGACGGATAACCCTGCGTGGCACTGGTACGATATTTGTATTACTGAGCGCTTCGGCCTCGGTCGGCGTATCAAACCGCAAATGCTAAACCGATACGCGCTCTACCAGATTGCGCAGCGCTGCGATCAGTTGGTCAGCGACGGCAACGGTGGTCGAGAAATCCGCTTTAAGAATGATATGTACATTCAGTCACAGACGGATGCCTGGACCGTGCTTAAGGATTTAGCCGCCATCTTCGCCGGAATGACCTGGTGGGGTAACCAGATGTTGAATATCGTCAGTGACCAACCGGTCGCAGCAGTGTCGCACACTATCACCAACGCCTCGGTAATTGATGGTCGATTCGACTACGCATCTGGCAGCCAGAAAACTCGCTATTCCACATTTGCGGTCGCATACGGCAACCCGAAGAACCACTATGAAGATGCCATCGCAACGGGGCAGCGCGTCGAACTGGTACGCCGCCATAAGATTAACCGTCTTGATATTACGGCGATCGGCTGTACGCGTGAATCTGAAGCGCAACGCCGCGGGCACTGGGCACTAATTTCCAACCAGCTTGACCAGCAAGTTAGTTTTAAGGTTGGCATGGAGGGGCTATTCTTTATTCCGGGTAGCGTAGTCGCGATCGCAGATACAAACATTTCTGGCGGCTTCGAGACACGCGGCGGTCGCCTGTTGTCGGACCCTGGCACGCGTACAGTGCTTAACACGGACAGCGAAATCACGTTCCGCCCAGGTGATAAATTCCTGGTACGCACCGATAGCGGTAATGTAGAGACTCGCGAGATCGCCAGCGTCAACGGCAACAAGGTTACGCTAAAAACCGCACTGGACGCCGACCCGATTCCTGATCAGCCGTTTTGCGTCGATGGCAACGATATCCAGTTGCAGAAGTTCCGCATCACCGACCTGGAATATGACGACTCTACCAGCACTTTTTCAGTGCGCGGGATCGAGTACAACGATAGCAAATATGATGCCGTTGATAATGGCGCTCGCCTTGATCCGGGCATCTTTACTCAAGTGCCCGACGGTGTAATGAAGGGGCCAGAGTCCGTAACCATCACCCCGTCGCAGATTTCATCGCAAGGCCAGCTAATCACCAACGTGGATATTGTATTCCCTCCGGTGAAGGACGCCGTGGTGTATGAAATCCAGTGGCGACGTACCAGCTTGCAGAATATGAAAATCCAGTGGGGTAACGACTGGGTGAACATCCCCCGCACGGCCTCGAACGGCGCGCACATCCCTAACGTGTTCTCCGGTAACTACCAGGCACGCGTCCGCGCAATCGGTATGGGCGAGATTTCATCCCCGTGGGTGTCGTCTGCCATCACGCCGATAGAAGGTCGTCTCGGCGGGCTTAACGCGCCTATCATCACCAACGCGATTTCGGGCCTCCACCAAATTTTGTGGAAGTGGAACCACAACAACGCCGCGACGGATATTTCGTACACCGAGCTTGAAGTGCGCAAGACCGGTGAAACGGAGTGGAAATTTCTTACCAACGTCCCATATCCGGGGGCGGAGTATGCGCAAACGTCACTGGAGTTCGGGATCTATCAGCAGTTGCGCGCCCGTGTAGCGGATAAAATCGGCAACCTGTCGGACTGGTCGGCCCCGTTTGAAGGGCAGGTGAGTGACAAAGTTGACGAATACATGAAGGGGCTTGATGACGAGTTCTTGACTTCCGAGGACGGTAAACGCTTCCAGGAAGCGATCGACACCATGCCGCAAGGTATCTATGAGTCTATGCTTACGGACGCCCAGCAGCTATTCAATGCCCGCGCCGAGTATAAAGGGATTTATGCGGAAATCACGGTGGCGTATAACGTGGCGGCGGACGCGCATAAAGCCGTAGCGCAACTGGAAACGTTGATCGGCACGCGCCTTGATGACGCTGAAGCATCAATCCACACGTTGCAGACTGCGCAAAGCACACATGAACAAGCGTTCGCCCAGTACCAGCAAACTGTTGCCGCTAAGTTTTCGGAACAGGAAGCAGCCATCCAGCAGGTACAAACGGCAACGGCGGACGTGGCTGGCGCGCTGGCAGAGTATAAGACCCAGGTCGCGGCGCAGTTCGGACAGCAGTCCGCAGCTATCGAGCAGAAGATGACGTCTTCGTTTAACCATGCTGGTGGCAGCGCCACGTACAGTCTTAAGGCTGGCGTGACGTATAACGGGACTTACTATGACGCCGGTATGCAGCTTTCAGTTGTGACGTCTGGCAACGCAGTTAAATCGCGTATTGCGTTCAAAGCCGACCAGTTCTATATCATGCACCCATCTAATGGGTCGCTTTCGTCCGCGTTTATCGTTGACGGCGGGCAGGTGTACATCGACACGGCACGCATCAAGGATGCGTCAATCAACTTTGCACAGATCACGGACACGCTGCAATCAAATAACTTCGCTTCAGGGTCACGCGGCTGGCGTATCCAGAAAGGCGGCGCTGCGGAGTTTAACGAAGTAACGGTCCGCGGCAACCTGTACGCCACATCCGGTAACTTCGGATTCTCTGGTGGGACCGTGACGATTGACAAGACAGGAGTAAACGTGCCGTTACCTGGCGGGGGAAGGGTGAAAGTCGGGACGTGGTAAATGCGATGGGGCCAGATGGCCCCATTTTCAATACATATTCGGGATGACGAGTAGCGGGGTTGGTACTGCAATATTTTTACTTGGCATCTGGAATTGCTGCCGTGAGTAGTTGCCGATGACGCGGTTTTTAGCGACGCGCACATTATTACCCGCCATGCGTATGCCGTTCATGCGGACGTGGTTATAGCCACCGTTGTTCTGAATCAGTGCGCCGGTGTATGAAAGCTGGATCAGGCTGTTTCCAATATTCTGGTCGCCCGTTCCGATGTTAATAGTGCGGTCATATACGAACGGCTTGTTCACCGTCGAGAACGTAACCTGATTCTGGTTATTCGTCATGGTGATTCCGGCCCCCGGCGTGGGTGGTGTGTTGTTGAATATCACCAAATCCATGTCCACCGAAGCCGCCACATCGTCGATGCCTCCATAGGACGCGTTGCGGACGATAATACTGCCGCCATCGAAGCCTACTGATACGTTGCCATCATCCCATCGGGCGAACGGAACACCGCCAACCGGCAAGGCCATACTACCGTTGACGCGCACGCGCTGTGCGTATCGGCAGGTCATTAGCTTAGACACGTTGGATATGGCGGTGAAGTCCGTCGAGTTAGCCACCAGTAAACCTGCGTTGCGCGAACCAACCGGCAGCACTTCCATTATGACGCCCGCCCATTGTGGTAAACCAGAGTACGCGCCATACGCATCCTCCCCGCGCAGGGTGATACCACTATTACCGTTGCGAGTAACCGACGTAACGTAAAACGGGTCGGGAATTACCAGGGTCTGGTCAAACACCTCAATCACTTCTACCGGGCGAGTTAGCGCGACGATGACCTGCGACCCATCCGTAAGCGGGGTGTTAATGGTTAGCGTCTTGTTGGACTGTGCCCGCTGGTTAAAGCTGGTGCAGTATGACGGCGCGCGGAGTCCCGCGGTTATCTCCATGCGCGGCCTTCCGTCGTTATAGTCGATAAGTATTCCAGCGCCCATTATTACCACTCCCGTGATTTAACTGATACTGTGCCTGAGAAATTGCCGTCGCTATCTGAAGACAGCCCAGTGAATCGCATGTCTACATCTCCTGCCGGTACTTTTTGCCCGTCAACGTAGCGCAACATGCAGCTACCGTAAGCAACCGTAACGCAATCGCCGTTGTTGCGTTCTACGGCGCAACCGGACAAAAGGACCGCACAAATCATAATTAAAGTTTTCATGGTATCATCCCCTATATTTGGTTGAGTTTTAGTATTACACCGCTCAACCAGGATTGCAACCAATTACGAGGATTTAGCTATGGCAGCGGGTACGCTATCCGTAACGAACAATAGCAAGGCGGTAGTAGGGGTCGGCACCACGTTTACCGCGTTTAAAGCTGGCGACTTCTTAACGTTGGTGGTAGGGCAAGTCCCATACACCGTGGCAATCGCGTCCATTGAAAGCGCAACCGCGCTTACGCTGGTGCTGCCGTTCGACGGCCCAACGGCAACCGGCCTTGCGTGGGACGGCGTTAAGCGCGATACCATGTCACTGGCAACGATGGGCGTTACCGTACAGGCACAGAAAGCGTTGCGATTGATGATCGCAGATGAAAACAACTGGCGCGCTATCTTCGGCGAAGAAGAAGAAATCTCGGTCACGCTACCGAACGGTCAAGTGGTGCAGGGTATGTCGTGGGGCTACCTGTCAAAACTGCTTAAAGACGTAGATCCTGTTGAATTGCAGGCTATCGCGGACCAGACCATCACGGCTAAAAACCAGGCGCAAGGATTCCGTAACGAGGCGGAAGGCTTCAAGAACACCGCGAATACCGCGAAAGATGCCGCAGTAGCTGCGAAGACAGCGGCGGAGACAGCTAAGTCGCAGGCCGTAACCGCTAAAACGGCAGCCGAGTCCGCAAAGACTGCCGCGGAGACAGCTAAGTCGCAGGCCGTAACCGCTAAAGACCAGGCCAAAGGATTTCGCGACGAGGCTGAAGGCTTCGCCAACAGCGCGGACGCGTCAAAGAAAGTGCCGTATGCTGGCGTAACACTACCGGCACCGACTGGAGTAAGGGATATGCTCAAGCGGTTGCGCGATTCGGTTAAGGGCGGCTTCTGGCGCGTCGATGATATTGCGCAGTTTCCATCTGGCGAGATGACCCCTTTCAGATACGGACCTGGCGTATGTGGCGGCGCGGGGGATACATTCTTTGCAATCAACGTTGACTGGCAAACCTCGCGCGTTAAAGTTTTCTCGGGAAACAACAACGCGATCAACGGTGCGTCGGGAAGTGTTAGCGCTATCGAACTGGCTAAGCTGGGGGCTAACGGGGACGTGGAGATCGGGGACGGCGGGACCGGTGCATCGAACGACCAGGGCGCGAGAAAAAACCTTCAGGCAATGCACGAGCGACAGGCATCGTTGAATACTGAAGATCTTAACGTCCTTCAGGGTGATAAGGCTGGGTTTTATTATCAGTCCATGTCGGCTAACGCCACCCCAGAGCGTAACTATCCTACTAACATGGCGGGTTGTTTACTGGTGCAAAGATCCGGTGCTAACGACCCGAAGAGTTGCATACAGACGTACGCTACCTACGGCGACGGTCGGCGATGGATTCGATGGTTAGGCAACGCGGCTACGGGTACCTGGTCGCAGTGGTACGAGATGTTTAATGCTGGGTCATCTCCAGAATTTAACGCATACGTAAGAGCTAAAAGCGGCGATCGAATCGTCGAAATGTTTGTAGGCGGCATTGATGTTGGCGTTCGCAACCGCACGTCGCAGAAAGTGCTACAGCTTCGTGACAACGGCGAACTGGCGTATGACAACAAGCTGATCGCATATAACGGACTTGAAGCCAGCGGCACATTTGCTATGCGAATTCCTAGTATGAAGGTAATAACAGCAAATGGTGGCTTCCGGATCGACGGAACAGTGTCAACAAACAACCAACCACTGCACGTAACAGGGTACAACTCAGCAGGCACGCGTCTTTGGTTTTTAGGGAAGGACACCGGGACGAGCGCGCTATTCCTGAACGATATAACGTCTTCTAAAGTTGAACTGATCACGGACGGCGTTGTGCTTGGTACGAAGGATTTCGCGGGAAAAGCATACGTTCAGGCCGCAAGTTTAGAGATCGACCGCCCGAGTGGCAAGTATTTCAAAATGCTGAACGACGGCAACTCGTCACACCCCGCAACCTTCAAATTATGGGGTAACGGGTCTGATAGGGCGTCGGTTATTGAGTGGGGTTTTGATAACGGCCCTGGGTGGGTGTTTTACGCGCAATATAATAGCAACGGCACGCGCCAGATGAACGTTAACGGAACGGTAAACTGTACGACGGTAAACCAGTCGTCTGACCGCGAGTTGAAGGATAACATCAAGCCGATCGAGAACGCCCGCGCGGGCCTTGCTAAGATGGGTGGCTATACCTACACCCTGAAGAAAGACGGTATGCCGTACGCCGGGGTGATTGCACAGGAAGTAATGGACGTTGTGCCAGAAGCGGTGAGCACGTTTGAGGACTACGAATACCTTGCGGGTCCAACGCAAGACGGCGAGGAACTGGTAGGGCGTCAGCGCTTCTTCCAGGTGGACTACGGCGCTATTGCTGCATACGCGGTGCAAGTGTGTAAAGAGCAGGAAGAGGAACTGGTGTCTTTGCGTAGCGAACTGGAGGAATTGAAAGCTGCCGTAGCGGCACTGACTAAAGCATAACGGAAAGGGGCCATACGGCCCCTTTTTCAGTTTGAGTTTTCCCAGTCCATTTTGCGCCTAACCAGCGGGCTTTCGTAATATTCCTTGCCTTCCACTTCCACTAAGGGCCAATCATTAACAATCACGTATGGCTCTGCGATATCCTCAATCACGCCGTGCGCGCTTTGCGGCCCTAACGATACACCCACCAGGATAACACCGGCAACGCGACGTAACAGATACTCGCGAGCGCAACGCGCCTCAACCAGTCCGCGACGGATGCCGCTGGTAGCTTTGACCTCGTATGTCCAGACGGCGTCAATCACATGTTCGCGGAAGTCGGGGCCGGATTTTACCTTGCGCTTGCCGACCATGATAATATCGCCGCGGTCAATGGTGTTGGCGCTAAATAGGCCAGTACGCATTAGCAAACCTTGCGGGATACAGCTACGCCCGCCAGCCTGCCCTTCGAGGTACATGCCCGCAAACATTTCACCCAGCACACCGACGAGTCTGCTTTGCTTGCAAGCGTCGGACTTGTATCGCCACTGGTCAAACTCGATGCTTGCTATCATTGCTGCAAGGTGGAATTGTTTACCTGATATTTCATATTCGCCGTACATTGTGAATCCCTCATTGATGCGGGCAGAAGCCCGCTATTAGCATTATTTAAGTGCGCTTTGTACCAGTGTTTTTTCCATGTTGCGGAAGTCTTCCGGCGTCATGAGGATTTTGGATCCGTCTTCTCCGGTGAGCACGACCATAGGCTGGACGTCATGATCTGCGATGCCAAAATTAGCGGCTTTAACCATCTTGCCCTCAGATGAAGAGGGATGCCACGTACCGGCGGAGGCGATGGGCCAGCCTTTGAGGCTTTCAAATTGCTCTGCCGTTGTATCGATCTGAATCTCGTCATGCACGGTCATGTAAGACTCGCCCAGCAAGGCGGCATACGCAACCAGGTCCACGATGTTATCTTCCTGGTGCTTACGGCACTGTCGCACCAGCTTCAGGCAGATCAGGAAGGTCCAGGCTTCTTGCTCGGACAGGTCGCGCCCGGTAAGCGCGTTAAACACGGCGGCGGTCTGTTTAGCGCTGCGTTCTTCTTTCGCGTTGTCATAGCCGTTTTCTTTCCCGCGCTGTTCCATAGTGGTGGCGGCGTTTTTGCAGTATTCGTATGCTTTCATTATGTTTTCCTTTTAGTGGGGGCGGTATTGCCCCCGACGTGATTAAGATACTGCAACCAACCTATTGGTTGCAAGTGAATTTTGCAACGTTTATCGCATAAATTTTCGGGACCAGATCGCCGCACGCCCGACGAATTGCCGCGATGTTCTTCGGACAGTCTTCAATGATGACCAGTTCCGACACGTCCGCATAGCAGACCATTTGGAACACAGCGCACGCCTTAAACTCTGGTGGCGGGGTGTCGTCCAGCATGTGGCGCATAAACAACCGGCCTGTCGGGAAGATCTCCAATTGCTCGGCGGTAGTGTCCCAACATTCTCGCTGCCGGTTGGTCAGATACGCGATCTCGAAGCCACGCTCTTTGTACATGCGCAACAGCGGCAGCATATCCATGTTCAGGTCTTCGCGTACATGCGCTTTGTGCCACTTCGCCCAAAAGGTGGATTTAGTTTTTATGCCCGGCACCAGGTCGGCGCGCGCATCGCTTGAACCGTTAATAACTCCATCCAAATCGCAAATAAGTAATTTCATTTTAGGCTCTCAATAAGGGTGGCTCGGGCGCTACGCGCGGTGTAAGAGTTGCACACGAAATGACAACGTCGGGTCATGACAAGCCAACCGGTGAGGTCAAGGCCCAGGATGTATTCGGGGCGAGACGCGCGCACCACACGATCGCGGCGTGGGTCGATGTTATAGTCTTTTTGCATTTGGTCTACGACCGCGTGGTTGCGGTCAACGATTAAGATATTCACGTAGTTCTCCTTCGCTCATTATTTCAATTTGTGCGCTGCCGACTGGCGGCGCTTCGTCAAATATTATTAATTGCTGACACTTGTTATTGCTCGGCCCGACTTCACCGGTGACGGCGTGAATAAATCGGATACGCCAATCCAGAAGAATTATCAGGTTTGCAGTCTTCCTGGCCAGCTTCGCCCACTTCGTCGACGTGTCCTGATTCAGCAGCATGACAGTCCGGCGTCCGTGCGCTGCGCACTCGACCCACGGCAGCGGATCGGAATATGGCGGGTTGCACCATTTCCACCCTTTCAACTCGGACCAGTCAGCATCAAGCGCGCTGTGCTCCGCAGTGAAGTAACGCGGTAGCAGGTGGTTGGTGTCGCTTGCCGCCATATCGTAACGGAATCGGTATTTCCGACGAAGCGGTTTAAATAAAGCTGGCGGCGTGCGCCAGCTATCTTTTTGTTCACTCTCCGTCATTCTGCGGGTCCAGTGCATACAGGGCAATTTTATCGCCGGTCTTGAGAATGCGTTGCACGCGCTTTGATTCCTCGAATCCCAGCGGTCTGTTGTCGGGGTAGTAGCTGCCGTTTGTGCCGTTACGCCACGCTATAAGCACCAAGTCTTTACGGTCGATCTTAGACTGGCGACCTTTCGGTCGTACGTACTCCTCCGCACGTTTGCAATGCTCGCGCAGACCTTCGGCAGTGATCCGGTTTAACGCCACGCTGGTGGTGTATCCGGTGCGCTGCATAATCCCCATCAACTCGAAAAGCAGTTCGAAGCGCTCCTCTAGCTCCTGGCGCACTTTCTTCTCGCCTTCATATAGCGCCTGGTTGGTGTCCGCCACCGCGTTCGCCCGTTCGGCCTGTTCACGGGCTTCGAGGCATTGCGCGGCCCAGTATGCTTTTTCTTCTTGTAAAATTTTCATTTATTTAGTCTCCGTAGTGCGGATTTCATCGCGTGGAATAAATTTGCCGTCCATCTCAACCCAGCAGACACCATAGCGCCATTGGGTGTTACGACCTGTTTGCTCTGCGTACACAGTCCGGCATTCGTAGCGTTCCGAGTAGTAGACACCCGCGGCAGGTACGAAAACACAAACTGCGATCATGAGGGTGAGGAGCACCCAAAATCGAAGGTCGCCGTCGTAGTCGAAAAATAATGATTTCATCGTGTTGTCTCCAGGTATTAAAAAGGGCGTCCAAACCGGACACCCTCAATATAATGCAACCAATATGGTTATGCAACCAATTTACGAATAAAAATTTGGGTCGCGCGCTACGTCTACCAGATACAGATTGCTGATTCGGTTGCCGTAGTGGCCTGGTGTGCGCTGGCGGCACACAACGGCGTAGCCTGGAGGAATTGTATTGCCAGTCTCAATAATCCACGCCACGCGCGCGCCAGATAGCGTCTTGCCGTTGCACTCGATGCGCGTGCCACCATCGGCAGTGTTAAGGTTGCCGATCTTGCAGCCTGTGGACTTCAGGCGAATGACGCCGGTCTTGCTGTCGTAGGAAAAAAGCTGATTGGTCATTGCCACTGAAAAGTCGATGGCGTCGAATGCAGTATTCATTTTAAATTTTCCTCGTTAACCGCTATCGCGAAGCCGCGCGGGGTGAGCGACCTGATTAATTTTGTGCGGGCTGATTTGCCTCCGAGGCGACTATACTGCTTCGAGTACCCTTTTTCAACGAAAACAGGTTTCTTCTCTGGCATACGGAAGCCGTTGCCGGTCCATAAGCAGGTCAGCTTCGGATATGAATCGCGGGCGTTGATGTATTCCGGGAATAACGGGTGCACGTCATCCTCCGGCAGATATCCGCCATACTCCCACGGATCAAACGAGTGGTCCGGCTTACGCCATTGAGTTGATAGCACGCTGCGCGGATTCTCAATCATATATGGCACTTCGAAGAAGTCACCCAGGTAAGCGGCGATCTTCGCGGTGCGCACCGCCTTAAGCTGAAAGGCTGGGTCTTTTGCACGCTTGCGCGGGAAAGCTGGCGCACCGCTCACCGCCAGATCCGTACACGGCGGGAATGCGTAGATGATATCCGGCGCGCCGAAATCGCCATTCATCGCGCGGTCTACAAAGTCCAGATCGATAAACTCATTACGATAGCGGATCCCGCGACCATAAATCCGGTAGTCCAGGTAAGACCCATGATCGGCTTCGGAGTAGTTGAAGCAATAACACTTATGCCCCATCTCGGCAGCACGCTCAATCATCAAGCCGCTGCCGTCAAATAATGACCAGATAATCATTTGCGCGCCTTTTTAGCTTTCATGTATTCCATCAAATCGTCCTGAATATCCCGCTTACTGTCGCGACGCTCGGCGACCAGTTCGTCAAGTGTGCCGCGCGCCTGGATAATGTAGACGAATACCGGACGAGGGTGTCCGGCTTGCATCTGGCGAACCGGCCCGATACGCTCCACGATCTGCGAAAAGTGCTCAAAGTTCCAGGTGTCTGAGAAGATAGCAAGGTGGTGTCCGCCATCCTGCAAGTTAAGGCCGTGACCCGCCGATGCCGGGTGTGCGAACATGATGGGGATCTCGCCCCTGTTCCACGCTTCCATATCCTTATTGCCTTGCTTTCCCTTACCCATAGCGACGCCGTGTGGGAATTTCTTCTTAAGACGTGCCAAGTCATGCTTGTACTGGTATGCGACGAGCAACGGTGCGCCGTTCAACTCCTCCACGATACTTTCCAGCGCGTCCAGCTTAGCGTCGTGAATTTTCACCCATTCGTCGGTCCGTTCGCCGTCTTCGTCGACCTTATACACGGCCCCGGAAGCAAGCTGAAGGCACTTAATAGTCTTCGACGCAGCGTTCGCCGCCTCCACCGTTCCGCTTTCCAGTTCGGCAAATAGCTCCGCTTCGAACTGGTCATAAATCTTGCGGGCTTTCTTAGGCAGGTCCACAACAACAGGCGTATAGATTGGCTTGTCACATCCGAAGTATTCAGCCGCGTCAACGGTAAGGGATACGTCGGACAGACGTTGTTGTATTTCTTTCTCGGAGTTTTTTAGCGGGGCGTGCTGCATAGTGAAGCTGCCAGGCTTAACAGGCTTGCTAATAAACCAGCGGTCTGTGAATGCCTTATAACTACTGCCGAGGCGTTCGCCACCGTCGACAAACCACGTCTGACCCCACAGGTCTTTCAGTCCGTTTGGCGCGGGTGTGCCGGTTAGGTTAATCCAGCGCTTGACGCGCTTATGTGCGATCGCTGCCAGCGCACGGGCGCGCTTACTCCCCTGCTTGCTTCGATAGCCTTTCAGCTTAGTCGATTCATCGGCAACCACGACCGTAAAGGGCCATTCGTCGCCGCAATACTCAACAAGCCACTCAACTACATCATAGTTGATACAAACCACGTTAGCGTCGCTCTCAAGCGCGGCGATGCGGTCCTTCTCCGACCCAGTGCCATCTACTACCAGCAAGGCGGGGAAGCGCCATTTTTCCTGTTCCGGGGGCCATGTGCCGGATGCAACGCGCAGCGGGGCCAGCACCAATACTCGGTCCTCCTGGTTGGACAGGATACCAGTCTGGAACATTTTATTCAGCGCCCACATAGTCGCGCCGGTTTTACCCGACCCCATTGTCGCCCAAATATTGCAGCGCTTATGCTTGAGGATGAACGCGGTTATCAACTTCTGATATTCGCGACGTCGGAAACGTGCCATATCTTTATTCCGCCTTTTTCCAGACTTCGGTTTCACTGTTCCAATTCCTTTTTGTGGCGTCGTAGTTGGTGCGGTGCCCGATGTGCACACCCGTCGCCCGGAAGCTCTTAAATTTTTGCCAGCATACCGTCAACGGCAGCGGGTCATTCATGCCCGCGATAAACCATACGCGATCGCCCGGTTTACATTCGCCCAGCTTGGTGAGTCGGTAATGATCTTTCATCGTCATGTCTCCCAAAAATGGCGGGACAAGCCCGCCGTATTAATTATTTTTGCTCTGCGCGGTAGCGGCGCTGCCGTTCGCGCTCTTTTTTATTGCGGCACGATTTGCACTCGGCACGATACCCGTCCGGGCTGCGTGCAGTCTTACCGGTGTATTTGTGGAACTGGGATAGCGGTTTAACGCAGCCGCAATTACTGCAACGTTTTTCTTCAATCATCTCTAAAATCCTCGATATGGCTAACCGGCACACTATACCGCTATGCGACCAATTCAGCAACCAATAAATCACAGTCGGCGATGTTGTCTATAACGCGAACGTCAGCACCGCGGCGGGCCATCCGCTCATGTTCACGTACCTGGTGCGGCTTCGGTTTTCCTCCGGGGCGCTTCACTTCGACGAACACTATTTTGCCGTTGATTATAATAATCAGGTCGGGCGCACCTGCGCGCCCCTCCCATGCCAGTTTGCGGCAGAATCCGCCGACCTCTTTCACCCGTCGCATCAGGTGACTTTGAATCTTGCCTTCTGGTGTCATTTGGTCTGCAACTCCACGTTACGCAGACGGAGGTCTACCGGTATATCCGATCGCCCGGTTAGCGCCAGCGCCAGGTTTTCAGGCGTGACAAGTGCCGTTATGGTCTTGCCGCGTTCCAGTCTAATGACAATTCGAATCTCGTCATTGTCCGTCGCGCCAGCGCGCATTATGCTCATTTCTGCTTTCATAATCTTATTTCCTGTATCTGTACATAATGTCGCCTTCCGCGGCAAGCGGGAAGCCTTTCGCCCAAACAGGCAGGTCGCACATCAGCGCGCATAGCTCCTCGGTCGTGTAGTCGTCAGTATCCGGAACTTCGGTGATCAATTCATCGTGCACTGACAGGACGATCTCATAGCCAGCAGCCTCAACGCCGGGCATGGACCACGCGAGGATATCGCGACACAGCGCCTGTACGATGTTTTCCGTCAGTTTGCCGCCGTAGGTATACTGGAAGCCCCACTGGCGCGTCGTCTGATTCTCGCCCTGGTATTTGATGCGGGTGCTGGTGCGCTTCTTGCCGGTGTCTTCGTCGATCTCGGTCGTGACAGACAGCGCGATGCCGGGGTAGCTCATGATGCGCCCTGACGGCAACTCAATTTTAAGCCACCACCCCGCCGCGTTCGGGTCGTCGCGCTCCTCGTCGAAGGTCGGGTCATGCTTCGCCTTCGTTCGAACAATTTTGAGCGCTTTCTTACCATCCGGGCGAACGTTCGCGCCAGCCCAGTATGCTTTGCCCGGATTGCGGATTGCGCACAACACCGCGTCCTCAAGCTCTGCCCAAAAGGCTACCGTCTTCGGGTGGGCCTCACGCCACATACGTTTGATCGCGTCACACGTCAACCACACGTTTTTCGGCAGTATGTAAGTTGGGCGCTCGTCTTTCTTGCCAGGCTTCGGCGGGCGCTTAGCTTCGTTAATGCGGGCGTATTCATAGCCCCGTTTCGCCGCTGCCCAAATATGATCGGGGAATGTGCCTTTCATGACGTCCGCCATCGCATACAGGTCGAGGCCCAGGTTTTTCGCGAACTGCAAGAATGCCGCCACGCCACCACCATAGCCCAGGCCCAATTCGCACGCCTTACCAATCTGGCGTAAGTCTTTGCGGTTGGCTTTGATGTATTCCGGGTCGAGGCCAAACATCTTACCGGCAGTTTCACAATAGATATCGCGACCCGCCCTAAACACCATTAGCGCGGTTTTCTCACCAGCGATCCAGGCAAGCCCGCGACCTTCCACGTTGGAATAGTCCGCTACGACAAACTTCTTGCCCTTAGCCGGAATAATGCACCCGCGAACGGTCGAGGCCGTTAACTTCGATATGTCATACGCCCAGTGTGCGGTCCCGCGTAACAGGGAGTTGATGCCGTTGGTAAGCATGTGCGACCGCACCCAAAACGCGACGTCGCTCTCGCCTTCACGGCGCTTAATCTTCCCTTCGTGGTCGTCGCTATACTCGCCGCGTGCCAGGTTTTGCGGCTGGAAGCCTTTGCCAGCCCAGCGTAGCGTGCGTTTCGCCCCGCCATACTGGAGACACCCACGACGGCGACCATCTGCGGATAAGCCATTAACGAGCGGATTGTACTTAGTCGATGCCGTTGATGACGCACCGAGGCGCATCTCTATAAGCACTTTGCCCTCGTCGGGGAAGTCCGGGTCTTCCAGCAGGTCGTTAAGTGTGGATTTCTGCGCGTTGTGGATTGTGAACGCAGGCGCGAGGTCGCGCAGCGCTGGCAGGAAGTCATTGCCTGTCAGCTTACCGCCGAAGCGCTCCCATGCTTCTTCCTTCAATTCTTCCTTATGCGCCTGCACCGCTTTGATCGCGGCGTTCGCCAGGTCAACGTCCACATAGAAGCCGCGGTCGTTAATAATCTGGTCAATAAGCAGGATTTCATCTTCCTTCGGCGTGTTACCCCAGTCCGGTATGCGCCAGTAGACTTCACGCATGGCAACAATATCCAGCGCGGCGTAGCGCAGGAATTTATCCCACTCCTCGGGGTGCGTCTCGCGCGTATAGCGGCGGATTTTGTAGGTCTTAGGGGTTGGCTTACAGAATCGTTTGATCAGCGCCTTGCCAGCCTTATCCTTCGCGTGCTCTGCATCAACACCCAACACCTGGCACTGCATATCGAGGCTACCCGGCAGCGCGTGGCGAAAGGCCATAATCATGGTATCTTCGATCTGGCCTACCGGCAGGTCAATGCCCCACTTCTCGCGAATAACCAGGCGGTCAAACAGGAGGCCGTTAGCCATAACGATTTTTGCTTTCTTGCGGGATACCCGGCGGAGCGCCTTGCGCAGTTCACGCGGCATTGTGGGGGATTCGGTGCAATCCCATGTCTGCACGCGGCCCTCGTCGATGGCGTATGTGCAAATCATAATCTCGGTAGTTGGGTGTTCCGCGTAGGCGTATGCGCCCACTTTCTTCAGATCCACCCCGCTAAATGTCTCGGTATCGAGAAAAAGTCGTTCGAAGTCTTTCATTGCTTAATCCTCACTACGGCGTCAGCGCTGCCGATCATAGAGAAGATACCGTCGGAAAGGGTTATCTCCTCGCCGTTGTTGCGAATCTCGGCAACGGTGAAATATTCCCCCAGCAATTTGGACCATACCTGCATTCCGACTTTTACTTCGCTGGCTTTAATGCGCATTTTTCATTGTCCTATTAAAAAGCCCGCATTAAGCGGGCTTGAATAGTGGGCCTTGCCCTTAACGGCGGCGACGTTTGCGTGGCGCTTCGTCTTCGTCGTCGTCCTCATCTTCGTCATCGCGTGGCTTACGACGTTTGCGAGGTTTTTCATCTTCCTCATCGTCGTCGTCATCGCGGCGCTTGGACTTTTTGGACTTACGCGGCTTATCATCTTCATCGTCATCACGACGTTTTGACTTCTTAGCCTTGCGCGGTGCTTCGTCTTCGTCGTCGTTGTCCAGGTCTTCATCGGAGCAAGAAGACCCGCCACCGCCGAAGGCTTCACCGTCATCCCGGAAGCGTAAACCCAGCAAGCCAGCGCCGAGTCCCTTGCCGTTGGTGTTGTTCCACGCCCAAATATCCAGGGACACGTTGCAATAGCAACCGGAATAGATTTCCTGGCCTTCGATCTCGTCGCCTTCTACGGTAAGACCTTGTTCAGTCTGCTTCTCGCCGAGTGACGTTTGGATGTTTGGCTGTTTGAACGATTTGGCGTTGATGTACAACATGCCTTCGAACTCTTCGGTTACTTCATCGCGCTCGTCGCCGTCGCGAACTGCGCATTCCTTAGAATCCTGGGCGTAGTGGCGGTCCATCCACTTATCGGCATTCTTCTCGGATTTCAGCTTGTCGGTGAGCACTGCTCGCGCTGCCGCTTCCACTTTGTCCACCTGCGGATCTTCTTTATCAAGAAGAATCACGGCGCGGTATGCCGGTTTTTGTCCATCCTGTTTAGGGGTATCACGTTCCCAAATTTTCAGGAAACATACGCGCACATTTTTCAGGTTGACTTTAGCCATTTTCCAATTCCTCATTTTCACATGTATCGGGGTTATTGGAAGCCACCCCGTTCGGCTTGGTTGCTAATCTACTTGGTTGCGCCTAAGCGGTCAAGCATTTTCATTAAAAAGATTTCGGGTAACGTAGTTGGTGGCGTTCTCGATCCAGCTTAACGGCGGTCGGTCGATGTTCTTCTCCACCCAGCCGACGGCAGCGTCGCTATAGCCGTCGTCAAGCCAGCGGGTCGGATGGCGAATCATCCACGCCACCATTAGCACGCCTTGCACGCAATGCAGGATAAAGCCCAGCGCGCCGAGCAAAAACATCAATAAGATTGCAAATACTTTATTCATCACTTAAGTCCTCGTCGGTAGCTTCGGACCACGCGGGGCGCGGGTCGTCGATTGGGGCTAATACCGGTTTAGCCGGTGCGCGCGTGATTTTATCACACAGCTTCGCCCACACTTTTGGTTTTTCGTCCTTCAATACCTTCTCGGCATCCGTAGGGCTGAGCAATGTTTCTTTGTACATCACATCGCGCTTGATCCGGGCCTTCGTGAAGATTTCAATAACTTCGCTCTCGTCCGCCCACTTACGGATCCCTTCCTTACCGGCAACCATCTTGAGGCCCAGCGATTCACCATCACCCGCCATTACAGCCTTAAATACCGCGGACTCGATCGCTTTGATGTGCTGGCGCATTGCGTCCAGACCCTCATAAGCCTTGCGCAGTTCCGCAGCGCTCATAGCGCCAGGGGCCGCTTCTTTCTTACCGCGCTTCGCACGTCGTGCCGCCTTCCTGGCTTCGCGGGCCATATTGCGGTCATGGTTGGCGCATTCTTCCTCTGTCGCAATACTCACGTCGTCGCCCAGGTCTTCGTCGGTTGCCGTTGGGGGTGTCATCGTGTCGATTGCGGCCTTAGCGCGGGCACTACACTGATCCGCAAATCGGCACCACTGGCACGCATCAACGCTGGGGCGGAAGTCTGCGCGGGTAAGCCCCTTCTTGCCTCGGGAATACGCCTCCAGTGCGGCAATAGCGCGCTTGGATGCAAACTTCGCGAATATCTCCAGAGCTTCTACCGAAATATCCCACTCCGACGCCCCACCGCAATACGGCTGGAAGATAACCAGGCGAACGGTCGTAATGTCGTACATAGTTTGCAGTTTGCGCAGCAGGCCGAGCGCGTACAACATAAGCTGTTTGTTCTCTTTCGCCTCGACCTTATGCCGCCCGGTCTTCAGGTCGCCAACAATCAGCATGTACGTTCCATCGGTCTTTTTCATGACCATGACCATATCGGCAGTACCGAACGTTTTAATCCTGTTGCCGTCGATCTCGTAGCCTGAGTGAAGGACGCGGGTCAGATCGGCGCGCATCTCAAGCTGGATAAACTCCGCCACTTCGATGAGCGGTCGCCAGTGGTCGATGTACGCGTCGCACTGTTTCACCATGTCGTCGTTGACCAGTACGCCGCCTTTCGGTGCTTTCGGGTGTGCCTTTACTGGCCCCTTGCCTTCGTTCTCGACGTAGCACCCTTTATACGTCTTCGCGGTTATCAGCTTCTCACCGGCGATAATGCGGTTTAGCACCACCTCCGATACGGTGTGCATACTCGTACCGTTAATCGCGGCTTGCCCGGATTCGTTCGGGATATCTTTTTCTACCACCAGGGCGGCGGGGCAACCCATCCATTTTTTAGCACCGGATGGCCCGAGTAATGAGTGTTCCGTATTGCTGCCGGATTGCGTCTTACGTTTTGGTTTAATCGCCATCATTCCACCCGTGTAAATTGAGCAATGTAATAGTCATGTTCAACATTGGCCCGCTTAGCGGCATTGTTCATGGTAGCCGCCAGTCCTCGGGCTTGCATCCAGCAGCAATTCCAGTTTTGATTCATAACAATTTCCGGTTGCTCGTCGCCGGTAATACGGCAACGAAATAAAACAAAGAATATAGCCATTTATTTTGTCTCCCAGCGGTCAATTGTTTTTGCTTCGGATGCAACCGCGAAGCGAACATATTCCAGATTGGAATCCGCCCAAATATAAAAGTCGGGGTTAGTAAAGGTGGTGCGCTTAATTTGCGCGGGTGTGTTACGGCGTTTATCTATTACGGCAACGCGGGATTGAAAGCTGCCGATGCGTTCGAATAGCCAATAGTACGGGCGCTGGTCGCGGGAATCCACCGCCTCGATTAGCGTGAAGCGTGCCATTGTCTCGTCCTCTAAAAATAGGCCCGCAGATTAGCGGGCCGGATAATATTAATCTTCCAGTTCGAAATAAGTTTCGACGATTTCTTTAAGATCTTTGTGGAAGTCTTCGACGTCGTCATCTTCCAGCTTGGCGATTGATTTGATCTCGAACGATTCCAGCAGGTCGTCGAATTCGTCGTTGGCATCGTCGTCGTCACCACCAGCGATAATAGCGGCATACTGTTTGATCTCGTCGCGCATCTCTGCCAGCGGATCGGCATCTTTCTTGCCTTTGCCTTTCGCCGGTGCTTTTTTACCCTTCGCCGGTTTTTCGTCTTCGGCTTCTTCATCGTCGTCATCTTCTACGACTTCTTTTTTGGCCTTACCTTTAGCCGGTGCTTTTTTGGTTTTCGCCGGTTTTTCGTCTTCGGTTTCATCGTCGTCATCTTCTACGACTTCTTTTTTGGCCTTAGACGGCTTCTTGTCTCCCGGCTTACCAACGGCAGCGCCAACGGTTTCATAATGCTTAGCGATGGTTTCCAGTGCTACTACGCCGCGAGTAATCAGGTTTACGATTTGTTCAAACATGTTTTATATCTCCGATTGGTTAAGTTTAGGTGTCGACAATTAACTTCGTCGGTGGCCTTAACATATTGCCTGGTTACGCGTTCTCCCGTTCGGGTAGTGGACCAGGTTATATAATCACGGTTGGGAATCCTGACACTTCGATCCGGCCCCTGCGTTGCCCCTCTCCAGTTTGCGTCCTGCATCCTGTCGACGGAGGGAATATTAGATTGGTTGCAGAAGGGAGTCAACAACTAATTTCAAAAAAAAAAAAAGCGCCGAGGCAAAATGCAACGGCGCTAACCAATAAGAGACAATGAGACGGGAATTATTATTACACGCGTGCGCGCCCGTTTCAATATCCAAAGGATTTGACACCGTGCAGTTTTGGGTGTAGTTTCGTTGGTCATTAACCAACTGAGGGCAGAGCAATGAATGTAAACGACGCAATCGAAATGTTAACGAAGACTGTTAGCAGTGAAACAAGCCGGTCATGGGCTTATACCGATGCCGTTGGGGCGGTGCTGTTTGAGGTCGAGCGCCTGCGCAGTGTAGAAAAAGAATTACGCGCCAGGCTGGAATTGCTCAACGGTACGGCGGCGAGCAAGCTGCAAAAACACAATGAGGAAATGGAAGAATACAAAAAGCAGGTTATCCGTTTGCGCGCCGAGGGAAAGTCATGGGCGATGATCGCGGAGTTGACAGGGATTAACCAGAGCACCGTGCGCTCCTGGGTACGCAATAACAAAACTTCGAAGTAAGGCCACGGCAATGAGCTTAATTAAATTCGCTGTTACAAGACCCGCTAAAAAAGGCGAAAAAGCCAGGGCGGAAAACTTCCAGATGACCACCGATGAATTTTTCGAATTTATCAAAGATGCGAAAGAAATCTCCTCGGTGCATATCAACAAGACGGAAGATAAAGCCGAGTATGCGCGCCGCAAGCGTAAGGCCGACGGCATCGTGGCGTATACCAGTGACGGATTGCGTCGTAAGACCAGTGCGGTGGACCGCTCGATCCTGTTCTTCGATATTGACCGTACCGACACCCGCACCCTACGCCGCTGCCGTAAGGCGTTCATTGACGCGGGGCTGGAACACGTATTTCACACCACAACCGGCGACCGTCACCCACTGAAAGGCGGCACGCGTTGCGCTCGATTCCTGGTGCTCACTGACAAGCCTGTACCGGCTGAAGACCTGGGCCGCGTCCAGTATGCACTATTACACCAACTGGGTCTGTCAGATGTGGACTTCGACGATTGCACGAAAGACACAAACCGCCTGATGTACCTGCCACACCAGCAGTCTGTTATTAAGTGCCACTACGGCAAGCGCGCCCGCGTCCGTCGTCTGCTTCGCCTGGCGGATAAGTTGGGCGCGGAAAAAGAGGAAGTACGCCGCGAGCTTACCCAGGGCGACGACGCAGTGGCAGACGGCATTCTGGACTGGTGCTTCCAGGCAGGATTCGAGGAGTTATCTTCCGGGCGGGGCTATGAAGTGCCGTGCCCTAACGAACATCTACACAGCGGCGAAGGGTCCACCGCTATTATGGTTAAGGACGGCGAGATCCGTTTCAAGTGCATGCACACAGGCAACGAGTGTTGCTCGGAACTGAATAGACACCAGCACCTGGCGCTGCGTCTTATCGGGATCCCGGACCACCTGAACGTCGAGCCACACAATATGTCCCGTAAGCAAATCGCCGCCATCCTTCCGGGGCTGGACGACGAGGAAGTCGAATCCTTATATGAACATATTGTTGATGCGGTTGGCGACGGCGAAGAATACGGCGTGTGCACCGATGCGGATCTGGATAACGAGCCGGTTGCGCTGTTCAGTAAGCACGACCCGATTATCGAGGGGTTGATTAACTTTAAATCGACCTGGTACATGGCGGGTGAGTCGAATATAGGTAAGTCTTTCTACGTGCTGGGCCAGATGGGCGCGGTTGCTGCCGGTATTCCGTTTGGCGGTGCGAAGGTCGTCCAGTCTCATTGCTTCTATTTCGACGCGGAAGGTGGCGAAGCCTCTAACCAGCGTAAAGAAGCATTGCAGATTAAATATGAGCACGACCTGGACAAGCTGCACATTATCGATCTGCAGTCACGCGGCTGGGATATCACCAGCAAATCGGGCTTGCGCGAAGTTATCAGCTTTATCAACCGCACCGCTAACGGCGAACCGGTTGGCCTGGTGGCGTTCGACTCACTCAACCAGACTGTTGCGTTGCGGTCCGCTGATGCTAAACCGTTCGACGAGAACAACGCCAGCGATATGGGTGAAGTGGTCAAAGCGCTGAAGGCCATCGCGGAAAATACAGGTGGTAGTGCGGGCGTCATCCACCACCCGGCTAAAGGTGCAAACGGCAGCAGAACGCCACGCGGGTCCGGCGCGCTGCATGGTGCTGTCGATTCTGCGTTCTTCCTGGAACAGCCGGACGACAACCAGCCCGGACAATTGAACCTGTATCACGAAAAGTCACGTAACGGCATCAAGCAAGCGCCGCGCGGCTTCGTCCTGCTCAAGTGCAAGGTGAAGGTGGATCTCCGCAAGTCAGAAGCGTTCGAGGCGCACCAGTCCACCAGCACCGGGCCAGACTTCGGCGACGTGGTTGCCGGATGGGACGTCAAGCCGATTGCCTCCACGCCACGCGACGAGACTCTCTACCTCGTACCGGTTGCCCTGGCACCTTTCGCTATTGAACAGGCGAAGGCGGCGGGCAAGGCCGCGGTTAAGGAAGAGAACACCGCCGGACCGCGCAACGAAAAAGAGAAAGTGCTTTATGCGGCACTGGAAAAACTGATGGAAGATAACCCGGACCATACTGGATTCAGTAAATCGGCAATCGTCCGCCAGGCGGGACTCGCAAAAGGGGGCACTTCGACGAAGGCAATCGACGATATGGTGGAGCGCGGGGTAATAGGTTTTTATACAGATCCGCACACCGGGGCCATCTATGGGTCTTCTAATTTGGTCATCAAATCGGATATCCCTATCACGCTTTCCGCGACCGATGACGATTTAAAAGATTAAATTCTGCGCGCATTGGTTGCCGATATGGGAATTCCCATATCGGTAGATGATTAAATTCTGCGCGCATTGGTTGCCATTTTGCGTGCTTTTAGTCGGTCGTATTGGTTGCCGTGTAGTGTAAATATAGTGAATAGTTATGCAATAAAACTGCATAAAGTAAGCGGGACAAAAAGCGGGACAGACCAGGGGCGGGACAAAGCGGGACAGCACCCCTGTCCCGCCCCGGATGACGCGGCCTGGCGAGGAGCGGGACAGCGGGACAGCACCCCAGTCTTTCAGACTAGACGGGGGGTCTGGCACCCCCCTCGTCTGAGACTGCATAAAATCCAGGATTGCATAATACACGGCAACAAGATGCGAATTGCGGTCGTCGATGAACTAGGCAACCAATGCGAGTTGCAGAATGGTGGGTGAAAAATGCAGTTTGCAGTTGCAGCAGATAGCGATCAACTTTTTCATACGCGTGATTAATATTGGTTGCACCCACTCCAGCACCCTGCTATATTGGTTGCACACCAACATGAGGACTGAACAAAATGAAATTTCCAGTAATCATCAAAGACGGTAAATCAACTATCACTTTCACCGGCAACGACCACGGCACTTACGAGAGCGGCGCGGCTTGCATGTCCACCCTGGAAGATATGATGATTCGTGTTAATTCCGGTAAAGCCTCAATTATTACCCCCCTCGCGGAGAGTACCAAAATGAAAGCATTAATCTGGAATTACACAATGGCGGTGGCGAAGCTGTATGAAGCGAAGCACACAGACGGCAACGCAGACGACGCGCGCCAGGTTGTCATCCTGGCCCAGCAGGGAATCAGGCACGCGTTCGACGATATGTTTGCCAGCCTGGACGAACTGGAACCGCTGCGCGTGGCAATCTGCGAATATGCGATGGCTTTTGCCCGCGAGCGCCTGGCGTATCGCTTCGGGATCGGCGAGACGGCAGTGACAAACGTCGCCCGGATTAAAGCCCAGCGCGAGCTATTCGACCAGCTTGCGAAATAAGGGGCCAAAATGGACCGCAGACGCGCGAAACAGCTTTCGTGGCATATCCCATTGCATTGCATACGAATATGGGCTAAGAATGCGAATGAGGGCGATTCTGTGTTCTGGTGCTACCGCGACGATGTGAGGCCATTAACGCAGACTCGGTACTTGCACCAGTTCGCAGCAAAGCACGGATTCTATGTGCGGACTTCCTTGCAACCAATGGGTGTTCGTATTACATTACGCCGGAAGCCTGCCATTGAGCGGGCAGGAAAACACTGGAGACTGAGCAAATGAACAAGCAACCTGAACGCTGGCGGAGTAAGGCCACGCGACTGACTTACTTCGTGACAGAAGAAGCAAACGGCAACGTGACTATTTCACACCCTAAGTGTGGTACTCGCCGCACTATCTCGCGCCTCACATTAGTTCGTAACTACAGGAGATTGACAGAATGAAAATGATATTCCGCAATAAGCATAATGGGAGATTCCTTACCCCGATTGAAGTGCTGCCGAACTATGTTCGCATGTACCATGAAGCCAGCGACCGCGTATTCTGGTACAAGAAAGCCACCCTGCATGAGCATTTGCAGGTAGTGCACCATGACGTCCGCGTAGGTGATGTGCTGCGTGATGTGCGTGACGGGTCGCTGTTAGAGGTGCTCCGCGTGAGCACGGACGGCGTTATGCTGCGCAGTGGTAAAACACAACGCGGCGTTCTGCTCACGGGCCTGGTGAATTACGCCCGCATAGGCCGTAACTATAAACTTAAGCGCCCTGGTGTAGTGGCGAAAGAGATCACCCGTACGGAACACCCATATACCAAATACGACGAGCGCAAGGTGCGCGAGCATATCGACAACGCCAGGGCGCAAGCTGCCGCCATGATTCAGGCTGGCAACGATGCCAAACGATTTGGGATTGGTGTTATTCTGGTCTACCCCGACGGCAGCATGAAGTCTACCGATCCGCGCGGGGTCATTCAGAAATGAGTGCGACGATCCGGGATATGCTTCAGCATAACCGCTTTGAGATAGGCGGTCGGGTATTTCGCAATTACTTCGTGGCGCGTGCATGGGCGCGCCATATTGGAAAACCGGAAGGGGCAATTCGATGCTACACGATTTGATATATTGGTTTGGGTTGGGGTGCGCGACACTCTTTGCTATGGTGCTGGCGCTGTTGGTGTGGGTCTTCCTGATTTGGCCCGCTGTGGAAGCTGCCAGCATTACCCGCATGACGTTCCAGATATACAAGCGCCGTGGAATCACGGAGCACCCGACCAGGTTGCGCATGTGGTGGCTGTGGTATCGCGATATGATAGGGGGCCGGATGTTCGAGGCCGTCCGATCGGACGGGTGGGAGTGGAAAGGCGTCGGCAAGTGGTCCATTTTCGATTAATTATGCAAGCGTGATATAGTCCCAGTGAGATAAAACTTACTGGGACTTTTTTATGGATAAGCTAAACGAGTGGTTATTCGCCCTTGCGTGTCTTGCTGGTGGCTTCGTAGGCGCACGCATTCATGGCGAGGCAACGAAAGGGCCGTTGAACTTCGTTTTATATATCGTGGTTGGCTTCCTGTGTGCCATATTTGGTGCGCCAGCTATTGCGGAGTGGTCTGGTTTGTCGGGTGAGCGTACTGTCGCCGGATTGGGCTTCGTAACTGCCATCTTCTGGATGCCAATAGCTGACCGGATCCGGGAGACAATTGCGACGCTACACCTTCCGGGGGGCGCAAAATGATTATCACCGTCCTGTTGTTTGTTATCATAGGGGCTTCGTCCCTGTTTAACGTGTATGCGCCGTCCGTCCAGGACGGCATCTTAGGCCGGGTGTTGTATCTGTTAACGGCAATGGTCTGTATTATCGGATTGTTGCAAACAGGAGACGTATCAGATACCACCTGGACCGCGTTAATCTGGCTGTTTGCATTGCGCACCCTGCGTAATGCTGTTTTGAATGGGGTAAAACATGCGATTCAGTGACAACGGTCTACGATTTACGGCAGCCTGGGAGGCATTCAGCCCAGTGCCGTATTTCGCGACCAAGAAAGAGCAGGCCCGCGGCCTGTACACCTGGGGCTATGGTCACACCGGCACTAATCCGCCACGAAGCATTACCCGTGCGGAAGCGCTGGAACTGCTCAAGCGAGATGTGGCGTATGCCGAGGACTGGGTGAACAAATACGCACATCCGAGCATTAACCAGGCGCAATTCGACGCGCTGGTGGATCTGGTAATCAACGCCGGTCCTGGTCCGATCGTGCCGGATGACGTCGCGAACGATTTCGATGATGCGGTGCGACTGGGCGACTGGGCGAAGGTCCGTGCTATTCTGCCGCAGTTCCGCAAGCAAGGCGGATCGGTGCTCTTAGGTCTGGTCCGTCGCGCAATCGGCAGGCAAGCACTATTCGATGGTAAGCAGTGGGACGTTGCCGAGAAAATCGGGCGTAACGCAGCATAATACGAGGAACACAGTATGTTAAAAAGCATTCTTGATCATAACGCCGACGCACTTGCTGCACTGGCTAAAACCGAAGACCCTGGCGCACGCGCTATCATCGCGGACACTATCAGCCATGCAGGCGTCTTTGACGCGAAGCTGCCGAGTGTGCCGGAAAGAAAGCCCGTGGCAAGTGCGACCGTAACCATCACCCCAGTGTCAGCCGCAGTTGGTGCGAAGGCCACCGCTTCTGTTGCCGTCCTGCCATCTGACGCAACTAACAAGGCCGGGAAGTGGGTGTCCGCAAACCCTGACTGCGCGGCAGTCAACCAGACTACCGGCGAAATCACAGCAAAATCGGAGGGTGGCGTCCACATCTTTTGGGTGGCATCCGATGGAGGCGGGGCGATGGCGTCCGCCATCTTCACCGTAACGGGAGCAGGAAAATAAAACCACAAGCCCGGTTAATTCCGGGCTTTTTATTGCTTGACTTGCAACCAACTATCAGACCATACTGCTACCAATCGACGAGAGGAGTATTACACTATGGCACGTAATGATATTTTGGTGTTGGCAATATGGTCCACTGCGGCATTCATTGGTATGGTTATTTGTGAGGTGATAAATGGCTGAGTTAATCCGCCTTATGGCGCGAGATGAACACGTAAAAGTCACATTCTACGATGGTGGGAAGTGTTGAGATGATTAGACAAGTATTCATGAGCACGCAGGCCACACGCCTGAAAGAGCTACGCAAACAACTCGAAGGCTTGCGCCGATTCGAACGAACGGCAACGGCAATAGGCATGTCTATCAGCGAACGGATTGAGATACTATCGCAAATACGCTACACAGAAGGCGCGATAAGAGAAGTACAAAGCATGTTAGCCCGATACTACGGGCGCGACGTTTAACCGCACAGCCTGCCGATTTGGTGGGCTTTTTTGTGCCTGTTATAATCCCCCTTAGATGGCAGGGCCGTCTCCTATGTTGCCGATGGTCGGCGCATATGAACAAAAGGGCTTATATCATGGCAGAAATCAAAGTTAAGGGCCGACGCGCCAAACTGGACGGTAGAGTGGCAGTTACCCCGCGCCGTAAACCAGGCGAGCAAACAGAACATACCAATCTCGGACCTGAAATCGAGTACGGAAAGCGCCGCAAAGGCGGTAAATGTGGACGCCCTACGGACTACCGATCCGTTTACTGCGACCAGCTTCGCCGCTATTTTGCCGACGCAGACGCCTGGCAGGTCAACTACTCCGATAAAGGCGCTGCGCAAGTAATCCCTCGCAACAAAATGCCAACCTTCGGTCGATTTGCCGCGGAAATCGGTGTGGGCGTAGCTTGCCTGTATCGCTGGGCGCGCGCACATGAGGAGTTTGCCGAGGCGATGGCGGACGCAATGGAGTTGCAGAAAACTTTCCTGATGGAAGCTGGTGGCGTGACCATCGCGGCGGGCTTCGCGACCTTCCTGCTTAAAGCAAACCACGGCGTCCGCGACGATGTGCCGCTGGATGACGACGAAGATGATAACGGCGACGTCGTTGTCGAACCTACCGGCAAAGGCCAGGGCGAATAATGCGTAACTATGCGGCGGAACACCGCGCACTTGAACGCGCGATCGCAAAGCGCAACCGACCACCACGCCCGACACGTGTTGCACAGGCGGTGCGTCTTTACCAGCCTGATTGCTTGCCGCACCAGGTTGAACTATTGCGCGACACAAAGACTAAAATCCTCGGCCTGTGTTCCGGCTTCGGTGGTGGAAAGTCGTGGGTAGCGGCGCGTAAGGTCATCCAGCTTCTGACACTGAACCCAGGTCATGACGGCATCGTGACCGAGCCGACTATCCCACTCCTGGTTAAAATCATGTACCCGGAATTGGAGAAGGCTTTCGACGAGGCTGGCTTCCGGTGGAAGTTCAACAAGCAGGACAAGATCTATAGCGTTCTGGTGAAAGGCAAATTGACCCGCGTTATCTGCGAGTCAATGGAGAACTACACCCGCCTAATCGGGGTTAACGCCGCGTGGATTGTTGCCGACGAGTTCGACACCACGAAGCAAGACGTCGCAATGGCGGCTTATCACAAATTGCTCGGTCGTCTGCGTGCAGGACTTGTCCGCCAGTTCGTCATCGTGTCCACGCCGGAAGGCTTCCGGGCGATGTATCAAATTTTCGAAGTGGAGAAGGATAGCCAAAAACGGTTGATCCGGGCGAAGACCACCGACAACCACCATCTACCGGCAGACTTTATCGACACGCTTCGCAGCCAGTACCCGGCTAACCTGATTGATGCGTACCTGAACGGCATGTTTGTCAACCTCACATCTGGCGCGGTATACAAGATGTTCAACCGTGAGGAGAACGCCAGCACCGAGGAAGTGCAACCGGAAGACACGCTGATTATCGGTATGGACTTTAACGTCACTAAAATGGCGGCGGTCGTGTATGTCAGACGGCAGCGCATCACAGAGAACAAGGAGTTCCGCGACGAGATTCACGCCGTGGATGAATTCGTGGACCTGTTTGATACCCCGGCTATGATTGAAGCGATCGAGGAGCGCTACCCCGATCATTGCGCTGCCGGTCGTGTTGTCGTTTACCCGGATAGCAGTGGTAAGTCTCGTAAGACTGTAAACGCTTCGTCGTCCGATATCGCGCAACTGGAAGACGCGGGCTTCGAGGTGGAATACGACAGCGTTAACCCACCTGTGAAAGACCGATTGATCGCGATGAATACGATGATGTGCAACTCGAAGGGCGTGCGCCAGTATTTTGTCAACCTGGATAAATGCCCTACACTAGCGAAATGCCTGGAACAGCAGGTGTACGACCTGAAGAAAGGCGAACCGGATAAAACTGCCGGTGTGGACCACATGAATGACGCAGCGGGATACCCTATTGCGCACTTGTTCCCTGTGATTCGTCCGATCGCCGTTGTTCCAACTGTAGACTTCTACTAAGGAAACCGACCATGACCGTTAACGTTGACAACCAGCACCCGCTCTATGCGCGCATCGCGCCAGAGTGGAAAATGATCCGGGATTGTGTAGCAGGTGAGCGCGCCGTGAAGGCGTGCGGCCCTTTGTATCTGCCACATCCAGCCAGCGGGGACAACACCGACCCTAAATCGCGGGCGCGGTATAAAGCATATAAGCAACGCGCTGTATTCCTGAACGCTACCGCCCGCACACTAAACGCGCTGTTAGGTGTTGCCTTTGCGAAACCGGTAAGTCTGGACCTTTCCGGGGCAATGGCTGACCTGATTGACGACGTAGACGGCAGCGGCATGCCATTACCTCAACTCCTGCGCGGTGCTATGTCGGAAGTGCTGCAATCGGGCCGCGCGGGCTTTATGGTGGACTATGACCGACAGGCGCATTTTGACGAACTGGGAAACGTAGTGCCGCAGACAGCCGCTGAGATGGCGATGCATCGCCCGCTTATCCGCCTGTATACGGCAGAACAGATCATCAACTGGCGGCAGACCCACGGTGTCGACACGCTAATTGTGCTGAAGGAAACGGACGAAATCAGCACCGAAGACCCGGACGACTTCGCAAACCACGAAGTAACGATTTGGACCGAGCTTCGCATGATTGACGGCAAGGCACACGCCCGCCGCTGGTTTTACAACGCTGACACGTCCGAGGTGCAGATGGACTTGCCGCGGGGCTTCACCCGCACCGACCTTGTACCATTGGTGGATGCTGCCGGTAACGCGCTTACGCAACTGCCCTTTTGCTGGTGTGGCGCGGTGGACAACAACGCGACACCGGACGCCGCACCGCTGGCGGATATTGCGTCCATCAACATTAAGCACTACAACGCCGAAGCGGACGTCGCCGAGATTGCGCACATCGTGGGACAGCCTACGCTCATTACAACCGGCCTGACTCAATCATGGGCGGACAAGAACCTGAAAGGAGGCATCGCGCTCGGGGCAACTAAGGGCGTTATCCTGGGCCAGAACATGGACGCTAAACTTCTTCAGGCGGAGGAGCGCAACCTGTCTGTTGCACTGTGTGAGCGCCGCGAATTGCAAATGGCTAAACTGGGCGCGGCCCTGGTCGAGAAAGGGACCGCACCTAAGACGGCAACTGAGGCGGCTTATGATGCGCAGACTGATAACAGTATCCTGTCGCTGATTGCCGGTAATGTTGAGAAGGCTTTCAACCGTGCGCTGCAAATCGTCCAGCTATTCACGGGGGACACCGCAACCCAGCGCGTAACGCTGAATAAGTTTTACACCGAGATCACGGTTGACGCGCAACTTATGACCGCGATGATGGCAGGTGTGCAGACCGGTACTGTCCGACTGGCTGACTTTATCAAGTGGATGATGGCCCAGGGCGTCATTGATGACTCGCAGACCGTCGAGCAGGTGGAAGACGAGTTGCGAAATCAGAATCCATTGCCTCAAATGTCCCCGGATACGGTAGAATCCCCCGAAGAAGACCCGGACAAGGTAGCGGACGATGGCGAGAACAATTAATCAATATATGGCGGATCGCATGATTCGCCGTCACATCTTCACCCAGCGCCTGAGCAATGACCAGGCGCGGAGGGTGTTGGCTATGTGGGAGAAGTTCCGGCCAACGTTACTGGGTAAGCTGACCGAGTTACTTGATGGCAAAAAGTCCATGAACAACAAGGCACTTACCACTCTGTTAACGCAACTCGACAAGACCGTTAAAACAGAACTGCGCACCGAGTTTAAGGTACTGGCGGAAAGCCTTCAGGAGTTCGCCGACACCGAGGCTGATTATCTCGCCGACACATTAACGGCAGCGATCCAGCCTGTGGTTGCCGTACCGGCGGTCGAGGTGGTTGGCGTAGTGACCGGTGCGCAGATCGCAGCGACGGCAATGAAAAACCCGTTCCAGGGTAATACGATGATGCAATGGCCTGACTCACTTTCTGAGTGGACCAGGACGCAGATCGGTAATCAGGTGCGGGCGGGATTCATCCAGGGCAAGCCAACGATGGAAATTATCGCGGACGTGAGGCGCGCGCTAGGCGGTCGTAGTGCGCAAGCTATCTCGAGCGTTGTTAAATCCGCAGTAAACCACTATGCGGCGACTGCCCGCGAACTAATGGTGAAAGCAAATGACGATATTCTCGAAGGTCGCCAATGGTTATCTACATTGGACACGCATACTTCTCCCATGTGCCAGCTACGCGATCGCCTGTTTTATCCGGTTGATGTTACTCCCGACACCAAAGGAAAGCGCGGCGGGAAAGTGGTGGCTGGATCACAATATGGCGCTGGTCCGGGCAAGCTACATTATTGCTGCCGCTCGACGGAGACGTGGAAAGTCAAAGGTATGGAAGATTGGCCCAGTGGTAAGCGTCCGGCACTGAAGGCCGACGCAGGCAGGTTGCTGAGTGAGCAGGTAGACGCGCAGACAGATTTCTTCTCATGGGTGCAGCGCCAGCCGCGCCACATCCTGGAGGAATTATATGGGGTGCAACGCGCCGACCAGATTATGCGCGGCGTGAAAGTGCCGAAGATGTTCACCGATTCAGGTGAACTGATGACTATCGCACAGCTTAAAAACCGGGGGTTATGGCGTGATTAAGTATGCAGCGATTGGACTGGTTATTGGTCTGGCGGTAGGATTCTGGCTAGGTGACTCCTATCGCGCTGGCGTAGTGGCGGAGGCGGCGCAAGAAGCGCAAGCACAAGCCCAACGGCAGCAAACTAAAGTTGTGGAGCGCTCCGTGCAGGCCGAACAGGCCCGCGACGTAGAATACCGGACTATCACGAAAGAGGTTGTTAAATATGTTACGCGCCCTAACCGCCCTGATTGTAGTTTTGATGCTGAGCGCGTGCGGATCAAGCAACGCGCCGTTGATGCCGCTAACGGAGTCGGCACTGCGACCGCCGTGCAAGTTCGATAGCCCGTCCGCAGACCCCGACGAGGATTTGATGATTGACGTGAAAAATATGGAATGCGGGGCGAAGCTAAGGGCGCAGGTGCTGGAGTTGCAGCAAATAATTAAGGGGCCGTAATAGCCCCTTTTTCATTAGCGCGGAATGCCGCAAATCTCGTTGAGTGTTTTCACGTCCAGCGCCACCGCCGTGGATTTTGGCTTGTCCGGGTATGGGATGAATTGCTCAACTTCAGGCCATGCCTTAATCAGCTTCTTGTCAGTATTGTGCAGGTCCAGCACACCGGTAACGGTGAGTTTGAACGCGTCATACTTAGCACGCAACTCACGGCGGGCCTTATCGTTACGGTCCAGGCGCTTGCAGAAGTCATGGTCCGCAGGGTAGACTATGCGACCGCGTGGCTTATATATCGGCAGCGCTTTCCCGTCCTCGTCCACTTCGCACACTGAAGCTAACATAATTTCCTCATACCCCGGTACGATATCGCCGAGATCGGGAGATAGCGTATTCATGTATTTATATTCCCAGTATCCTCGATGTACTCGGTATTGGTATCCGTCGCCGCTCAATGACAAGGTGCGAACATTTCCGCCCGCGTTGATTTCGAAAGTGGCGTCGTAAACGCTGCCGATACCTTTCGGGCGGTCGGTGTTATAACTATACGTCGCCTTGTTGGTGTATACACAGACGCCGTACATCTGCGACGGGTCATCGCCGATTGCTTCAATTCGCGCGAGTAGCTCGGCGAACGTGCGAATGCCTTCCGGCATACAGTCAAGCGTAATGGCATAAGCCAGGTCGCGCGAGTCCATCATGATTTGTTTGGCTTCGGTTGCGATTTCGTGGTCGCGCAGGATGTTAGCCAGAATCTGATTTTTAATGTCTTTAGTCAGTCTCATTTTTGTGTCCTCGTTGTTGGGGCTTTCGCCCCGTTTGGCTTAGTTAAATTTGATGTTGCCATCGGTGGAAGTTAAGCGAGCGCATACAGCCTCAACGGCATCGACGCACATGAAATCGTTAAAGGCTTCTACCAGGGCGTTGATGAAAGATGCCGGAACCAGGCCGCAAGCCGGATTATCGAATGCCGCAGAGTTGATCGCCGCTTTTGCCGCTTCGGAAGCATTCATGCTCTGGCACAGATTCAGCGCTTCCGCGTTACGCATTGCGTGAAATGTAAAGGTATTCGCTACGGTAGCTTTATTGAAACGGGCCATTGCGGCGTCTACTGGAGTTGCTACGGTCATGTTAGTCATTTTGTTTTCCTTCATATCTCTGTTGGTGTGCAACCAATATAGTGCAACCAACATACGCAATGCAAGCGAATTTTGCGATTATTTTTATCGCTGATAATATTAAGGCGTGAAGTCAAGCGGGTGGCCCGCTTTGCCACAATCCCAGGGGGATAGCATGAAACTTACTAAAGCAGAATATGACGCGTTGCCGGAAGGTATGAAGGCGCTTTTTGTCGCCGATGGTGATGGGTATAAATCAACGTTCATGACCGCCGAAGAAGTACAGGCGGAAATCAAGGGTCTGAAAGACAACAACGCGAAGCTGGTGAGCGAGAAGAAAGCAGAAGCCGAACGTCGCGCCGAAGCTGAGCGCCTTGCGAAAGAGAAAGAGGAAGCCGCTGCGCGCAAAAATGGCGACCTCGAAGCGATCGACAAGTCCTGGAAAGATAAGTTTGCGAAACACGAAGCAGACACATCGGGAAAAATCGAAGCCTACCGCAAGCAGATCCACGATCTAACCATCGGCAGCGCTGCCAAAGACCTGGCATCGAAGCTATTCGGTAAGAATGCAGGCATTATGCAACGCCACGTTATGGACCGCCTCACGCTGGAAGACGGCGAAGACGGCAGCTTGAAAGTGCGTGTTTTGCAGGATGGCAAACCGTCCGCCCTTACTATGGAAGAACTGGAAAAAGAGTTCCGTAATAACGCCGATTTCGCATCCGTCCTGGCGGGTACGCCTGCCGGTGGTGCTCCGAGTAAACCGACGCAGGTTGTCGAAGATGCGAAGCCCAAAATTACGATGGGCCATAGCTTCGGCATCACTGACCTTACGAAACAGGCCGGGGATATTATCGCTAAGATGGGCGACGACGAGTAAGCAGACCGCCCGCGAAAGCGGGCGATTTTGCGAGCACGTAAATCTAAGGTAACATTAACGTCACTGGGCGTATGCTCACAACTCAAAGGATTTAGATATGTCTTTAACAGTGTTCCAGCGTAAACTCGTTACCGCGGTTACGCAAATGATCCCCGATAACCTGAACGTGTTCAACGCCGCCGCTAACGGCGCTGTTGTTCTCGGTACGGGTGAAGTGCTGAAGGACGTTGTAGAAAAAATGTCCGTAGGCTTGATCGCCAACCTCGTTACCGACCGTAACGCCTATGCCCCTGTCGGTACTCCGGCGACCGCAAAAGTGCTGGCGCGTATGCTGACCAACTCCGTTAACCTGTCTGCGAAAGTGGGTCCGGTGGCGATCACTAAGGCTATGATGGCTAAAATCGAAACCAACGTTAACAGCGTTGCGGCTGAGATTGCGGCACAGGCTACTCAAGCGATTATGCTGCATTACCTGAAGGCTGGCATCGGCGCAAGTAAAGCGGCGATCGAAAGCAACGCAGCGGCAAAATACACCCAACCGGCGCGCGTTGACGGCGTTGGCGGTCGTACCTTCCCGACCCTGGCAGACTTCCCGCTGGCGGCTTCTAAGTTCGGCGATCAGGCGTCTTTGATTAAGTCCTGGTTTATGGACGGCGTTACCTGGGCAAACTTCATTGCGTACCAGGCACTCCCTTCCGCTGAACAGGTATTCGCAATTGGCGATCTCCAGGTAATGGGTGATGGCCTGGGCCGTCGCTTCATTATCTCCGATGCCGCTGCCGATGCTATGGGCACGGGTAACATGCTGGGTCTGGTCCCTGGCGCGGTTGCAGTTACCACCAACGGTCTTGATATGCTGGCGCAGGAGAAAGGCGGTAACGAGAACATCGAACGTTGGTGGCAGGGCGAGTTCGACTTCAACGTGGCGGTTAAAGGCTATCGTCTGAAGGCGTCCGCACGTACTCCGGTCGAAGGTGTTCGCTCGTTCAAACTGTCCGACATCACCACTTCCGCTAACTGGGAACTGGACCAGGGCCAGGTAGACAACGCCCCTGCAACCGTGCAGGACGTTGGCGCTGTTGGTGATGGCGATACTAAAGGCCGTCGTAAGACCCAGGCCGCGCAGGAAGTGCCGACCCGTCACATCAAGGAAACGGCAGGCGTACTGGTTACGCTTACCCCGACCAAAGCGTCCTGATCTACGCACATCCCAAATGGGCGGGCATAAGCCCGCCTTTTTTATAGGAGTGAATCTAATGTATGGCGACCCGCAAACATTTGTTGTTTATGCCGCGGCGCGAGGCGTTGAAATTACGCAGAGCGACGCAACGCGACACCTTACCATTGTTAATGACTTCCTTAACGGCATCGACTGGATCGGCGAACAAGCGGACCCGACCGGAATTGACGCATGGCCCCGCGTCAACTACCCGTCAGACGGTAAGCCGGTGCAAAACACGCTTACTGAAGATTTGACAGTAGTTCCGGCGGGGCAGATTGTAGACTTCGCATCAATCCCTGTTGCCGTTGAGCAAGCAGTTTACCGGCTGGCAATGTTGGTGGCGGACGATGTTGATATTTCTCCGGTCAGCGATGGAAAGGAGACTATCCGTGAAACGGTAGGCCCGATCACGATGGAGTATGACGCCGCGACGATTGGTAGCGGTGTGTCTTTCCCGTGGTGGGATGGCTTGCTGGGCTACTGGGTGAATGTAGACGGCAACGCAGCGGGTAATTTTGACGTATTCCGGGGGTGATATGAATCCTGCATTACTGGCGGCTATTATCGCCGCAAATACTAAACGCCAACCGGAACAGGAACCAGCGCCAGAACCGGAACCACCGGTACAGGAGGATGAAAATGGCGGGCTTTAATTACACGGGATTAAAGCGGAAAGTCAATCCGCTGATTAAAAAGTTCGGCATGACCGTTACGGTTACGCGTCCTGGGTCGGTTGACCGCGTAGACGGCGACGAAGTGGTCATCCCTGCGACCTCGTTTGACGTCATCGGGCTTCGCGAGGAGTACAAGCCGAGCGAGATCGACGGTACGCGTATCGTTGCCGGGGATGTGAAGTTTTTATGCCAGGCCGTCAAGGAAGTAAAGGTCGGAGATTTGGTTAGCCTGAACAATACAGACTACCGGGTTATCAACCCCAACCCCCTGCAACCGGCGGGCATTACCATGCTGTTTCAATTACAGCTAAGGGGCTAACGTGGCTGAGGTCTACTCATTCGCGGCCACCATTGCAACATGGGTGGATAAGACGAAGGAGAACAACGATAAGGCGGTGCGGGCGTACGGTATGCAAATACTCGGACGCCTTATTGAGATCTCCCCGGTGGGCGACCCTCGCCGGTGGAAGATTAACAAGGCTTATGCGATGGCCCGCCAGCACGCGAACAAGGTGAACGCCGCACAGCGCCGCAAGAATGGCGGCAAACTGAAGCGCGGGCAGAAGAAGCACGCCAGTGTGCTCATCTCATTTAAAACTAAAAACGGCAACGTCACGTTCCGCCAACGTGGCTGGGCTGCGAAGAATTACACCGGCGGACGCTTCCGGGGGAACTGGCAGGTTACGTTCGACCGCCCGGCTGTCGGCGCTATTGACCGCGTGGACAAGGCCGGAACGGCGACATTAGCCGCGGGGCGTGAAGTGCTGGCGCATTACGATTCCGGTGAATACGGGTCTATCTGGTTTACTAACAATGTGCCGTATGCGCAGCGACTTGAGTATGGCTGGAGTAAACAAGCGCCCGCGGGGATTGTTCGCGTCGTAGCGGCTGAAATTAATTCTAAGGTGAAATAATGAGCAATACTCTAATCCGCAAGGCGCTTAACCGCGTGGTTGAAGAATTAGCGGTTAGCCTGAGCACTAGCCAGCGTCCGATCCAGGTTAACTGGGAGAACGTGAGCGGCGACCACGCTAACGGCAATGGTGTATACCTGGAGCCGTACTTGCTACCGGCCCCGACCCAGTTTGTTGGCTTTCAGCAGAAAGGCCGGATCTATGCAGGCGTTTATCAGGTTGCAGTAGTGTTTCCCGCGGGCACGGGGACACAGTACGCGAGCGAACTGGCGGACTCCATCGCCACGTCGGATAAGTGGCAGGCAGTCAAGATCGCTGGCGCAGCGTTCCAGCTTCAGGACGCGCCATACACCAGTTCCGTGATTGAGGATGTAGACCGCGCACGCATCGTGGTTACAGTCCCCTACACATGTTGCGCCTGATTTGGCGCTATTCTGCGCGTGCTGTATCATTGAACCGTATATCTAAACAGGAGCGTTCATTATGGGTTATCAACTTCCTAACGGGTCTAGCGTCCAGATTGGGTCCGTACTGGGCAACGGTATCGCTGTTACGGCAGCTACCAACGCCGCCGCGTCGATCTCTGATCTTACGAAAGGGTGCGTTATCACCTGCGCGGCTTCTCATGGCTTGAAAGTTGGCGACGTGGTTATGTTCACTAAAACCCCGTGGGTCCGTGCGCTGAACCGCGCGTTCATCGTGGGTAAAGTGGCGACTAACGACGTTACACTGGCGCGCTTCGATACTCAAGACGTCACCAAATATCCTGCCGGTGCTTTTGGGGCGGGAACCCCAGGCGAAGTGGTGAAAGTGTCGAATTTTATCGACTTCCCGTATATCACTAACGTTGCCGTGTCGGGTGGCGACCAGCAGACCACCACCTTCCAGCCGTTGCAGGTGAATACCGCGATCAGTCTGAACACCACGAAAAACCCGTTGGTCCAGACCTACACTTTCACCCACGACGAAGAAGACCCGATCCGCCCGATTCTGGAAGACCTGGACGACACACAGAAAACCACTGTGATTAAGTTCACCAACCCGGCAGCGGCAAGCGGCAAAGGTGAGATCCGCATTTACCCGGCTAAGGTGTCTTTCCAGAAGATTCCATCGGCTGAAGTAAACAACGTGGAGACGGTGGAGTCCACTCTGACCATGCAATCCGATATGGTTATTTACCGTAAGGACCTGGTTGAAGCGCTGTCGTAATTTGGTCGCTTAAATAGCGGGTGTTAATATGGGGCCAGTACGGCCCCTTTTTTATTGGAGAATACTACAATGGCAAAAGCACCACTCTTCACACTTGACCCTAAGCCGACCTTTAAGCTGCCGATTGAGATCCCGCGCCCCGGTGAAAACGAACCGGGGAAAATGACGTTTACCGTGCGCCACCGCCCGATCGACGAATTTTCGCAGACCATGCAGGATACTGAGCGCAAGTTGTCGGAGTATGACGACAATGACCCTGACGGCTTTAACGTTATGGTCGAGGCCATAATGCACGTCGCTGAAGGCTGGAATCTGCCGGACGAATTTAACGCGGAGAACGTCCGCCGCCTGGTGGTCAACTACCCGCGCGCGTTCGGCGTGTTCCACACGTCGTACTATCTCGAACTGATGGGGCTGCGTGAAAAAAACTAATTGAGGCGGCGCGACGCTTTTATGGCCCGCCGCCACCCTCCGAAGATTTAGCCGCAAGTTTATGGGGTGCGGCCCCCGAAGATGTTTGCCCGCCGGTTGCACTATGGCCCGACAATGCGAAGGTAGTCGCAGTCTTCACGGATTGCGCCACGCAATGGCGTACCGGATTCGGTGGCGCATACGGCATCGACTACGGCGTACTGGAATGGTTATTTAATATGCACGGCATCGAAAACGCGCAACGTGCGTTTAAAGATATCAAGCTAATGGAACGCGTTGCGCTGGATGAAATGGCGCGGCAGAACCCCGCATAATGGAGCGGGACAGGCGGGGCGTCCCGTTTTGTCCCGCACCTCTAAAACTGCATATTTACTCACCACAATTGCATAAATTAAAAGCGGGACAGG
>ERZ1023858.9-NODE-9-length-37644-cov-11.844423_pt1 | contig 37644 bp, 36 predicted proteins | sample MGYA00380387_ERZ1023858 | MGnify/ENA primary metagenome ERZ1023858 (study PRJEB33179, sample SAMN07449010) | human gut metagenome | biome: Human-gut; feature: Human associated habitat; material: Faeces | host: Homo sapiens | place: India: Bhopal | collected...
AAGGCACTTACCGCTGCAAGTGGCAGGATCTGCGTATTTGTGGAATTATAAATAAAAGGAGACATGAATTATGAGTTACAATAAAGAAAAGATAATCGTAAAGAACGAGGACACGTCTGAAGGCTAATGTGAATGATGCAGGCGTTATGATTGAATACAACTAAAAACCAAATAGCAATGATCACTAAACTTAATTTCACCGACCGTACCATCAAAAGCTATGCTATCCGCAAACTTACCCCCCCCCGAATGTTTCCGTTTGATGGGGGTGCGCGATGACGTGATTCGCACGATGCAAAGCACCAACGCCCAGGCTTCGGTCATTCTTCCCTGTTGGAAGGCCAAGGGCAAGCCAGAGGAGATGGCCGTTTCTGCCAGTCAGCAATATAAGCAGGCTGGCAACTCCATTGTGGTGGACGTGTTGTCTTACATCTATGAGCAGTTGTGGTACCCCAGCCAACCAGTGAAAAGCCATGAGCAGTTGACGATGTTTCCAGAGCAGATGTTACCAGCGTTTCCCGTTGACAAAGGTGATAGTGGCGAGAAAATCATCATCACGACGTTTTCCGGCTATGATTCTCAGCTCATGGCGGCCGACGTGCTGAAGGAGCGCCATCCCGATTTCCGATGGACGTGTATGGGATGGAGCGACATCGACAAATATGCCTGCCAGATGCACAACCTCGTCTTTCCGCAGTTTGCCAACCGCGCTCTTGGCGACATCACCAAGATTGACTGGCACGCCGTCAAAGCGTCGCTCCAGGGGCGCGAAGTTGACCTCTTCACTTACTCTTCGCCCTGCCAAGACATCAGTCAGGCTGGCAAGCAGATGGGATTGACGGAGGGTAGCAACACGCGAAGTGCCCTCTTGTGGCGCGTGGCAGATGCCGTGGAGGTGCTTCGTCCGAAATATCTCTTGCAGGAGAACGTGGCGGCACTGGTGAGCCAGAAGTTTATGCCCGACTTTCAAAAGTGGCTCGACAAACTCTCGTCGCTCGGTTATGTGAGCCGTTGGGCGCGTTTAAACGCCAAAGACTATGGTGTGCCGCAAAACCGCGACCGCGTGTTCTGCCTCTCCATGCGCAGCGATGTGGCTTTTGAATATCGTTTTCCTGCGCCTTTCGAGTTGAAGACCCGCTTAGAGGATGTTCTCGAAGAAGAGGTGGCCGACAGATTCTTCCTCAAAGATGATGCCGTTAGCAAGTTCCTCAAGGCCAACGACTCGGATAATGCCCTCTTCGTGCAATTTGACTTGCCGCCTACACATGAGGCGGCGATGTTCCTCAAAACGTCATTGCAAATCGCGATGGATGAGTTGGACGGATGGAGCAAGTCGCCAACCGAACTTTTAGCCCTGTTGCAACGCCAGACACCCAACATCATGGACAATTACGAAAAGTTTGCCACCGACGGAACCATGCCGTGCGAAGGCTTTGAGCAGTTGTTCAAGGAGAATATGGAAAGGAAACCTGGAAAGAAATAGGGTAAGAATGAACATTCCTCACACTCGCACACTATCTAATGGCAGTAGTATTGTATGAGTTTGAATAAAAGAATCCTCAATGTGGCAAATGGGGGGGGTAACACTCCACTCGCCCATACGATAAAAGCTAACTATTTCAAGATGGGACCCCGAAACTTCTTATTCACGAAAAGAGATGGCTTTGATGCAACAGGAGTAGTATTTGAATATGCTTAACAAGAACGCCCGTCTTGAACAAATGTACCAACGTGGTTTTCGCCCCGCTCATGCTTTGTGGGTCGACACCTACAACAAGCAATTCGGTGTGGGCGTTGTCTACACCATTCAAGCCGGTGTCAGCAGTCGTAACCACTATTATGTAGCAGTAGAATTATGAACAACCCTCGCCCTATTGTCCTCGGCTTCTACAGCCCCTCGCAGAACGGCACCATCGTTTCGCCCCTTGGCATCGCCCCTTGTTTGGTTGGTGGTGGAAAGGGGCACGATGTTGACAAACCGAAAATACTGATAGCGTATGATTAGCCGCGCCGTCCTTATCCATCTCCGAACGGAACACGCCAAAGCCTACCGCCGCGTGCATGGCGACCGAGGCGGGTGTCGGTTTCAAGACAAACTGCATCGCCCCAGTCCGTGGCCGTGGAGCAACACCATCAGCACCGTAACTAAAGATAATCTCCTATGCGTAACTTTCAGATAGTGGCCTTTCGAGGCCGCAACCCCAACAATCCATCCGACCGCCGTTACCCCTCAAATGGCCAATTTCGTCAGCGCATGGAGATAATCGGAGAGCGTACAATCAACACGCTTACATTAGTAGGCAAGGATAACATGGTATTGATAACGTATAAATAATTATTGACATGACAGTTAAATTTATTTCAAATGAAGAACTGGATGGTATAGCAGAGTCTTTGCCACCTGATTTTTGCGATTGTTCAGACACGATGCAAGAGTTTGAATACAAAGGCATCGAAATATCGGTTGGAAGGGAATGGCAACGAATATAATCCCTTTCGTGCAACGCCTCTCCTGCATCTGTCAGCGTCGTGGGTATTCCACAGCCCTCTCTGCTCGCTACGATGGATGGGCAGGGCTCTATGATGCGCACGGGCAACACACGATTATTTTAATTGAGTATGACTAAATATGTAAATAGATATATTATGGAACAAAAAGCATTTAAAAAACTTCCAGAAGCTCGAGAAAGTATTTTCGAGAACGAAGAAATGACAGCCTTCTTTAGCAGTCTATGTAAAGGTGCTGTGCTTTACTCACCTTTGTTTGGCTACATGAAGGTAAAAGAATCCAACGACTCAGGCATTATGATGACCATCCCCAACCTGCGTGAGGACGAGCCGAGCGATTTCCTCTTTCGCTACAACGGACGTGCTGCGTGCTTTGAAAAAGGAGAGTGTATGCTGTTTCTCTCGCCCCTTTACCGTCACTGGAACGTGCTCAACTTCCAGATAGGCGACATCGTGGCAATGGACATTAGGTATAAAGATGGCAACATTCTGACCTATGTTGCGATTTTCCACGATGTGGACACTACTGGTTATATTCAGATAAGGACATACGCATGCTTATGCAAAAACAGCGGCGAGTTTATTCCTTACGCTTTGCTTTACCTTAGCCGTAAATGCGCAGAAGAAGAAAGCATCGTTCTGCGATACGCTATGCCTACGGAAGAAAAGCTTCTCAACGATGCCGTGAAGAAAGTCGGGAAAAGATGGGACAAGGAAAAGCAACGTCTTGTGTTATTAGATTCAGAAGCCCCTACTCCAGAGTTGCTGCGCGAGGATTTCAAGGCCTTGCAGGATGAATGCGATCGCTTGACTAAATACTGCAAGAAGCTGGAGCAGGAGCGCGACGAAGTCATAAAGAGAGCAGAGCAAAAGGTATGTAGGGTACCGGGGATGTTACATAAGTTAATTAAATAATTAGAATAGCTAATTCCGCAGACCGATGAGTGAACATGCCCTAAATTGCCCATCAGAAATCTGTTGCGTTTTGACATCTCATTACGCACGAGAAGAATGGGTGAATCTTGCAAGCAATACCACATCACAATGCAAAGCACCCGCAATTTTGATAGGATATGACTAAAAAACTTTACATCGGCTGGGTACGCAGCAAGGATGGCAAAGGCATTGTGGAGAGCCGACCGCGCAAACAGATTGCCAACGCCGTGACGACTTCGACACCCGGCGGATTCCCCGATCCGAATGATGGGCTGGGAAATACCACGCCTTACGTTATTTATGAATTTGAGTAATCTCTAAAAATATGAACAACAAATTTATTTCTTCGTCAGATTTAGAACGTATAGCCAATTCTTGTGTGGACGATGTGCTTACTGTGCTCGAGAATAATGCACCAGAAGAAGCAAGCGCACCGGCCACAGAAACCCCCAAGAACACACCTCACCAACCTCTTGAACACGCCCTCCTTCGTCAGTACATCATTACCGTGAAAGAAAACGCAGAGCTGGAGCAGCGCTTGCATCTGCTCATGGACTACAACAAAAAGTTGGCGCGTGAGCTCCGTGAAATGAAAAAGGACAACAAAATCGCTGCCAAACAAATAAAGAAATCGCTTGGTAATAAGTTGAGCGCCGAAAATGAGCATCTGAAGACGTATGTCAGTGCTGTCAACGATTTCATAGTGAGAAACAAACTCTATGTGAGCAAAAAGTCGTTATGCCTCCATAAGCGAGAACGCACGCCCGTTGGTTCCGTGTTTTGCCTGGAATGCCCAGCGTGCCTGAAGGCGATTGATGGGCGCGGCGTGGTTTGCTTGCATAGTCTGAAGGACATGAAGGTGAGCATCGATGACGAATAAGACCACGCGTCCCATTGTGGTCGGCATGATGCAAACGCCGCCATACGACCGCATGTTCGTGAATAGCCGCCGAGTTTATTCCGCAAAAGGAATATCGCCCGCGCTGCATACGCAAGGGGGTGGGCATAGAGAGATTAAGGTGTTGGTGGAGCTTTGAGTATGTCCGAACCAAATAACTCCCAATATCTATCTTTGCGCTCAGTTGATTCCACCGCCAAAAAACGGAGAACCGACTGATTTCATTAAAAGAGTCGGCTGAATTGGGCAAAACAGTCGATTGTCAGTATTCCGCCCATCAAACCTAATAATCATTGCGATTAAAGCTAAAGTGATAGTAAGAAGCAATTCTATCACAAAAGAAAAGCTCGCAAGTGCAACTATTGTCGACTTGCAGCAAATGTCGTTCACCGAATTTTGTGACTACATGGCGCAGGATTCCACCGTTGGCGTTGCGGACGTAATGGCCGTCATGTCGCAGTTGGAAAAGAAGTTGCCGTTGTTGCTCGCATTGGGCACCAAGGTTCAGGTGTCGGCCGAAGGCATGACGGTGCGCCCAACCGTTAGCGGTTCGCTCACCCAGACGCAGCTCAAAGCAAAGCTCGAAGCACGCAAGGCCGCAGGAGAGGACGTCGACGTAAATCGCGAAATCACGGCTACCGACCTCACCACGAAAGACCTCACCGCAGGCGTGGCCATCGACTTCTCCAAGAAGTTCAACGCGACCTTCGCACAACACGGCTCGTTTAAGCGCGTTGGCGACGCATCCCCCACCGACACTCCCTCCGCCCCTGGCACAGACAAGAACCCTGGCGGTTCAGACTCGGGCGACATTGACGGATAAAATGGCCATCTCGCTTGCATAATTTGCCACTGAAGGAAGTAATTAAGTGGCTTGGTACAACAATTGCCATCTTATCCCGAAGGCCAAGGGAACGTAGCCCGGCACCCCCCTACCGATGCCGCCGTACAACGTAATTAACGGACACTGGTGCAGACGTGAGTCATGGAAGGAAAACCGCATAAACCACTGCACGTTTTTTTACTACACTAAAAACCGACAAATGATTCAATATCAACATTGGGCCGATTCCACCCGGATTCTCATAACGGATGAGCAACATCATGGTAGCGTTCAAGCCTTCATCCCCGTTTACACAAAAGACCGACCTGTCGATGGCCAAGTCGACGCCATGATTCACTCCCTATGGGTGGACGAAGACTATCGCGGCCGCGAGGTGGGCAAAGTTTTGTTGGAAGCGGCTGAGAGGGAATTGATAAACTTCGGCGTTGAAAGCGTTGCCATCTCGTTTGACGGCCGCGACTCTCCTCAGTGGGTGCTTCAATGGTATCAGAGATTGGGCTATGAGGACGTGGCGGTTGGCCATCAGTGTAGCACGCTTATCAAGCATTTGTAATAGCGAATGTGTTTGGAACAAAATATAGAGACAGTATAACCACAAATTCTTTTCTTGTTGTTGTTTCACTCGACAGACTGGACGTCCCCCTTCTCCCCCGTTTACAATTCGGGGAAAATGAGGAGATAGCGTTCGGTCTGTCTCTTTTTTATGTCCGCCCCAAGAAAATCCCCTGCCGTATCTTTGCCGTTGACATTCAAGGGGGAAGAAACGCAAAACCCCAATTGAAAACACAGACATCAAACGCGATGAATACCGTATCTAACATCAACGAACTCCAGCAGCGCAGCGAAGCGCTCAAGGCGCAAGGCTATGAAGCCGTGCGCCCCGCTGCTTTCTCTCGGCCAAACGCCGATGGCAGTCAAACGTTCTCTTGGGCAGAGTATGCCCATTCCATGCTCTCCACATCCACCGGCACCGGCAACGCACGCCGCGAAATCGCCGCCGTCTTCGCCTCCAGTGGTGGGGAGAACACGGCAAAGCCCGAGCATGTTGGCACCCCCGGACTCGGATTCATGGAATGGGGCCTGGGCAACCGCCTGCCCAACCTCATTTACCTCCTTTCCAAGATGTCGCCTTTCACGGCCGCCGGCGTTGAGTTTGTCAAGAAGATTCTCGTTGGCCGCGGCCCATCGCCTAAATACCATTACACGCAATACGTCGGCGGCAACATCACGGAGAAGTTCATTCCCTTCTCCTCGGCCGGAACGTTGCTAAGAGGGCAGATTGCCGACCTCAAAGCAAAGGAACGTGAAGCGAAACAAAATTCTGGAGCCAGCGGTTCGGCCGCAGAGAATCCCGTCTCAGAATATCTCGGCAACAATCAAACCCACGAAGAGAGCGAAGATATGAAGGCGCTCAAAGCCGACCTCGCTGAATGGGAACGTACGAACCAGGAACTGCAAACGTTCATCGACAACAACGATCTGCATAAAACCTATCTCGACATGGCAGGCGACATGGCCCTCATGTCACAATGCTTCTGCGAAATTCAACTTAATCAGCGCCAACTTGATGCGGAAGGTCATTCCGTGCCCACGTCGCAATGGGACCCGAAGGTCATCGGACTGAAACACCGCAGCATCTTCACCACCCGTCTGGAACGCATGGACGACCAATACCGCATCAACTATGCCTACACCTCCAACCAATGGCTCGACTCCTCGTTGCTTCAAACAACGCTCAAACCAGAGGATTTACGCATCGCCGCCGTGCCCTATCTCGCCGCCGACACGGCCGTGAAAGACCTCGACCGCCGTGTGCGTGAAGCCAGGCAGCAGCGCGTAAGCCGCAAGAACCGCCCAACGCGCTTCATCATGTCGCCACGCGACTTCGGCGGCCCCTACTATGCCGATGCCCTCTGGCACTCCATCTTTGCAGGAAGCATCTTTGAATATGCCTTCACCATCGTTGACGACCGCTTGACCCGCAAACGTAACTCCAACATCATCGGCCGCGTCATCTACATTCATCAAGAATATCTCAAACAGCTCTACACGCAGCAGGGCGAGAACAAAAACAAGACGATGGCGCAGATTCAGCAAGAGGTGTTCTCCGACATCAATACGTGGCTCTCTAACCCCGACAATGCAGGCCAGGCGCTCATCTCTGCCGTGTTCACTGGATTAGACGGCAAAGAGCATAAGGCGTGGGAAATCGTGGAGATTGAAAGCAAGGCCAATTCGCAGGCGCAAGCCGAAAAGACCGAACTTCAGGAGATTTCCTCCATCATCTTCTTTGCTATGGGCTTGGACTCTAAGCTCATCGGAAACACCCCTGGCGACGCTTCTTCATCGGGCGGCACCGACCTCCGCGAGCGGTTCCTTGTGAAGCAGATTCAGTTTGCCCCGTTGCAGCAACTCATGCTCCGCCCCTTGGAAGTGATAACGAGGGTCAACAAGTGGGACGCTCACCTTGTGTGGCAGATTGACCGCGAAGTCTTAACAACATTGGATAATTCGAAGACGGGGGTGACGAAGCAAGAGTGAACAGTTAAACCAAGAGGATATGAAATACGGACTACCTTACAAAGGGAGCAAAAACAAGTTGGCAGAGCGCATCGTGCGCCTCCTGCCCAAGCGCACCCACCTCGTGGATTTGTTCTGCGGCGGATGCGCCGTGAGCCATGCCGCGTTGCTCATGGGCAAATATGAGCACATACACATCAACGACATCAACTGGATGTGCCCCACGCTCTTCATCGATGCGCTCAACGGGAAATACAACAATGAAAACCGATGGATTAGCCGTGAAGACTTCTTCCGTCTGAAGGACACCGACCCTTACGTGGCATTCGTCTGGTCGTTTGGTAACAATCTGCGCGACTATCTCTATTCGCGAGAGATTGAACCTTTGAAGAAAGCCATTCATTATGCTATCTTCTTTAGCGACTATTCGCTGGGCAAAGAACTTAGGTACGACCTTTCGTTTATTGACTCCATACAAGACCTACAGAAGCGATTCCTTGCCGTGCAGCACTACTTCGGTAAGCTGGGTCACTTCCAGCATCAATCGTTTGAGGGGGGCAGAATCAGCGACTTCAGTCTGTGGAAGCAATGTCACGTTTCACTACCTATTTGCAGAATTGGGTGGGGGCGAAAAGACTTGCCGAGATTGGATACGATGGAACGTCAAACGCCCCTCAGAATTGCAACACTTGGAAGGTATCAACCGAATGCTACGATTCAAAAAAAAAACTACAAGCGCCCCAGCGAACTGGAACACAACGAACGACGAAACATCGTCGCATCGATTGCAACACCGCGAAAGCCAGCGCCGTCTGTCCCATATTTTCTGGGGGGTATTTGCCAATAACGTCCTCTGTGCTTGACTACGAAAAGGTCAGCATCCCAGAAGACAGCGTGATATATTGCGACATCCCTTACGAAGGAACAGACGGTTATTTAGAAAAAGCAAAAGAAGGCTTCGATTACGAACGATTCTATCAGTGGTGTGAGCGGCAAGCGCAACCCGTGTTCATATCCTCTTATCAATTGCCGTCCGATCGTTTCGATTGCATAGAAGAGTTTACTCATCATTCCACCTTTGCTCAAAAAGCCAACAACCTCGTAACCGAGCGCATCTTTGTTCCCAAACACCAAACGGAACGTGGGAATAAGACCTTGCAGCTCTCGCTGTTCTGATAAATAATCACAATTCAATACACACAACATGATCATCTCAACCTTAAAAGAATTTCGCCTCTATGTCCCCAGCTGCGCCTTCGATGATTTCACCTCGTTTCAAGCGCAGATTGACAGTAGCGAACAAGACGTTTTAAAGGATAAACTCGGCGATGCGCTCTATGCCCGCCTCTGTGAATATTATAAAACGCTCTCGCCGGATGAACTCTACGACAATTTCACGAGCGGCGAATATGCCAAAGACCCGTGGAAGATGCTCTTGCTTTGTTCGCAACGCATCGTGGCCGCAGATGCCGAAGCACGCAACATTCCTAAACAGCAATTGTCGGTCAACGGCATGGGCGTGAACGTCGCTTCAAGCAATGACTATGACGCAGCTTCCGACAAGCAGGTTGACAAGGCGGCACAGAGCTACAAGGCCGACGCCATGCGCGACACCAACATCTTGCTCCGAATGTTGGAGGGATGGGCCAAGATGGAAACCACCAACGAGAGCACGTTGGAAATCGTGGAACTCTGGAAACAGTCGAAATACTATTACTTCTGTGGCGGACTGATTTTCCCCTCTCATGACGTTCTCTCGCAATATCTGCACCACTTCGACAACAGATATAAGTTCATCAATCTCATTCCAGACATCCGCTTCATTCAAGAGGAATATCTGGCAGAATTTGTTGGCCCAGACCTCTTGGAAGAGACCTTGAAGAACGACACAAGGGAAAACATCCTACTCGACAAATTGCGCAAACTGGCCGCCGCCTTCCTCACGGAGCGCACCGCCGTGCTGGCCTTTGACAAACAGCAACGACAAACGGCACACAATGACTCAGTGCTCTTGCGCGAGAGCATCACGCGCCTCCTGCGACGGCGTGAAGAAGAAGAGAGCAAACGCGAAGATGCCGCCACGCCACCGCCAACCGCTGACAATGCCGCCACCACCGCCGACACGTCAAAGGGCTATGAGAACAATCAGCCCGGCTCGAAGATTTTTGTTTCGCCGCTGTTGTATTAATCTAAAAGGAATAGACATGGAAATCGAAAACATCATTCAAACCTTGACACCAGCCATCGCCTCACGCATGCTCACCACAGAGCAGCGCGAGGCGTTTGAGCAGGGATTGACTGCACTGGAACAAACACCGAGTGCGGTCTCCTTCGTTCGCGAAAGCCGACGTTTCCGCGACTATCATCGCCGTGTGCGTCAACTCCTCACCTATCTGCAAACCCTGCAAACCACCGTCGCCACGCCCGCCAAGCGTCACGTTGGCCGACCAACGCGCGAAGAGCAGGCGGCCTATGCGCAGGCCAAGAAGGAGAAGGCGCTGGAGGAAGCACGACGCAGTCTCTTCCCAGATTTGAAGCCAAACGTCGCCATCCAACCGCTCACGCACAATGGCATCGTGGCCAACCCCAACGGCGAGAGCATTGCGGCCACCATGCCCAACCTCATGCAGCTGCGCCCATTCCTCTCAACCGAGTTGCAAGAGCGCGTCAACACGGTGCGCGAACTTCGCAACGAAATGGCCGCCAAAGCGGAGCAGGCCAAGACAATGGTCGAAGCCAACGAGAAAGCCATCGGCCAAGGGGCATCCGCGCTCTACACGGAAGAAGAGATTGCCGCTCTGGCCACACGCGCCGTGGAAATTGAAAGCCACATCCTGCCCGCCATTTATGCGGCCGTGGATGAAGAGATGGGAGAGGTTTATCTACGGTTGAGCCGCCGCACGGGCGACCCTGAATACATCGCGTATGTTGAGAAAACCTTCAACATCGCTCCGCAAGACCTTCGCTCGCAGTTTAAGCCGTTTTATGAGAAGGCGCAAAGCCGCAATCCTTTGTTTGCCGACATGGTGGCCAAGAAGATTGCCGAAGACCGCCCAGAGGTGAAAGCCGCACGCGATGCCGCCGCCAAGCATAAGGCCGAAGCGGATGCACTCATTAAATATATCCTTCGCAAGGATAAACCGGCAACGAAGGCTCGCGTGAAGGGACTGACGGCACGCATCGACCGCTTGCGCCAAGAATATTCTGACATCATTACGGAAGAAGAATTTGCCGGCTATGAGGCCGTTTTGAGCAAAACGATTGAGGATTTGCGCGTCTAAACGATTTTCAATCCATTTAAATACCCATGTGACATGGAAAAAGAAAAAGTCTACCAAAAACTGAAAGAGATATGCACCGCCGCTTGCCACGAACGGCAAGCATGTAAGGAGGGGTACAAGGATATGATGGCCGCTGAAAACGTTGGGCAGATGATGGCCGTCTGGCGAAAATATCTGGAAGACGTGGTGGAAAGCAAATATGTTAAAATCATCAACCGCCGCCTGCCGGAAATCTATCCATCCATCAAGGAGGAAATGAACCAAGCAGGGGTCTATGTCAATGAGTGTCCCGAACATGCGCAGGAATTTGTGGTGGTCATCGTGACGGATCAAGACGTGGAAAAAGGCACCATCATCACCATCCACGGCCATGCGAAAGCCTATGTCTTGGGCCAGGCATTGGTGCGGGCAAAAGACCATAGCCAGGTGTATTCAAAAGTCAGTCATGCCTTCATTCATCTCCACGACGATGCTTACGGATATGTCAGCAAGGGCTTCACGCAGGTTTACAACAATTCGCGATTAGTGACGCAGGTGAATGCCGTTTTATACGACCAAGCGGTTTGTGAAGCCCACGGCGGAAAGATTTCCGCCATCTCGTTTAAAAAGATTGAAGCCTTTGAAAAAACCGTTGTCTATGCCGATTGCGATCGCAACGTCACGTTGCATGGCGAGGCCCAATTCATTCCAAAAGAAAACATTTAACCACCATGAGCAACAGCAAACTCTCTATCTTGGCCAACGGCAAACCGATGACGCTGGGTAGCGATTTCTCCGTCAGCGTTGAACTGCGCAACCCACTCTTCAATGACGACGAGATGTTTTCCTACCCAGTTGACCTGCCGTTTGAAGGCAACCGCCATTTCCTCAAAAATCTTGACGACCCGAGCGCCGCCATTCGTCCCGTTGACCTGGAACATACCAATATGCAGATTGTTGCCGACGGCATCACGCTCGCTTCTGGAACGGCCGTTGTGCAGGACGGGGAACGCGCGGACGATTCGCTCTCGCTCAACGTGGATGCAGCAACACGCTCTTTCTCCGACCTCATAGGCGATTTGAAATGTAACGAAGTCCCCATCCCTTCGCGCCATCGCGACCGCCTCTTGATTGGCGAGAAGATTGACGAAGTGAACGTCAAGGTCAAATATTCAACAACGGTTGAAATCAAATTCGCAGGCAAAAAGGGCAATAAGGTTTATGGTTCCGTTGGTGATGATCGCGAGGATAGCATCACGTTTTCGCCACAGGCGCTTGGATTCTCCTATCCTGCGGCTTGCAAGGAAGATGGCGCCTGGGGACACAAGGCCGTGGAAAAGGAAACGCGCTATTATCCAAATAGCAAGTCGGTGGTCATTCCGGAAGTGACGGAATCATACATCAACGTCTCTGAGGCTTACCCAACGAAGCCCTATTGCAACGCCCGCATCTGTTATGCGCATTACGACATCGGCGAAGACGGAAACACGTCGAGCAAAATCGTTGAATATGCGCAGGAAACAGCCCCCGACAAGATGTATGAAAACATGGGCCCATTGTGGGTGTTGGATGCCGACAGGCCGCAGTCTGGCATTTGCTTCTATCTGCTTTTCTTCCTTGACTGTCTCTTTGAACACCTTGGCGTGCAGTTTGACAAGGACGCTCTGACGGAAGTCTATGATTTCAACCGCCTTTGTTTCTTCACGACAAAATGTGGCTATGACGTTGTCCCCTTGTATGCCCAGACCTATTATGATGAAACGGACAAAGAGGTCATCACCGGATTGAAGAAAAAAGGCGATGTGAAGTTGGGCTATTTTACGAAGATAGCCAACAACGAATCGGAAGTCAAAGATCTCTTCAACGACGTGAATGCCTGGTTGGATTCTCGCGGATGTGGCGGAAATCTGAAGTTGGAGAACCCCAAGAACAAGAGCGTGCAACAGGTGCGTTTCCGCAGCGTGCAATATAGAATTGTTGAGAAGGAACAGAAAAACTTCATGGGCGGAACGACAAAGAAGACGGAGGTGGTCAAAGTGTTGGGTGATTGGGAACAGCGCGTTGTTGGAGAAGACGACGTGGTCAGCATCACCTGCCGCAGCACCATCACGGGAGCCGAAATGAGCGCCAGCATTTTCCGAATGTATGCCAACGGCGAGAACTTCCCCAACGAGACGGTGAGCGACGTGATTGAGTCGTTGGAACAGCAATTTGGCATTAAGTTCAACTACGACTATGAGCAAAAGAAGGTGACGGCCTATCTCATCCGCGATGTCTTTCGCAAGCAAAATCCACAGCCGCGCCGATTCTTTGGACAAGTGCTTTCGTTCACACCGATAACGGAAAAAATCACCGGGGTCAAGGTCGGATATTCCGCAGAGAGTGATGCACGGGAACAACGCGACAACGTGAAGAACAAAGTCAAGGACTATAACACGGACTATGACTATATAGACTATAATAAAGAGAAAACTTCCACGGCTTTCACCTACCGCGAAATCTTGCCGAAAATCAGCAACACGCTCGACACGCTTTTCATTGATAAGCAGACGGGCAATAAATACCGCGTCAAGATTGATTCGCAATACACCGACGTTAGCAATATGGAACCGCGTTTGTTTGAAGTTGGGGCGTTTAAGGGCGTGGAGTTTGGCGATTGCTCAGATGAAAATGAAGAGTATATCCACGAGATGAAATCAAGTTTTGTGCCCATTCCGATGGTGGATGCCAACTACCGCAAGGCTCGCTCTGCTAACTTCGATAGCACTTGCGTATCGGATAATCCGAAGCAGCCGACGGAGACGGGAAAGGTGTACGAAGGCATGGAACTTCAAGGCATCAACAGCCAATATGCCGAGAACATCATGGTGGCCTCCATCGAAGACAAGATGGAACATGAATTTATCGTGCAGAACATCAAGACTTCCATTTCTTCGCCCGTGGCAGACTTCTATGTGACGGAAGTGCTTTCGCTTCGTGAGAGCTATTCTCCTTCGTCCACCGACGATGGCAATTCTCCGCTGCAAAGCCACGATTGGGGACTGTCCGTTGCCATCATGAGGGGCGGCGGCGCAGGCGCCACGCACGAGGTTTACGACCCAGATTACGATGGCTTCGGCAACAGCAAATGGCGAACTACGGCAGGGAAGTATGCCTTGACGACGGATTCCATCGATTGTTACGGCAATGTGTATGGCGTTGCTAATGCCGATAGTTTCTCGCTCAAACCGCGTGCCTGGGTGCAGCCTGAATGGGCCGACGCGCCGTTAATCATCTCCGACCCTTTCGTAAAAAATAGAGGATGGGTAGATACTTTTTTGATTGACTATGTTTATTTCTTGCTTAATCGGAAGACGTTCTACGTGAAGGTGCTGGCATCCGTGGCACAGGTGGCCGACATCAAAAACCATTGGAAGGAATGGTGGAACATCGATGGCCGAAAATGTCTTATAAACAAGGTCAACACTTCTATCTCCGTGCAGGAAGGCATCGGTGAGGTTGAATTGGAGGTGTATGCGTTATAATCAATAGAATCTATGGCAAATAAAATTTCTCTGACTTCTGGCTCCGTGCTCAACGGTAGCCCCATCACATTTGAAATCTCACCAACTGTTGTGGCTGGACTGCCCTCTTTTCATCGCGTGGTCATCGACATGGAGGTGGGCATGAGCGGCGTTGACCCAGAAACGTTTCGCATGTATGAGCCTGTCTTGGCTGAAGGCAAGGCGGTGGAGTTCAACACGCAATCGGTGTTCAAAGCGTTGCGTGATGCCCACGAATATACTCCGGAAGACACGGAGTTTCCCGTGGCGAAATTCCGCTTGAAAGTGTATGACGAATATATGACGGAAGGCGTTGTGCATACGACCTCTCCTATCTATTACCCTTCTGCTGATGCTTATGCTTCAACCATTTTTGGCGAATTAAGCGACATGGAGCGTTGGCTATCTACTGGAATAAAGGCCGTTCAGCGCTTGTCGTGCAAACCGACCATTGGGCAGCAATTGGCCACCGTTGGCGAGCAGTTGGTTTACGCCAAGCCCTACGACACACCGCAGTTGCTGACCGAGAGCGACACGCTCACCAATCCCGTGTCTGTCGTGGCTGACATCGTTAACGAAGGCTTGCAAACGATTGGTAGCATTGAAGTGTATGCCATGCCTGCTGAAGATGCCAGAAACCGCGTGGTGTTTCGTTTCATCAACTCCTTTGGCGTAATGGAAAGTGTGAGCATCCCGTGTCCCTACAAGCAGACCATGCCAACAACCACAAATTCGTTTGTGGTCACACGCCGCGAGACATTCAACCGTTTTTCGCGTTCTGTCGTTCGCAAAGAGAAAAGTCCGGAAAAATGGACGTTCATGACCGACCCGCTTAATGAAGAATGGATGCGCTGGTATTTGCATGAGTTCCTAATGGCGGAGCACGTATGGATGTTTAGTGGCGGCGTGTGGTTGCCCTGTAATTTAACCTCCGGAGAGGAAGACGAAGTGGTCATCGTTGACCGAACAACGGATGATGTGTACACGCTCACATTTAAAGCTGAATTGGGCATCAATGGCAATCCGTTCCCAGTTGTCTGAATGCTTGTTCTCATTATATTTTAAAAGGTCTGAAACGCTTCATCGTGGTGTCTCAGACCTTTTTCTTTGTCCGTATGCGGTTGCACTTATCGCGTAACTTTGGCATTAAACAAACACGAACAAATGATTAACAAGAAAACTTTCATTTTCAACAAACTGGAGGAAGTTTATCAGTATAAGGTTGGGGCCGACCCGCGTAACACGACTTATCGCAAGGGCTCATTTGCATCGGATGCGCCTATCAGTGAAGGCGAACCAGACATACCTTATTACTCTGAAATCCTCATTCGCGAGACCAACCAAATTTGGCGTTGCAACCAATTTTGGCTCAATGATGTTGATCGCAGTCCCGACAACGATTTAACAACGGAACGGGCGGAACGCATGGCGGCTGACGCGGCTTTGGCCTCAGACGTAAAGCGTTTGGAAGAGAAAGCAACAACTTGCGAGGCTTATCAAAAGCAGGAGACGAAGGAACGTCAGGAGGCCGATGCGGAATTACGGGAGATTTGGCAAAACCAACAGGCGGCCATTGCGTCGCTCGGTCTGCGCGTTGATGGTTTGGCGGGCAAACTCATCACAATGGAGGAATACAGAGCCATTTCGCCAAAGCTCTTTCAGACGTATTTCGTGGCCCGAGATGAAACCGACAAAGCCAAGATGAAATGCTGGCGTATTTATCTCCGCACACAACTGATTGGCGAGTTTGAAAGCAGTGGCAAACTCACGTTACCTGTTTTCCCCATGCGTTTCCCCTTTCGTTTTGCATAGGAAACGCATGAAAATTTTCAGAAAAATAAGCATCAAAAAATATCACAATGGCACAGGATTTTACCAATATCAATGACTTGCTTCGCAAGACCAACAACGAGGAAGCACGAGAAGAAATTGACTCGGCAGGCTTGCCGACGAATGAATATTTGACGGCAGAGGATTTCGTTCAGAAAATTGTAACGCCTATACAAGAACTGCAACAAGACGCGAAAAAAAGCGTTAAGGCTGTTCAGTTTAACAATATCACTTATGAGCCAGACGCCAATGGTTTAGTGTCGTTTAATCAGATGGTGGAAAGCGATAGCTATGCCATCCGTTTGGCTTCTGACCTCAAAGGCGACCGAAACGTGAAGGTGGGCGATGCCTTGACCGTCAACGTACGCTACATGGCACTGAAGATTACGCAACTTGGCGACCGCGTGAACTATCGCGATGTGCCAGGAACGTTGCGCGTTGATATAAAAAAAGAGGGGGTTGATACGTGGCAAAACCATTACGTTCAGACCAATATCGTTTCACAAGAGGAAAACTATGACGCAGAGAGCGCAGCATCCTATCCAGTGAGTGTGGATGTCGGAAAATATCTCACAGAGGGGCGTCAGAATGTGCGCATCAGAGTGACTTCTTATTATGAGGATGAAAACGGCGTGCAGCGTGAGTTTTTTGGCGACCTTATCTACTCCATTAATGCCGTCAAGCTAACGGTCAAAAACCTGACAGACTGGTCGAAACGCATCCTTGCCTCAGACGGAGGATTCCCGTTTTCATTCTCTGTGATGGGAGCTGTTGACAAGAAATTGCACGTCACGATGACGGGTGCGACTGGCACATGGACGATGGAGCCTAAGACGTTTCTGGCTGATGAGCAGCGGCCGGAAGCTAATCCTTATTCGTGGACGCAGCAGGAGATTACAGCTTATGGATTATTGTCGCATGGTGTGCATACCGTGACGGCATGGGTGACGTGTGACGATGGCATGGGCGGCGAATTGTCGTCAGAGGTGCAGGTCAACCGATTTATGGTGGTGAACGAGGCAACGGCAAACCCGTCGCAACTGGCGCAACCTTATCTTATGTTGCAGGGCGTGCAGAGCGTGGTGGAGAACTATGTGCGCACGGTCATTTCCTACTTTGCGGTGTGGGTGCCTCAGAGCGCGGATGCCCCCACCCTGCCGGCCACCGACCCATTGCCCGTCAGCATCCGTATCACGAACGCTGGCGACGGCGATTTGGATTATACAGCTTCTTATTTTGTTTCGGAGCAGAAAGCCGTGGTTGGTGAACGTTACCCGATTGACACTACCATCGAAATTGAAAATTCATCTACGGGCGAGAGTCCGGCGTCTTATCAGGCTTACTTGCGTGTGTTTCGTTACAATGGCGAAGAGATTGTGAACTTCTTGCGTGAGAGCCAAGGCAATCGCTTTGTGGTGTTCACGGTGGATAACAAGAACGACTATTCGCCCGTTGCTGGCGCTCATTTCTACCTTGACCCGAAGGTGCGAAACAACACTGAAACGCATTATCAAACCATCATCAACAAGCAGACGCAGGAGGAAGTGCCTTCGGTTTGGAATGGTTTCTCCGGAACTGGCGATGCCTGGATGCAGGATGATGATGGCGTGAAGGTGCTCCGCATTCCGAGCGGCCGCACGCTGACCATCGGTTACGAACCATTTGAAGCGTTTAAAACGAACCCATCTGCGGCAATGTCGTTGGAGATGGAGTTTGCCGTGCGCAACATTACGGCAGAGGATGACCCTGTCATTAGTATCTCTCAGACCATTGAAAGCACGTTGGAGAAATTAGGCATCATCATCAAACCGCTCACTGGCGCGGTATGGGCGCAGGAAAAGCAGAATGAGGATGACCAAGATTTCGCTTTTGAGGAGGATAAACGCGTGCATCTCGTTGTGACGCTCACACCAGCGCTTGTGGCTAAGGGTAGTGATGAATTTAAATGGCAGACACCCAATAAAACGCCGTCTAACCGCCCCACCGTGAAGGTATATGTCAACGGCAAACCGCAGCGTGCCGTTCAATATAGCGTGGACACTAACGGCGTATGGATTCAAGGCGAAGGACACGGCGGCATCCGCTTGGGCCATCCTTCATGCGACCTCGATATCTACACCATTCGTTGTTACCGTGGCGTGACGTTGTCCGCGCAAAACGTGCTTCAGAATTTCACCGCCACACGCCCCGACGCCGAGACAAAGAATGCCATCCGTCAACGCAACGACATTTTGGATGGAAATGGGCGAATCTCTTACCGAAAGGTGAAGGAGAAGGGCAAGCGTTGTCTGACACTCGTCGGGACAGACAACTACAAGATGAACCAGGACAAGAAGGTTGGCTATGCTTGCTATTGGCGAATTGACTATTACGACAACAACGGGAAATATATTCCGGAATTGTCTGGAACTATCGGCAAGGCAGCTTATCTGGCTTATGTGTCGGGAACACTCGGCGGCAAGAAGTGTTTGATGAACACGGCGCAAGGAAGTACGGCCAATACGTATTGGTGGAACAACGAGCAGACGAAGCTCGACAAGGTGACGTATCACATCGTGATTCTATTCTCCACACTTCACAAAGATTTCGGATGGAAGGCTTCTATGTCTAACTTCACGGAAGAGGTAGCGGCTGCCAACCCATTGTATCTTGACGGCAACCAGATTCAGGGCGATGCTGTCGCCACATTGAGTGATCTGGAGAAAGAACGCCTTCAGATTGACGTGTTGGATGGTTGGATTGACGGCAATGGTATGTACCACGGCCAGTTCTATACACCTGTTATCGGTGGGCCAAAGGCAACGAAGCTTGTTAACAAGATTAATTATGCTTCGCCGATGCAGTCGCACAAGATGGGTGCAACACGGTTGTACAACGATGTGATGAAGACTGTATGCAAGGACGAACTGCCCGATTGGTTCGCGAGCAAAACAGGTGCGCGTTTCGCAGTGTATGAAGACAATTACTATTTCTTCAACCAGCCAGAAGGCGAGAATGAACCAGTGTTCGTCGGCTTCGGTACATTTGGTTCAGGCAAGTGTGACAAGGCTACGTGGGGCTACGACAAGAGCAAGATGTTTGCTTTTGAAGGTTTGAATAACAACTTGCCTTTGTGTGACTTCCGCGTACCGGCCGACGAGGATGTGACGTATAACGTGGATGATGAATCATGGGTGTATAACGGCATCAAGTCGTTTGAGTATTCGTTGGGTAAGACAAACGATGACGGAACGCCTGTGGCAAAGAACGATGCTTTGTTCCGTCGTTACTGCAACTTCATATATGCCCACGATGTGCGTATGAAGTATTTCCGTGGCGACCGCGCCGCGTTTGACGCGCATTATGCCAACGTATATGACAGAGCCACGGCCGTTGGAGCAACGGATGCCGATACGCAATTGCTTGACGAGATGCAGACCACGAAATATTGGTTGCGCGATGGTGACGAAGCTTTTCATCTGCTGCGTTTCAACTATGTCACTGGTAAATTCGTTGATGCAGGAACTTGGACGGATGCCGACGGATATAAGGCTGGCGTTCGTAATCTCGCCACGGATGCCATCACGAAAGCCACCTACGAGGAGTGGAAGCAGAGTGAGGATGTGGGCGACTATGCTAAGTTGAACACTCGTTTCCAAATGGCTATCGCAGCATCGTTCAACGAGCACTGCGGAAAGTATCTCAACAAGAAGAATCATCAAGTACATTATAATCTTGTGAACTTCATGATTGCTGGTACCGACAATTGTTCGAAGAACACGTATTATACCATTGATATAACTACAGGCTTGTGCTGGCTCTATCAAGATGACCTTGATACCATCTTTAAGACTGACAACAACGGACGACAGACAAAGGTGTATTTCCTTTCTCGTTATTTCGACGTTCAAGACACGAAGGACGGACTGAAAAAGCAGAAGGACTATGAAGGCACGGCATCGGCTTTGTTCAATGTCATGGAGGCGGCATGGGAATCGCTCGACCAAACGGCATTGCCGGCCAATATGCGTGAAGTGTTGACGGCCATGTGTACGTTGGTTGGGGCAAATGAGGATATAGACGGCCTTACCACCACGCAACGCCAAACGCCATACGGTTGCATACACAAGTATTTCTTCTCTGTGCAAAAATACTTTGCCGAGGTCGCATGGGCTGAGCAGCAGCGTATCCGTTACGACTGGCCCGCATCGTGGGGATATGAGAGTTACGGCAACCAGGCGCGTGGTATTCTCGCCGTCACACAGGGTATTGGCGACCAGTTGGAGAGCGAGATTCAGTATATGACACGCCGATTGGCACTTGTCTGTTCGTATGCGGCATGGGGTGACTTCTCAAGTGGTGTGAACACTGGTTCTACTGGATTGGTGGACGCCAGCGCTGGTTTGCAGTTTACGCCTGGTTCGGGGCGCACGGGAGGCGAATACACATTTGACCTCGTCCCTCACCAGTATCTCTACCCCTGTGGCGTGCGCGACCGTGCGCTCATCAACCCGCATTTCCGCATGATACCGGGGCGACACTATGCCTTCACAGTAAATCCTGCTTCTACGCCTATTCCTGGCGACTCATCAGTTGGACTTGCTGCTACTAACTATTATCGTTCCATTGGTAACGTGGGTAATATGGTGGTTGGCAATAATAACTTCACCATTCAGGGCCGTCGCATGACCGAGTTTGTGGCAGAGCCAAAGGTTGGCAGTAGCGCATTTGCGCCGAAGCAGATAGATGTGGATGCCGCCAATTTGCAACGTCTATCTCTGAATGGTGTTAGCACATCGAGCGGAACGTTTAATCTTTCCAAGGCTTCACGCTTGCAGACGCTCGACCTTCGCGGAACGAAATATGGGCAGGTGCGTATGCCGTCATCGCCACAACTTACCGTGGCTCGCTTTGGTGCGGAGCTCTCACAACTTGAAGTGCGCGATATGCCGCAGTTACAGACGCTCACGCTGGATGGCTACGCTCGTTTAACTTCAATCACCGCCCTCAATTGCGGTTTTGACACGCGCTCTTTGGTGCGTGGATGTAGTGAGGCTGGCGCAAAGTTGAGCACGTTGCGCATAGATGGAATTGATTGGACAGATGTTGCGCCAAGCGTATTATTCTATATAACTGGGATTCTATATTGCTCTTTGTATGGACGAATTGCCGTGACAGAAGGGCAGAATGTGGATGCCGAATTGAAACTCGCCTTGTTGCGCAAGTTCGGCGAAATCGACTCTGAGAATAATGATTTGTATATCACTTATTCTTTGCGCAGCGTGACAGGCTTGAATATCATTACGCAACGCTTTGTTATTGCCGAACCAGGAGATTATCCTTACCAATGTTCCGTGTTGCCAACGATGGCCAACAACTTCACGGATTTACGGTGGTCTATCTCTGAGAATGATTTTAATGTGACGGTGGATGCAGAGACTGGCGTGTTGCATGCGCCATCGGTCGGCGAGGAAAGTAATAACCCAACTGCGACGTTGACTGTTACAGCCACATTGATAGGAGGGAAATCTCTCAGCACATCAGTGGTGTTGAAACTTTTCAACCGCATTCCGAAATTAGGCGATTTCGCTTACTATAATGGTGAGTTTGATTCCGTGTTATATCCGGGTAAAAAGGTTATTGGCTGGGTATATAAGGTGACGCCTTATGCCGACCTACCAACGAATCTTTTGAACGAATATTTGCAGGATGAAGAAATCTCGGCGCAATATAATTCGGGCAAAACACTGTATGAAGTGTTGATCGAAAACGTGGAAGAACTGACCATTACGTCCTCAGATAAGGCTAACTCCATCAGTGAGTTTTCATGGGGTATTTATTCGCAAGACACTGGTGAATTGGGATTTACACCCGACGAACGCAAGGTGATTGCTGAAGCATTATCCGTCACTGATGACGATTTGACGAATATCCCCGCTTGTCAGGATTGTACGAAAGTTGGTATGGTGGACGAAAAAGGTGAAAGAACGTATTACATCAAAGATTTGCAGGCTTATGACGATAACGAAAGTGATGGATTCAAGGTCTATGAAGGTAATACTGCGCCCAATAGATGGGATGGCAAAAAGGACACCGCCTCTATCGTGGCACATGCCAATCGCATTCTGACACAGTATGTCGGGGAAGGACTGTTGACTGACAGCGACGGTCACACCATCTTCGACTACCTTCCCGCAGGACGCGACCATATCATCCCAGAAACAATGGAAGAACTGGCCGACCTCTGCGTGGCGCTTGGAAATATCGGCGGCGATAAACGCTGGTATCAGTTGGCCTATCCTGCCGCCTACGCTTGTTCCTTATTCGAGCCAAGCAATAGTGGCAAGCCCATCGACGGCCTTTCGCCGTGGTTTGAGAAAGGTAAGTGGTATCTGCATGGCAGCGGTGATATGTTCCGTCTGTATATTTTCCTCCGCAATAGCCGTGCGCTGACGCCATCTGACACTGGCACGCCAACGGCGGAATTTTCTGACGAAGACAACGAGCTGCGCCCGCATGAGCCAACGGATGCCCGCCGCCCCTTCTATGCCAACTTGCAGAAACGCGCAAAAGACGCCAATCTGGGCTGCCCGGTGCGCAATCCTCGTCAGGCCAACCGATGGAGCGCCACGGAGTATTACCGCATCTACAGTTGGGACAGCTACTTCGGCAATGGCACCGTCAACAACTATAATAAGTGCTACGGGTTTGTGGTTCGTCCTGTCGTCGCTTTTCCTTTTATTCTTTGACCTTTTTGCGACGCGCTTTTTAGCGCGTCGCTCAACGAAAAATCGATTGCCGGCGTAAGCCGGCTAAATTATTTTTGTTTATATCAAAAATTGTTATTAACTTTGCGGTGAACAATTTAATTATAAAATTGGAAGTTGTATGGTAAATGACAACAAAGAACCACAATATATACAAATAACAACAGAACAAAAAGAAAGAAGTAAAAAGCTCAAGAAAGAGAAAGTTCGGACCATCCATCAGCAGCAGGTGTTTCGCGATTCTCAGCAATTGTATCTCGTCTTGGCGCAAATCAACAAGACGTGTCCAGTCAAATATCGTCCTGTGGTCAATCCGATGTATTCAGAATGCGCGGGTTTATTGGTGAGTTTGTCTATCGCGTTTGCTGATATGTATTCACGAGTGCCGCAGCTGACTATTGCTGCAGCTCATATAGATGCTATTAAATCTATTATTTGCATCATGAAGACATTGGGCTGCATCAGTAATGATGATTTTAAGAAGATTAAGTCGCTCGTCGCTTCCTGTTCCTTACAGGTTTCAGCATGGCGCGCATCTTCTCTGGTCAGATTTTCGCAAGGTAGTAATTCTGTAAGTGCTTAAATAATCATTTAAATCACTTGTCTTATGAATTGTGACAGAGAGCCGAGAGGACTGTTAAAAGGTGGGCATGCCTATTCAGATTTGTGTTCATACGGCAATGGTTCGTATGAATCTGTCTGGAGTGGTTATGCTATTTCAATGCCCAAAGTAAACGTTCAGGCCAACCGATGGAGCGCCACGGAGTATAACCGCAACAACAGTTGGAACAGCAACTTCGGCAATGGCAACATCAACAACAATAATAAGTACAACGGGTTTGTGGTTCGTCCTGTCGTCGCTTTTGATATTCCTACCGACTTTCTTGATCTTGTGCTTTTTGCTTTTGACGATTGTTGCCAGCGTAAACGCACCAGCCGTGCATGTATCGACTATTGCGAGATAGCCGAACATGATTTGCCAGCATTGGCACATGAATTATATACTGGAGCATATAAGCCAGGCGTCAGCACGTGTTTCCTTGTGAAATACCCGAAATATAGAGAGGTTTTTGCGGCTTGCTTTCGCGATCGCATCGTTCATCATTTCATTATTCTTTTGCTCAATCCGTATTTTGAGCGGCGTTTTATTGAACAAGGTAATGTGTCATTCAATTGCCGAAAAGGATTTGGCACCCTTGCGGCTCAGAAGGCCGTATATGACAACATCAAGAAGGCAACTTGCAATTACAGCCGCCCTGCATGGGTGTTTAAGGGCGACATCGTCTCGTTCTTCATGTCGATAGACAAGCGTATATTATGGTCAAAACTGGAACCGTTCATCCGCGAACAATACAAAGGCCAATACTTGAAACAATTGCTCGCCGCATCCAAAACCATCGTGTTTCATTGTCCCGAGCAAAATTGTGTGTTCAACACATCGCCAGATGAATGGCACAAGCATATTGAGCGCCATAAGTCGCTTTTCGGCAGCGATGTTGCCTTCGGAATGCCAATTGGGAATATCACAACGCAAGTGTTCGTGAATTTCCTTATGTCATTCTTTGATGATTTCGTAATTCAATGGTTCAAACTCCGTGGATTTGAGGTCTACTACACGCGTTTTGTAGACGATTTTGTTGTCATTTGCATCAGCAAGTCTGCTTTAAAAGCCTTCATCATTGACGCTCGCTTGTTTCTGTCGTCTGAACTTGGTATTACGCTTCACGTCACCAAATATCATTTTCAATTAGCTTCACATGGTGTTATGTTTGTTGGAGCCTACATCCGTTACTATCGTATATACCTGTCCAGCCGCACCGTTGCTCGTTTCCGTGAGCGCGTTTTTGGATTCAACCAAATGTTGCGCGAAAAATCCATTATATCCTTGTGCGACCTTCGTCGCATGGAACAAGTCATCAACTCGTACCTCGGTTTTTTCAAGAATAAAAGGTCTTACCTCTTACGTAAAACGACACTATCTATTTTTGAACATGTCTTCTACGAGTTCTTTTACATTCATGGCCATTTTGAGCGGATTCGTTTGCGAAACAAATGTAAAATGATTCAAACATCTATTTTATGAGAGAAAAAATTACCCTTCGCCAATGCGAAGATTTGACGGAAAATCCCCGCCACATCGTTCGCTCTTATTCCAAGAACACGGAGTTCTTGACCATCAACCTCTCCCCTTCATCTTATAAGAATGATGCAGGAGAGCAGCGCGTTCGTTGCACCACACTGGCCATTTCGCATGAAGGACGAATGACGGCACAGACATTGCTGCAGACCATTTATCAGCAGGGCTTATTTGACAGCCTTGACGCGGCATTCATCAAAGAACTTGTGGCCGTGTACCGCATCTCAGATTATCATACCTTGGCCGCTTATCTCATTGGCGCTCGATATTCTTATGCAGAAGAGTTGTGCGCTCACCGCAAGGCATTGCTTGGTGACACAACCGACCTGGAGCAAGTGACAGCCTTTGCCGAACGCTGCAAGGCATTGGCCAAACCGGCCTTCAAGATAGAAGAGGCATGAAAGTGGCTGAAGCCATTGCGGAGCAGGAACAGACGGATGGCCGCAGGCTCTATCTCATTCAGCAAGGATTGTTTTTCCATGCTTTCAACGCTTGCGCCGCGTTCATGCAGAACATCACAGGCTACCGCATTCGCACCGTTCCGCTCGCTGGCCACACTGTTCATCAGCTTGGCATCCCCTGCTCGGCCATTGATGGTGTTTTGCAACGATTGAAGCAGGCGCATCCGGAAGTGGAAATCAGCACGGATGATACCGGTAAACATTATGTGCTTGCGTTGCCGGAAGAACTAGCGGAACAGACTGGAACATCAGTGCAACCACTCCCCTCTCCTCCTTTCCCCACACCCGCTCAAGACGCCCATCGTTCACGCACCGAAGCGGAGCATGACGTTTGTGTGTTGGTGTCAATGATTGACGTAGAGCACGCCACGCTCGACGATTTACGCCGTTACATCCGCATCCTCCAGCGCCACCTTTCTATGTCGCGACACGTGGGAATGTCCGACGAAAACCCTTAAAACGTTCTACCTTTGTTCTGACAACAGACAAAAGTAGAACGTTTTTTTTATTGTTTAAAAATCTCAGAAAACATGATTTACACCATTACTGACAACAATCTCCACATTCATCAATCCTATAAGTACAGCGAAGCGGAAATGGACAACAAATTGCGTTACGTGCGCTCGCTCTTTCCTAATTCTAATGTTTGGAAGCGCAGTCTGCGCTCGCTGAAAGCGGAATGGCTGGCCCACAACGCGCTCTATCGCCTTCACATCTTGCGCTCACACACGGCGGATGCCGATCTTGAATATCCTGGACGTTTTTCTTGGGCCTATCTCATGATGGTGCCGTTCTCACGTCTCATCCTTAAAATCTCCAAGCATTCATGACAACGAAAGCAACGACCACAGATTATTGGATTTCTCCCGACGCGCTCTTCATCGAACGCAACGCCCTGGCCATGCCCGATTATGTGCAAGCCTCGTGCGTCGGCAACGCGCAAATTCTTGTGTACGTCAAAGGCATCATCGATTATGATGCCGGGCATAACTACCGCCGCTGGCGACTGCAAGCCTCTCCGACAGTGTTCAACACACACACGGAGAAATATGTCTATGCCGCCATTCCGCGCACAGAATCCGTTGGCAACGTCGCCAACATCGTTTTCCCCTCTGAGGAGATTGACATTTACGGACGGAACGCTGAAGAGCAGCAAATAGGCTCAGAGGATTATTACTATATCTTCCTGCAAGGCATTCTCTCTTCCTCTGGCGAAAACGGCACAGAGAAGCGCGTCTGGCGGCAGCGCATCGTGTCGGGCTACCTTTCTTCGGATGAAGCCATCAACGCTGGGCCAGCCGAAACAGACTGGTATCGCTATGATGTTTTCGACCAGATGCTGACGTTCCTCAAAGATCTCACGATGAAGGCCGGCACGGTGTTCCGCGACCTCTTTGTTAGCACCTTGAAGATTGTTTCCGGCGGCCGCATCACGTTTGAGGGACAGCAGGGTGAGATAACAGGCATCGGGGATGCCGACACTCCCTTAGACGACACCACGAAAATCGTCACGCCGAAGCTCATGGACGACAATGCGCTCTCGAAGCGCCACGACGACGAAACCCCCTTCAACCTCGCCATGCACGATTTGAAGGTCAACGGCGCGGCCGACATCTTCGGCAACACGGTCATCCACGGGGATGCACTCGTGGAGGGCGCTCTGACGGTTGGAACGCCAGAGAAACGACGACCGACAACGTTGCATGGCGATTTGACGGTTGGCACTTTCAACAAAGGCATTGAAGGCGCGAAGGTCGACTTCTACGGCAATGCTGAATTTGAAGGCATCGTTGCAAGGTCATTCCTGGAGGTGCCAGAACTGCGTTTCAACCGCACAACCATCACGGTTGGCAACAAATGGCAGACGCAGGGCGGCGGCATCATCCAGCAGGTGTGGACGGGTGCCGATGAAGCACTCTCCGCGCTCGGATTTACTTCGCTCGAAGGTGTGGCTCAGTTGAAACTGGAAACGGGGGAAGTGGGTGCCGTGGCCGTCAACGACAAATGCCAGGGTGTGTTTCATTTCACCAATCGCCGCAACGACCTCTCCACTTCTGACCCCCACGATGGCAACTTCCATTTCGCAGGCTTCACGACCATCTATTTTCGCGTAAAAGAAATTTATACGCCGGCCACGTTGCCTGCCCCCATCAAGGAGCAGACGGCAGCGGCTGGCACGCCAGCCCTCAACCAGTTCTTCCGCTATGAACTGCGTGCCGCCACTTGTGCCGACCTCCCTGCGGAAGACCGCAACCGATGGACGGATGAATCACATCCGCAGCCAGCGATGCACTTTGCCTGCTATGCCAATGAGACCGATAGCACGCGCCAACGCGCTCGCTTGACCACGACGACTTATCAGCTGCACTTGGCCGGCATGACAAATTGGACGTACACGCAAGACAACATGCAGCTCATCATCGGCTGGCTCAACGGCTTCACAATGTTGCAGCGTGTCTGGGATAAGGAGAAGAAGGAGTTTGTCGAAGCACTCAAAGAGCTGGAGGGCGAAGGTATCGCCACGGGCAACATCTATATGTGGGGCATGGTCGACCAGTTCGACCGCGTGCCCTCCATCGTGACGCAGCAGCTCTATTTCTTATCCACACCCGCCGTGGAAATTTTGCCCGACGGCATCCGCGTTGCTGAAGACCACCTCTCCTACGTCAAAGGAGAATGGCAGACCGAACCGCTGACGCCTTCGCCTTCCAATCGCGTGGTGTGGCAACAATGGCTCTACACTTATTCCGATGGCACCTATGGTGTGAGTAACGTGGCCTTTCATGCTGCCGACCCCACGGCCTTGACCGTTGTATTGAATAAGAACATCATCAGTGTAGCCATCTCGGATTGGTACGACACGGCCGCGCCAGATGACATTTCTTTCGACATCACGGCACAAGTGTTTTCCGGCACGCAGCCGCTCGATGTGCGTAGCGGAAAGGCCACGTATGGAACGGGTGACGCGACCACGCCCGTTGAACTGACGTACACGGCCGTTGTTGCCGCCGATGGTAAGAGCCTGACCTACCACGTCACGCTGAAAGGCTTCGTGGGCGTGGAAGTGGACGGCGCAACGCCAGAGGATGCTTTCATGACCTTCACGCTCGTTACGGACTACGGCACAGCCACCACCACCGCCACCATCGCGCAAAACCGCGAAGGCGAAGACGGACAAAACGGCGAGAAGGGCGACCCAGGCGCCCCTGGTGCCCCAGGCCCGCGCGGATATACTGGCGTGACAGTGCGTCGCGGAGAATGGGAAGCGGGCGTGCTCTATCGCAACGATAGTGGCGACACCACGGCTCCCGACGGCAACCGCTATCTCGACGAAGTCAGTGTGACTGACCTCAAGAGCGGCACGCCGAAATGGTATCTCGCCCGCCCTTCGCACAATGGCATCCTGTCTGAGGCGGCCAATGAGCCTTTTGGAACGGGCAACGACTTCTGGGAACCTATCAACGACCTGCGCCCCCTGCGCACCTCCTTCGCCGACATCATGACGGCCTTCATCCAATTCCTGCAAGTGAGCCAGATCCAGATTACTGATGACAACGGCACGCCCTACGGTGCTTTTGGCGGCGGCACAGACATGGAATATCCGCTTTGGTTTGGTGGGGCAACACCTGCCGATGCCGTCATGCGCGTCAACCGCCGGGGCGACATCTGGTCGGGCAACAAATTCAGCGTCATCAACGGCAAGATGCGCACCGACGGCAATGACAGCCACGTGGAGGTGCATGATGGCGTGGTAGAGATGTTTGGCTCGTTGGCTTTCCCAAATATCAAAGTGGGCGTAGATGCCGACGGTTGTGCTATCTTGGAGTTCTACAGTAAAGACGGACAGAAGATGTATAATCTCGGCCCCAACGGCCTTGACAAAATCACCACCACTGCGGCCTATTTTTCCATCTCGCGCTTGAAAATCATCAGCGTCAACAATGCCTATGACGTTTGGTTGGCCGTGGCTTACATTGGCACCCCAGATGCCCTACCCTATTATCAGTTTTTCCCCAAGCAGACGAAGACCGACACCGCCGTGGTCTATTGGTATGGCGGCACGAGTTCCAACACGCCGCCTGAGCAGCTTGGTCTTTATTACCAAAACGACCAACTGGCGCAAGACTTGCCGACGGGCGAACTGATTCCAGACGGATGGTATGCAGCCGTCAACAATGGGGCACACCCCACCGACACCACCATCATCACGCCAGACATGGGCACCACGCCCGACTATGTCGCCTATTTTGAACGCCTCTATCACTTCACCTCTGGCCGACAAGACAAGACTGGAAAACTCACGTGGAAGCAGAAAGACGGCGGAGCCCCTTACGATTTTCAATTGCAAATCTAACGCTCCCCCTGCCATCAGGCATAAAAATAGAAGCCGCCCATCTTCACAGATGAGCGGCTTCTTTACATAGACACAATTACTTTCTTAGTTCTTACAGCATTTTTGCCTAAAAGCCCGCCAGCTATCTTCGCAGACCGCTGGCAGCGGTAAAATGTAATCTTGACTATTTCACTCGCAAAGATACACCAAATTAGTGGATAGTCAAAGGCCAATGTTATTTTTAACATTTGACAGACTATTAACAAAAAAGCAGCCCTCCATCTGCGCTCAGACGAAGGGCTGCTAACGGAATTTTCTTATTAGAGTCTTGTGTGTACGCTATTCTCACGAACCACGGACAATTGGAAAGAATTGTTTGAAATTCACTACGATATTCAAAATTTACCACTGCAAAAGTACAACTTATTATCGGTTTATCCAAGCCTTATTGAAAGAATCTTGGTCTATCTCTTATTTTCCTGCAAAAACAAGGCCGCCTATCTTCACAGACGAGCGGCCTTAGAATGTAAACAAAAAAATTAATAAATGATTTGAAACACTGCCAGCTACTCTCACGAGCCACGGGCAGACACTAACATTATTTAATTACAAGCAAAGTTAGCGAAAACAGACGGGACGACCAAACGAATCCCTCCGTTTTAGTCTCTTGCTATTTCGTTCATTTGTTCAAACAAACGTTTGTTCGTTTGTTGATTAGTTCATTCGTTTAAACAAATCAACAAACGAATAAATAAATCAATCATTAAATCATTAAACGAATCATCAGAAAAACGCCCTTCGCCAGCGTCTCCAGCGCCTTCCATGTCCGAGTCGTTCCTGCGCCATTTTGTACCTTTACGACAAGAGCACTCTTAATAGACTTTTAATAGACTTTTAATAGACTTGCTCTACTTTCAACCAACGCCCATTTCGGGCCATGTCTAACCTTAAAATTTTTGCATTATGGCAACAGTTGTACCGAGCCACTTAATTACTTCAATCAGTGGCAAATTATGTAAGCGAGACACCACTTATCTGGCGGTGAACAAGCAAACAGGTAAGATGTATTCGGCAGGGTATCATGGATGTGTGCAGCCGAACAGTGAAAAACAACAGGCAGTGAAAGCCGTCTTCACCAAAAAGTCGCAATTCGCGTCTTCTTGGTGGCGACAAAACCGCCCTTCGGCTTCCAACACGGCGGGCACCGAGGCTTACCTCGCCGTCATGAAGGCGTTTAAGGCGCAGCATAAGATTGGCCGTTCGTTTTCCTTCTTGCGCTCACTCGTGACCGACGACATGAAAATCATGCTCCACGGCAACGACCTAACGGGAGGCGTTGCCTCTGGCGGCGGCACGGCGGGCGAAAAACCAGGTGGCGATGCTGGCGGCGACATCGACGGATAGTTGCCACGGGTTATTCCCCTTCAACCAACAAAAAGCTGCGGCATGCACCTGTCCGCCGTTCTTCGGAACGGTTGGCAGGCTGCATGCCGCAGTTTTATTTTACCATTGCTTAGCGTGCGCTCATTCCTGCATGAGCACCACGCCCACGCGCACCTTTGCGCCGCAGTGTGGGCAGAAGGCCGTTGTTTGCAGTTGTGCAGGTGCAGCGTCTTGCCTCACTTCTTCTGCCACTTCTTTCGCCACTTCCTCCGAAACTTCTTCCTTCATCTCCTCCTGCCCCTCTTCGTCGTCCGCGAAGAGCAAATTTTCGTCCTCCTTTTCGTCCGTTGGAAAGAACATATCGCGCGGATCAATATCGAGCGCCATCGCAATTTTGTAAATTTAGTTAGCAGTGATGGAGTCCGTGCGAAGATAACGCGCCAAAGTCGCGTCGTAGAGATGAGTTGCTTTTGCGAATTGTCTTGGTCTCATGCCCAACTTTTTCATGAGTTTGCGGAGATTCACTTTTGATTTTGGTTCGTTCTTTGTTTCCATGATTCCATTGTTATGTAGTTTGATAGTGCAAGGGTATCATTTTTGTTTGTATTACGCAAATTTATTGGCGTTATTTTGTATTTCTGTTTGTTTTTACGTTGAAAAAGGCTTCTTTCCACTGCCCGTTTTGTCTATCCTCATGCTATATATTAAACATAGTTTAATATATAGCTATATTATTCTTTTTCTCCATTTCTCTTGCAATTTATCCTTTAAATTTCCCCGTGGCGTTATTTAGCTTGAAAAACAACTGCGCCCAATAGGGGCACATAAATAATTGAAATACAAAGAAATACCAAGTTTACTTTTTGCCTTAAAAGGTTGGTTTTCAAGCGAGAGCCCACGCCGCACTGAAACCCTTGGTTTAGTGTCGGTTAGTCAAATCTTACCATATATTCCGACGCACCCACAGGCGGGCGGGGGCGCACGGCTCAGGGCGTGAGGCATACCAGACGGGGAGAGGGTGTGCCCATCGCTCGCCCTGAAGCGGCCGATGGTGTGGCGGTCGGTGGCTCTCGGTGTTGCTCCTGATGTTTTGGCGTGGTTGCTGTGGATGCCTGAACGGTGGCGAGATGGTGGGCGGTGGTGGTGTCTTCGTTACCTCTTTTAATTATCAATAAAAAATCAATATACTACAAAAAAGTCATATAAAAATTTGGTTATATAACGTTTTTGTAGTACCTTTGCAGTGTGTTAATAAAACAGATGTTTAATCAATTAAAAACAAAATGAAATGGAATGAATTAAAAAGACAGGCTATAAAACATGGGTTTCGGTTCGTGAAGCACGGAAAAGAACATGATGAATATCGCAACCAAGAAACAGGCGTTACCGTGCAAATAGAGAGACATGGAAGCCAAGAGGTACGCAAGGGTTTGGCCTCCAAGCTTCGCAAGCAAATAGGATTCTAACAACAAGGGCGAGGGGGCGGCACCCCTTCCCCTCGCCTTTATTAAGATAAAAAGAAAATGACAGATACAAATTTTATTGTGACGATCGAAAAAGACAGCGACGGCACATTTATTGCGTACAACGTAGACGAAAGCCCCTACACGCTCATAGGTCGAGGGGCTACAGTGAAGGAAGCAAAGGCAGATTTTGCAAACTCCATGCAGGAAGTAAAGGCAAGCGAGGAGGAACGAGAGGGCGCAGCCGCGCCCATTCTGTCGGCTGCTCCTGTGTTTAAGTTTGATTTGTCTTCGCTGTTTGAATATTATTCAATGCTAAACGTGAGCGCATTTGCGCGGTATCTGGGAATTAACGAGACTTTAATGCGTCAGTACAAAAAAGGAAATACTTATATTTCCGATGCGCAATTACAAAAGATTGAAGACGGTTTGCACCGTTTAGGGGCGGACTTTATCGGGCTTCGGCTCGTGTAAGGGCTGCGCCCTTTCGTTTCATTTCATTTTATCCCGACAAGGTTTGCACCCTGTCGGGATTTTTTTTGCTCTTACTTCTTCGTTGCTTCTTCTCTCCCCAGCCTCTCCACGATGGCGCGGAGCTGCTGCATGGTGTCGGCGGTGTAGATCTCACAGCCTACACGCACAACGCCCACAAGTCCGCGCTCGCATCCCTGCTGCGCTCTCGCCTGTTTGAGTTCTTCCACGATTGAAGGCGGGGCCAGGAGTTCCCAGGGTTCAACTTGCAAGGCTTCTGCAATGCGTTCAAGGGTGGAGTAGCTTGGCCGCTTGATGTTGTTCGATAATGTTGGCTGAGTTACGCCCAGCTTATCCGCCAAGCTCGTGAGGCTTTCGCCGTGTTGTTGTATTATCTTTAGTATATCCATATATATATTTGTTTACCATGCAAAGATAGCTTAAAATATCAAGGTATTCATTTTGTTCTATATTAAAGGATGTTAAGCATATAATTATTTCTATGTTTTCGTTTGGGTATTCATTTTTTTCTATGTACTTTTGCATTCGAAATCAAGAAACAAATAATTAAAAAAAGATTATGAAAATTCCTTTTAATTCAATCGTTGAGCAGTTGGTCAAAGTCTTTGCCAACGTCGCCGAAATCGCATCTTACTACAGCGAAAATGAACAATATATTTGCATGTGTGGATGGTGCGGCACCATGTCGCCAGCATCCCGCGCCGCGTATATTAAAACGTTCGGCGAGGATGTAACGAAGGCCGCAGAGAGAAAGGCCCGCGAAATCATTGCAGACAAGCGGCAAGCGCGTCAGCGAACCAAATATCATGAACACGTGCAGGAGGCCAACGCCCTCCAAGGTGTTCCAGCCGTTGGTGGCTTCTTCTGGTCTGATAATAGTGGTTTGAAGTGCGACGGCGGCTGCGGTTTGCTCGATGAACTGCACGCTCTTATATATTACCGTTCTGATGCCACCGGCCATCGCCGTCTATGCCGCGTCAATGAAATTATAAATGTGTCTGAGGAGGATTTTGCTCGCCCAGAATTGGCAAATGAACTTGTTAAAAAACACGGCCTGCAAGGTGGTGATCGCTCCGACGATGTGCCAAAAGACGCTGATTACTTCGCAATTATGTACGACGAGGAGAAACGAGCAACGTATTACACCGTCGGCGTGCTTGTCGTCGCCCCATCGGGCAAATACTTCCTGATTGATTCTGAAGGCTACGATTATGCGCGGTACATCTACGTTCCCGAAGGGTGGCCTGTTATGTTCGCCGAAGAACTTGAACGCGTGAAGGCGAAAGAAGCAGCTATCAAGGCGGAAGACATCCGGCGGGCTGAAGAAGAAAAGGAACGGAAACTTGCGGAATATCGCGAGCGCTGCGCGAAATGGGAAAAATACATGAAGGATATTCGCCCGCTGATGAATGACCCCAAAACCACCCCGCGCAAATTGATGAATGCGCGAAAGGCAAACATCCTCGCCATGTGTCTCGCCGCTTTCCCTGGCGTGGCTTTCTCGCTGACCGTTAATAGCGGATATAGAGGCGGGTTTGACCTGACATGGCAGGACGGGCCAACCGAGGAAGATTTTTTAAAAAAAACCGACCTTGACCTTTTCGGTTGCTACACAGAAACTATTTACGCGGAAAAAGATTCTGCGGATTGTATATACGCAGATTACACAGATTTCGCCGATATGACCATCGGCGAACACGGCACTCATGTCTCATGTTTCCGCAAGATGAGCGAAGAGAAGAAAGCGGAATATCTTGCGAAGATTTTCGCGGCAGTTCCAGCCGCTGAAAACCGCAACAAATATGGATATATAGAGGCGCACAATTTCACCCGCGCGGAAGCGGAAGCGGTTGCAAGTGCGCTCGGCTTCGACGTGGACGCCTTTTTTGTGCGCGGCTATCACCGCCACGCTGAAGACATCGCCCGCTACGCATGGGCCCAGACAAACTACACAACGCCAGCGGAGCCAGTGGTGGAACAGCCGCAGGACACGGCGGCAGTCGGCGAAAGCAACGAAAAGAAGGCCACGGATGCGAGCGACGCGCCCGCTGACGGGTTGCAGCTCGTCGAAACAGCAGACGGCGTTGCGGTAGTTGGCGACAGCCGCACAACATACCGCAACCGCAAGCAGATAAAGGCACACGGCGCGAAATGGAACAAGACCGCCCAACAGTGGCAGGCAAGCGACGCGGAAGCCGTGGCACGCCTTCGCGAGTGGTTCGGGGTATCTGATACCCCGACCGCCGAAGAGGGCGACACAGCCAACGAGAGCAAGCCGCAGGAGGAGTACACACACACCACCGAAAGCACGCCGATCGATCAGATAGTCGACACCCTCGCCGATGTGCAGCAGGAGGACACGCCGACCGCTTCGGCGCCCTTATTATACGAGGCCGGCGAAATCATGGCAACCGCACCGACCGACACCGCCGAGAGCGACAACGCAGAGCCAACGACAGCCGACGGCAGAAAAAACGGAAAAACTTTTTCCATTTTGGGCGTGCGATACAATGCGCCCGCCAGTCTACGCGAAAATGTACGCGATTGGTTCGCCCACAACGCGCCCACCGCGGACCGCGACGCCATCCCCGCCGATGCCGATTTTATGTCTGTGAATGCCGCGCTCTCGGTTTCCACCGCCGCCCAACTGCCCGACTGGTGCTCCTCCATCGATTACCTTACCCGCCTTCTGATATACTACGGCGCAGCCGTGTGTGCCGCCCCCGCCTCTGCCGGCCGTCATCTCTCCGTCCCCAAAAAAATTGTTATGGTGGGAATGATGCAGGAGTCTGCAAGGAGATGACACGCACCACACAAGCCAGCCAGGGCAGCAAACCCTGGCGGCTTGATAATCTCCCTATTTATGGCGTGTGCGAAATATTAAGGATTCCGCACACGCCCAGAAAATAAACCCTATTATAGAACCTTAAAAAAAACGACGGAAAATGAGAGCACCGAAAGAGATACCTAACGAATTGAAGCGCCTAATCAACACTATTTTAAAACGTTGTGGCGATTGCGAAAATTGGCTTAATGGATATAATCGTAATCCATGGGGATTCACCTGGTATGGCTCCAGAATGATTTGTGAACCTCTTTTTTGTAGCTATGGTTGCATAGGCTATGGCATCAATTATAAGGGGTACGAAATCCATGTGGATAATGAATTGTTACGAATTGAAATTATTAACGAATAGTATATTATAGAACCCCTAAAAAACGACAGAAAATTATGGCAAAAATAGATTATTATAAGTTTGGCGTTTATGAACCGTATAAATTTGGCGGCGAATGTAATAGAACACTACGAGAGGCGAAGGCAGCCTATATGAAGCACTTGCAGCAAGGGCACCGCGTCAGTTGTGATATACTCGGTTGCACCCTGAAGGATGATAGCATATTTCTGACTTTTACCCCGTGGTATAGCGACGAGCGAGCCTTCGGACGTACAGAGCTGACAAACATCGGCTACGCCGTGAAGATTGGCAAGTATAAAATATTTTAGAATACCCCCCATATAGAAGAAAAAATAACATTTTTAATACTTTACAGAATCGTATTTATTTGTTTTCGGCTGTTGGCGGTCCGTGATGATAGCCAACGGCACAACGCCCGCACGGATGGCACAGCGCAAGGGGTTCGACTCCCCTGCGGGCGACCATATATTTAATAACTCATTTTAAAAACCCTATAAAAAATTAAGGATTATGAAAGCGACAGCAACAACAACACCGACCGCGTCCCAGGTGAGCGCAGCGGACGTAGCAAGATCCTTGGGCAGATGCGCAGCCCTCTGCCTTGTGTATGTCTTGCAGACCATCGTCAAGGCGTTAGACCTGGCACAGCGTGCAGCCATGGGCGTGTGCCAGTGGCTCAACAGCCGCCACAACTTCACCGACGAGGAGGATCCCGTAATAATGACGGGTTGGCAATACCTCGGCTTCGGCGTGGTGGTAATGTTCGTGGCAACGATCGTGAGCATCAAGTGGTAACACATGCCTCGTTTAGAGTGTGTGAAAAATTAGAGTTTTTCAATTTTAAATAAATACAATACATGATTCAACAACTCACAAAACAGAGTACCGACCAGGAGATAAAGGCGTACTTTGAAGAAGTATTAAGAATGTCGAGAGACAGCGAGGAGTTTCCAGTTAATCTTGATGAAGTGTGGCCGTTAGTGTATTCGGCAAAAGAAAAAGCGGTGAGAGCTTTGAAATCTAACGATTTGTTTATGCAAAACGTTGATTATCAGGTTTTAGCCCAAAATGGCGAAAACCCTGGGGTTTTAGCC
>ERZ1023858.17-NODE-17-length-31590-cov-58.910195_pt1 | contig 31590 bp, 19 predicted proteins | sample MGYA00380387_ERZ1023858 | MGnify/ENA primary metagenome ERZ1023858 (study PRJEB33179, sample SAMN07449010) | human gut metagenome | biome: Human-gut; feature: Human associated habitat; material: Faeces | host: Homo sapiens | place: India: Bhopal | collected...
TGAAGCCTGCATCCTTCAAAGCCTTCTTATCGTTAGCGTCGATCTTAACGAGCGCGCGAGCGATAGCGAGGCGGAGAGCCTGGCTCTGACCGGTGAAACCACCACCGTCGAGGTTTGCCTTAATATCATACTTACCCTCAGCCTCGAGCAACTGCAATGGCTGCTTTACTACATAGCGAAGGATTGCTGATGGGAAATATGTCTCAATATCTTTCTTGTTGATTGTGATCTTACCGGTACCCTCTGTGAGGTATACACGAGCTACAGCGCTCTTACGGCGACCAATTGCATTAATTACTTCCATTCTACCTTAATTATTTATACTGGTTAATATCAATTGCCTTTGGCTGCTGAGCCTCATGCTTGTGCTCTGTGCCATCGTAAATGAAGAGGTTGTCCATCAAAGAGCGACCGAGAGGGCCCTTTGGCAACATACCCTTGATAGCGTGACGGAGGATCTTGTCCATTCCATCAGGACGCTTGCGCAACTCTGCTGGAGTGTTGAAGCGCTGACCACCTGGATAACCAGTGTAACGAGTGTAAACCTTATCTGTTTCCTTCTTACCAGTGAAAACTACCTTAGCGGCATTGATAATGATTACGTTGTCACCACAATCTACGTGTGGAGTGAAAGTTGGCTTGTACTTTCCGCGGAGCAATTTAGCAACCTTAGAGCAGAGGCGACCTACAACCTGGTCGGTAGCGTCGATTACGACCCACTCTTTCTTAGCTGTTTCCTTGTTTACGGAAATAGTCTTGTAACTTAATGTGTCCATTTTAAAATTTAAATTTACTACTAAAAAACGTTTTTAATCTTTTTTACTCACTATTCAGACAGGTGATTCACTAACCACATACCCCGGCCACAGGGCATGCTATTAACACACCATATCTTGGGGACTCTAAGTGTATCCCCGAAATAATCGGACTGCAAAATTACACATTTTTATTTGATTATGTGTAGGTTACGAACTTAAAAGCAGATATTTTATAAATATTTAACTCAATTCGTCAAATAATAGGCAAAAACATCATTATACCGGCCTTTCATTCTGTTAACTAAAGACCTCAGTTCGGGATAATGAGCTTTGTCTAAAGGCTTCATAATGTTTTTATATAAGGGACACAGTGGCTTGGCAACCATCTATATATCTTGGATGGTTGCTGAGCCAAAATTCTCATGTAAGATATGCAATGTTAGAAAAGACTCAGCTGTTTCGTATCTTCGATTACGTATCCAGATATCAGAGATTACCAACTTTTTTAGGCACTATTTCTTATCCCGAACTGAGGTAGTTTTATGTGCCAAGCAGGAAATCCGCCAAACTCAGGAGACAGCCCGCAGAGAAAAAGCAGAAGCTACAAAGGGGAAGTTGTACGACTATTAAGCTACAATTGTACAACTATAGGGTGTATAGTTGTACGACTAAAGGGGTTATAGTTGTACGACTAAAGGGGTTATAGTTGTACGACAACAAGGTGTTCCCACTAGGCTCGACAGAGGTGCTGACTGCAGTCAGCAGACCTGCTGACTAGGCTCAGCAGGTCTGTCGAGCCTAGTGGCAACAATGGAGAAGTTACTTCCTAGCACCCGGAATGATACTTTCTCCAACCCGAGAAGAGACTCTTTCCGACATGGCAAGAAGCTCTTTCCAACTCGTAAAGATGCCTATCCCCCACCTCCTATCTTTATTCCTTCTTCCTTAATCGATAGAGCGTAACGGAGCCTTCAGCATAAGCCGATGCTTCTCTCTTTCATTAGCTATGCGAGTCATTTCCTCACATCTTAGGGAAACTCGAACTTCCTGGCAACCATATTAAATATAATATGGTAGGATGACGTATGCACTATCCCGAACTGGGGTACTTCATCGTCAAATGAAGCTTATTTCAAAGGCGAATGAAGCCTATTTCAAAGGATGATGAAGCCTATTACAATGACCAACGAAGCCTGCTTCGATAGCAAACTATTTTTTTTGCAATATACCATGGCCGAAATCGTGATGGGTGATAGATGATTTGCAAAAAACATTTTCTTTAGGCGTAGCAAGAACAACCACCGTTAGGCATAAACAAGAAAGACCACCGCTAGGCGTAAGCGGAACGTCTAGCGGACTATATATTTCATTGAAATGGGGAAAATGTGGAATTTTACACATTTTTGGTATCTCTTTTGTGTAATTCTCCACATTTTCCACACTTGAGTCCATAATTATGGGGCAAAAGTACTAAAAAACAAGCAACGAAACAAACTTCCTCACGTTCTTTATATTACTTTTAACCTACTTTACCATATTCGCAGGAGCAATTTTCTCTGTAGCATCATCATAGTCGTTCCAAAGTTTAGATTGTAAATCCAACAAGAAGCCTAACGAGGCAAGACTGCGTTAACGAAGTTCTACCAGTTAGCAAAGTGTGAATTATAATCTATAACAAAAACAACCAATTTTATCAGTTTTTCAAGAACAAAACAGCATATTCCTTGCAAAATATCAAAAAATAAAGTATATTATTGCAGTTTTCACGCAAAAAAAAGTGTTTTTTTATTTTTTTATTGTATTTTTGCACCCAGTTTTATTAATAATATAAGGTAAAGTAGATTTTTATGGAAAAAAAGGTTACGCTATTCCTTGCTGGTCTTGCGATGAGTGTAGGAACCGCGTTTGCCCAGACAGAAGTGTCTGGTACCGTAATATCTCAGGATGACGGAGAACCAATCATCGGAGCCTCTGTAGTCGTACAGGGGCAGGCAGGTGTAGGTACCGTGACGGATATAGACGGGAAATTCAAATTAGTTATTCCAAACGGGAAAAAAATTACAATCAGCTATGTGGGTATGGATCCACAGACTATTTCTGCATCACCTAATATGAAGATAACATTGAAATCTTCACAGCAGTTGCAGGAAGTCGTAGTGACAGGTCTTCAGCGTACAGACCGTCGTTTGTTTACAGGAGCTACTGATAAGATTGGTGGTGATGATGCCAAACTGAATGGTGTGGCAGATATCAGCCGTTCTCTTGAGGGAAAGGCTGCCGGTGTGTCTGTACAGAATGTAAGTGGAACCTTTGGTTCTGCTCCAAAGATTCGCGTCCGTGGTGCAACCTCCATCTATGGTTCATCTAAGCCTCTTTGGGTGGTTGATGGCGTCATCATGGAAGATGTTTCTGATGTGAATGCCGACGACCTCTCATCAGGCGACCCAGAGACTTTGATTTCTTCTGCTATTGCAGGTTTGAACTCAGACGATATCGAGAGTTTCCAGATTCTGAAAGATGGTAGTGCTACTTCCATCTATGGTGCACGTGCCATGGCAGGTGTCATCGTCGTAACCACCAAGAAAGGTAAGTCTGGACAGGCTCACGTTAACTATACTGGCGAGTTTACCACTCGTCTGATTCCTTCTTATGGCGATTTCGACATCTTGAACTCTCAGGATCAAATGGCTATCTATAAGGAGATGCAAGACAAGGGATGGCTCAACCTGTCATCGGTTCTGAACAACAGCGACTATGGTGTATATGGCAAGATGTATGAGTTAATCAACACTTACGATAAGACATCAGGAATGTTTGGCGTTGCTAACACCGAGGCGGCTCGCAATGCTTACTTGCAGCAGGCAGAATTCCGCAACACCAACTGGTTCGAAGAACTTTTCTCTACCAACATCATGCAGAACCACTCTGTCAGCTTGAGCGGTGGTACGGAGAAGAGTAACTATTATGCATCTATGAGTGCAATGCTCGACCCAGGATGGTATCTTGACAGCAAGATTAACCGTTACACATTCAATGCGAATGTTACTCACCATATTCTCGACAACCTGTCTATCAACGTGATTGGTAGTGCAGCCTATCGTAAGCAGAAGGCTCCAGGAACACTGGGTCAGGATGTAGATGCCGTGTCTGGTCAGGTAAAGCGTGACTTTGATATCAACCCATATTCTTATGCATTGAACACTTCACGCACTCTTGACCCTAATGAGTACTATCATGCAAACTATGCAGCTTTCAACATCAAGAATGAGTTGGCTAACAACTATATTGATCTCAATGTAGTAGATGCCAAGTTCCAGATGGAGCTGAAGTATAAGCCAATCAAGGAATTGGAGCTGGGTGTTCTCGGAGCCATGAAGTATAGTGCTACAACACAGGAGCACAAGATAACAGAAAATTCCAATCAGGCTAACGCTTATCGCGCAATGGCTACAACTCAGATACGTGATAATAACCGTTATCTCTACACTGATCCAGACGTAGCGTATGCTCTGCCTATTTCCGTATTGCCAGAGGGAGGTATGTATCAGCGTACCGATAACCGTATGGTAGATTACGATTTTCGTTTAACGGCTCAATATAACCATACTTTTGCCCAGAAGCACATCGTAAACCTCTTCGGTGGTATGGAGACTACAGACATCAATCGTACACGTACCTGGTTCAACGGCTGGGGTATGCAGTATTCACAGGGCGAGGTGCCATTCTATTCATACCAGTTCTTCAAGAAGAGCATTGAAGAGAATACTTTGTACTATACCTTGTACAATACGGATTCCCGCTCTACAGCCTTCTATGGCAATGCCACCTATTCTTATAATGGCAAGTATGTAATTAACGGTACCATGCGTTACGAGGGCAGTAACCAGCTGGGTAAGAACAGTTCAGCCCGCTGGATGCCTACATGGAACGTTTCTACTGCCTGGAATGTACATGAGGAAAAATTCTTCGAAAAACTGAAGCCATTGTCACACCTTACAGTGCGCCTCTCTTACTCGTTGACAGGTACTCCTCCTGATGCATCTTATGGTTCTTCAACTACCATCTTGAAGTCTGCCACCCCTTATCGCCCATTTGCGAGCAATAAGGAAACAGCCATCGGTATTTATACCTATGGTAACTCAGACCTTACATACGAGAAGAAGAATGAGTTCAATGCAGGTGTAGATCTGGGTCTTTGGAATGATCGTCTGAACGTTACATTCGATGTATATCAGCGTCGCAACTTCGATGAGTTGGTTCCTTACATCACACCTCTTAAAGGTACGGTGTTTGCCAACGTAGGTAAGATGAAGTCTTGGGGCGAGGAGCTGAGTATCTCTTCTACTAATATCAAGAAGAAGGATTTCAGCTGGCAGACCAACTTTGTATATTCTCATTCAAAGACAGAGATTACCAACCTCTACAACCAGGGTACGGTGATGCAGATGGTTTCAGGTACAGGTTTCGCCATGCAAGGCTATCCTGTCCGTGCGCTTTTCTCTATCCCATTCATGGGCTTGGACAAGAATGGACATCCTCAGATCTTGAATGAAAAAGGTCAGGTTACAACCTATGACATCAACTTCCAGGAGCGCAATAATACAAGCTATCTGAAATATGAGGGACCAACAGACCCTACATACACAGGTTCTTTGGGTAATATGTTCAATTACAAGGGATTCCACCTGAACATCTTTATGACCTACGCTTTTGGAAATGTAGTACGCCTAAACCCTGTGTTTAGCGGTCAGTACAACGACCTCTCTTCAATGACCAAGGTTTACAAGAACCGCTGGATGCAGGCTGGTGATGAGAATAAGACCAATGTTCCTGGCATACTGAGTGCCAGAGAGTATAAGGAAAACTCGCAGTTGCGTTATGGCTACAATGCCTATAACTATACTACCGAGCGTATTGCCAAGGGTGACTTTATCCGAATGAAGGAGATTTCATTGGCTTACGATTTCCCTGCCAAATGGTTCCATGGTACTGCAGTAAACAATATTTCCGTGAAGTTGCAGGCCACCAACCTCTTCTTGATTTATGCGGATAAGAAGTTGAACGGTCAGGATCCTGAGTTTATCAATGCCGGTGGTGTAGCTTCACCAATGCCACGCCAGTTTACCTTAACATTGAAGGCTGGATTCTAATAAATTAGTTATATCATATAAGAAATGAGAAAATCATATAATAAATATATAGGTGCAGCACTTTTGGGAGGTTTGCTCCTCTTTACCTCTTGCAATGATTATCTGGACAAAACTCCTGATAACCGCATGGAGCTGAAGAACCCTGATGAAGTGAGCAAGCTGCTGGTAGCTGCATATCCAGAGTTCCACCCAGCCTACCTGCTGGAGATGTACTCTGATAACACTGACGAGAATACCCGTACAGGCTGGACAGAATACAACAAGTTCCAGGGACAGGCTTACCGCTGGGAAGACATCACAGAGACTGGTGATCGAGAAACCCCACGCCTTTTGTGGTCCAGTCATTATGAGGCAGTATCAACAGCCAACATTGCACTGGATTACATTGCACGTCAGGCAGACCAGAAGTCATATTCTGCCCAGAAGGGTGAAGCCTTGATTTGCCGTGCATACGCCATGTTCCAGCTTGCCAACATCTTCTGCCGTGCATACGACAAGACTACAGCAGACAAGGATCTTGGTCTTCCTTATCCAATCCATGAGGATAATGAGATAACCAAGCAATACGAACGTGGTACCCTGGCAGAGCTTTACGCTCAGATAGATGCAGATATCCAGGCTGGTTTACCGCTTGTGCAGAATGATTATTCGCAGCCGAAATTTCATTTTACGCAGAATGCAGCCAATGCCTTTGCAGCCCGCTTCTATCTTTATTACCAGCAGTATGACAAGGCCATTACCTATGCAAGCAAGGTATTGGGATCCAATCCTAATTCTGTATTGCGCGACTGGAAGAGCTGGGGTGAATTGAGCATCAACTACGATTTCCAGCCTAACCAGTATATCAGTACTTCAGAGAATGCCAACTTGCTCCTGGAAGTAACTACATCCAACTGGGGCGGTATCTGCGGACCTTATAGTATAGGCAACAAGTATGCCCATGGCCGTATGATTTCTGTTTATGAGACATTACAGTCGAATGGTCCTTGGGGAAACTGCGAGGATGTGTTCAACTACCGTGTATGGTCAATTGATGAATTGTCAAAGTATTGTCTTCGTAAGGTTCCTTACACCTTTGAATATACAGATATTCAGGCTGGCATAGGTTATCCTCATTCAGAGGTAGCAGCCTTTACCACCGACCAGTTGCTCCTGGAACGAGCAGAGGCTTATGCCTTGAGTGGAGAATACAACAAGGCTGTGGCTGACATCAATTCGGAGTTGAAAGCCTTCTCTTCAAATGGAGTGCAGGTTACACTTGATGATATCAAGAATTACTATAATGCCGTGGCATACTATAAGCCAGAGGCTCCTACGGTGAAGAAGCAATTCCATACATCTTTTGCCATAGACAGCAAAGTACAGGAACCGCTGCTGCAATGTATCCTCCATCTGAAGCGTATCATTACAATTCATGATGGTATCCGCCTGCAAGACGTGAAGCGCTACGGCATGACTATCTACCGTCGTAACATCACGAATACCAACGTACTCACTGCGGTTACAGACAGCATGACTGCCTCCGACCCTCGACAGGCTATTCAGTTGCCACAGGAGCAGATTTCGGTAGGATTGACACCAAACCCTCGTAATAAATAAATTCAGAACATAATGATGAAAAAATATATTTATACCCTATTACTGGGTGTTATCGTAGGTCTTGGCTTCACCTCATGCTCTGATGATGAGCCAAACGACCCAACCATCTTTCCTATAGATGCGGCAAACTATGATGCGCTGGATACCTGGTTGATTAAGAATTATACCAATCCATATAATGTGGACTTCCAGTATAAGATGAAGGACATCGAGAGCAACATGAGCTACGATCTGGTTCCTGCCGATTCTGCAAAGGCTGCCAAGCTTGCCGTAATCGTAAAGTATCTCTGGTTTGATGCTTATGCAGAGACCGTAGGTACCGAATTTATCAAGATGAATGTTCCTAGAGTTATCATGCTGGTAGGTTCTCCTGCATATAATAGCGATGGTTCTATGGTGCTCGGTACTGCTGAAGGTGGTTTGAAGGTAACTCTCTATAATGTGAATAGCTTGACTGATGATTTGCTGAAAGACTATAGCAGTCTCAATGATTTCTATTTCCATACGATGCACCATGAGTTTACCCACATCTTGAATCAGAATCAGGCATACGACACAAGCTTTGATGCTGTTACGGCAGATGGTTACGTGAATGGCAACTGGAAGACTATAAGTGACGCAGAAGCCCACAAGAAAGGTTTCGTCTCTGCCTATGCAATGTCTGAGCCAAAGGAAGACTTTGCTGAGATGCTTTCTATATATGTAACTTCTTCGGCAACTGACTGGCAGAGGATTCTCGATGCAGCAGGAACTACAGGCGCAGCTTCTATCAGCAAGAAGATGGAACTTGTAGCCAATTACATGATGACAGCCTGGAATCTTGATGTAGATAAGCTTCGTTCTGCTGTGCTTCACAGAGCCAACGAATTGGCTTCACTTGATTTGGAACATTTAAATTAGAAAGAAACGTCGCACAATGAAAAAGATATTAATATCATTAGCAATCGCTCTAGTAGGCTTTAATTTTCAAAGTTGTAGCCTGCATGATGAGACAGATCTCTTCGGACAGTCGGCGGCTGAACGTGTGGAAGAGTCGGTAAAGGCTGACAAGGCTTTACTGGAAAGTGCAAGCAATGGTTGGATACTTCGCTATTATACGGGTGAGAATTATTCGGGTGGCGGATATACTTTCCTTTGCAACTTCAAGAACGGCAAGGTAACAGTAAGTGGTGATGCTGCAGACTCTTATGCTACAGCACGTTCCAGCTACGATATTGTAAAAGACCGCGGACCGGTGTTATCGTTCAACACCTACAATACCATTCTTCATGCTTTAGGTACCCCTACCCAAGCCAATGTAGATGGCGGACAAGGCGATTATGAGTTTATCATCGAGAAAACCACCAACGACTCTATCTATCTCAAGGGTAAGAAATGGGGCAACGAGATGGTAATGACACGTATGCCAGAAGGAAAAGCATGGGCTGAGTACCTGGATGAAGTGAGCAAGGTTAATTCGCAGATCTTATATAATAATAAGGTGATGGTTGGCAATGACTCCGTAGCCTATGCCTCTATCAATTATGAGTCTCGCCGATTGACCATGGAGACTGCTTCAGGTAATGTGGAGACTCCTTACTATGTTACACCTACAGGTATTCACTTGCAGACACCTATTACAGTAAATGGTCAGCAGCTGGCAGAACTGGACTTTGATGCCACCACCAATGAGTTGGCTGATGCCAATGCACAAGGCATCAAGTTGGCAGGATTCACTCCTGAGAAATACAAGCCTATCAAGTTCTGGGAAGGTGCTTGGCAGTTGGTATATGCCACATCAGGAGATGCAAATCCTCAGTATGGCTACTATAACATGAACCTGGAGACTTATGATGCAAGCAACCTGTTGGCAACAGTGAACATCGATGGAATCAAGTATCAGTTCTGGGTAGGATACAATCAGCGTTATGGTTCTATAGAGCTATACTCTCATTATACTACCGACCCTACGGACCAATACTTCGGTCTGGTGTTCTATGGTGTCAGTTTCAAGGGCGAAACAGGCTATTTCAATAATAAGGGCAGACTGCAGGCCACATGGGATGACAAAGCCGACCGTGCTTATTTCAAGTGGAACGGTGTGGGCGACTATGAGCTGAACTCTTTTGTGTTCCTGGCTATCAATTCAAGCTATCAGCCTGAGTATGATGAAAATGGAAATTATATTTCTATGGCTCAGCTCAGATTTCTGTCGGGCATGCAGCGTGCAACTAAGCAATAACAAATAACAATATAAAGGAAAAAGGAAAAATGAAGAAAATATATGGTTTTACACTCCTTGTTGCCTTGTGCCTGGGAATGGCATCTTGCAGTGACGACAAGGGTGAGGCTACTCCACTGAGTACCATCAATGTGATAGCCGCCGAAACTTCCTTTGAGTCTTGCGAGAGTACTGGCAAGGTGGTGATTGACTGCAATCCAATTAAAGCTTATGTTGATGCAGCCGACCAGCAGTGGCTCGATGTACAGATAGAGCAAAACACGGTGTCTCTTACTGCCAAGCGCAATACCAGCTCAGAGTCTCGAAATGCGCTTCTTATCATCAAGAAGACTGCCAACGACTCAGTGATGCTGAATGTTGACCAGAAGGGTATGATTTTCATCGTGCAGGATAAGACCGACATCTTGCAGCAAAACGACCTTGCTGGCGAGTATAGCTACAGCGTGCAGTCGGAAATTCTGCCTCAGGTACTTTCTGCACCATCTTGGGTAGAGGCCAGCTTCACCACCAACAAGCTGAATGTCAAGTTGAGCAAGAACGATGACGGTCATATGCGTCAGGGCTATGTTACCTATTGTTGCGGCAACATGAAGGACTCTATCAAGGTAACACAGTTTGAACTGGAGAAAGATTTCCTCGGCGATTACGAACTTTGGGCAGATTATGATGAGAAGACCGGCACTTGCAGTACCAAAGTACCTGTCAAGATAGGCACGACAGACAACGGTTCTATCACCATGAATTTCACCTCTGTCTATAAGAATACCAATGTGGATTTCCAAATTCCAATGACATTCTCAGAAGATAGCCTGGCATTCAATATAACAAGTGGACAGCTTGTAGCCAGCTACAAGAACAAGAAGAACAAGTGGACATACTTCTATGCTATCTTCGTTGGAAAGGACGGAAGCTATCTTCCTTATGAGGATGCCAACGGCAATCGCATATTGAGCGATACATCCGGCAAGATATCAGCCTTTATGAAGTATGAGAATGGCAAGGGTACATTTGGTAAATTTACCGGTAAGGCATTCAACAACAGTGGTAATGTTGCCGACTTCGGAAGCATATACTTTGGTGCATTCTCTGTAAGTTCACCTTATCTCAATTATCTGATAGACAATGAATGGGCATTCTATCTCAAAGATATGATGCTCGTAAAGAAAGATAAATAAACGTTTTATAAAGCGTATAGAATATATGAAAAAATTCTTATTATCAATGGCTGTTGCACTGTGTATCGCAGGCAACGCCGCAGCACAACTTCCGGGCGTAGTGCTCAAGGACATCAATGGCAAGGCTGTAAGAACAGACACCCTGTCAAACAATGGCAAACCATTTATCATCGACTTCTTCGCCACATGGTGCAAGCCTTGCAACCGTGAGCTTACTGCCATCAATGAGGTGTACGAAGATTGGCAGAAGGAGACAGGCGTTAAGGTTATCGCCATCTCTATAGACCAGGTTCAGAACAGCTATAAGGTAAAGCCGCTGGTAGATAACCATGGCTGGCCTTACGAAGTGTTGCTCGACCCTAACGGAGAGTTCAAGCGTGCCATGGGTGTACAGATGATTCCTTATACCCTCATCATTGATGGCAAGGGAAACATCGCATACAAGCACAATGGCTATTCCGATGGTGCCGAAGACGAACTGATAGAGAAAGTCCGTGAATTGATTAAGGGTGAATAATGATATATGTTATGAACCAAAAAAGATTTTATCTCTCTCTCTTTGCCAGTGCGCTGGCAATAAACGCTGCTGCCCAGGAAAACCTGGGCGGCAGTAATGGTTTAATAGTATCCGGTAGTATACAGAGCGATATTCTTATCCCTGAGACCGATAAGAAAATTCATACCGAGGATACCAACGACTGGGGATTGACCAATACTTATGCCGAAATCAATGCCATGAGCAATTATGTTGATGCAGGTGTTCGATTCGAATATCTGCAGCATCCATTGCCTGGTTTCGAGAAAGACTTCAAAGGATGGGGCATTCCTTTCGCTTACGTCAAGGGCCATATCAAGAATGCCGAACTTACCCTGGGCAGTTTCTACGAGCAGTTTGGCTCTGGCTTCGTCCTCCGCACTTACGAGGAGCGCAGCCTGGGTATCGACAATTCACTGGTTGGTGCCCGCCTGGTAGTACGTCCTGTCAATGGCGTACAGATCAAGGCACTCTCTGGTAAGCAACGCAGATACTGGACTCTGAACAAAGGACTGGTAAGCGGTGCAGATGTAGAACTCGGACTTGACCAGTGGTTCAAAGGCATGCAGCAGTCGGGTACAGTATTGACTCTCGGTGCATCCTGGGTCAACAAGTACGAGGACAACGACGAGGAAATCTATGCCGACCCTACCCACAAGCTCAACCTGCCTAAGTATGTCAACGCATTTGATGTGCGTGCCAACTTGCAGAAGGGCGGCTTCAACATCTTGGGTGAGTATGCCTGGAAAACCGATGACCCTTCCTTCGACAATGGGTATATCTATCGCAAAGGTACGGTGGCGATGCTCTCTACCTCTTATTCCAAGAGTGGAATGAGCATTCTGCTGCAGGCTAAGCGCAGCGACAACATGTCGTTCCGCAGCGAGCGCAGTCGCATCGGTACTGCATCGTTCATCAACCATCTGCCAGCCTTTACCATGGAGCAGACCTATGCTCTCGCAGCTCTCTACCCATACGCAACACAACCTGGAGGCGAATGGGCATATCAGACTGAATTTGGCTACAAGTTCAAACGTCATACAGCCCTGGGAGGTAAATACGGTACCAGCCTGAAGGTAAACTTCTCTCATGTGCATGGCATCGACCAGAACGAACATGGCAGTAAGGGTACAGACGGATATGGCTCTGCCTTCTGGAAATGGGGCGACCACATGAACTATCAGGACCTCAACATACAGATGGAGAAGAAACTCAGCAAGAGTTTCCAGCTCAACCTGATGTACATGAATCAGTTCTACAACAACTCTGTGCTCAAGGCCATCGACCGTGAGGACAAGGCAGAAGTGGGAATGGTACACAGCAATATCTTCATAGCAGAGGGTAAGTATCGTTTCAACAAGAACTACACGCTTCGTGGAGAGGCTCAGTATCTTACTACTGGTGAGGCACAAGGCGACTGGGTATATGGACTTCTGGAGTTGAGCATCCTACCCCACTTCATGATTACTGCTTCTGATATGTATAATGCTGGTGAAACCCACCTTCATTACTATCAGGGATTTGTAACCTATAGCACAGGCTCACACCGCATCCAGGCTGGATATGGCAGAACACGTGCTGGATACAACTGCTCGGGTGGTGTTTGCCGCTACGTACCAGCCAGCAAGGGCTTCACTTTGTCGTACAACTATAACTTCTAAGGAGATAAGAGATATGAAACTACATAATATTTTTTATTCAGCAGCCATGGCGGCCTTGGCTATAGCCATGAGCAGTTGTAGCAATATCGACGAGAACGAGCGACTGATAGAGGTAGAAAAGCCTCAGGCTAATCGAGCTGTACTCATCGAGGACTTTACGGGACAATGGTGTCCTAACTGTCCGAATGCGGCAGACGAACTGGAGCAGCTTACCGAGACATACGGTTCTGATGCCATTGTCGGCGTTGCTATTCACAGTGGTCCACAAGGCTTCCAGGGTGGAACGGATGATATGCCAGGATTGATGACAGATTTGGGCAATGAGTATTACAACCATTTCGGCATAGAATACCAACCTCAGGGGTTGGTTGACCGTGGCGGCAAACTGGCTTATTCAGCATGGGCTGCAGCGGTTCGCTCTGAATTGCAGAAAGTAGCCTTACTGGATATCCATATTGACAACGATTACTCTGCTACTACCCGTAAGCTTACCATCAACACAAAGGTAAAGGGTGTAAAGGGAACAGGTACCATTGCCAATTGCAAATTGCAGGTATGGCTTATCGAAGACGGCATCAAGTCTATCCAGATTATGCCAGACGGTTCTTACAACCAGCAATACATCCTTAACCATGTGCTCCGTGATGCCGTAAACGGAACGTGGGGCGAGAACGTGGTTGTGACCGAGGATACTGATACAGAGAATACATATACTTATGATATTCCTGACAATTGGAATGCAGATAACGTTTCGGTTGTAGCATTTGTATATGATAGCAATGGCGTACAGCAGGTTGTCAAAAAGGCCATCGTTGCCAAGAAATAAAGTTTTCTGAGAGATATAAAATTAACATTAACAATTTTAAGGATGAAAGGATAAAAAATGAAGAAACATTTACTTTCTATTGCATTGGGCTTGTTGGTTGGAACAAGTGCCTTTGCGCAAGTTGAATTTGTAGATGAAGCTACTGGCGAGGTGATTCCCAATGGTAGCACAGTGGTTAAAAATATAATTGATACTCCCTTAGAGTTACCTATTGGAAAGAATCAGCAAATATCTTCCGGACTCAGTGTCAAGAATACTTCTTCTGCCACAGTAAGCGTGCAGAGCCAGTTGGACGTGACAGATCTTCCTTTTGGACAATTAACACTTTGCTTCCCTGGTGCTTGCTGGATAAACGTGGGAGCTTACAAGGGTACTTATCCTACTCATAAGCCTGTGCAGACAAACCTGTCTGCTGATGGTCCTTGGACTAGTCCTAAAGCAGGTAATTTGGGTGCAGGTGTTACAGAGTCATTGAAGTCTGAATGGATTATCAGTAACATCGGAAATTGCACTTGGGACGGTAGCATCGGTTCTTTTACTGCTACTTATTCTCTCTTAGTCAATAATGCAATTGTTTCAACCGTAAAGGTTCTCTATTCCACCGATTCCAATGCAACGGGTATCTCTGGTGTCAAGACAGATGCTACCAACAAGACTGTTGTTGCCACCTACAATGCAGCAGGTCTGCAGGTGGTTCCTGGTACCAAGGGTCTGACTATCGTGAAGTATAACGATGGTTCCAGCAAGAAGGTTGTAGTAAAGTAATATCAACATTATAACAAGAAATAAATTATGAACAAAATGAAGAAAGCATTGCTTCTGCTGATGGTTTGTGTAGCTTATGCTACCGCATGGGCGCAGATTCCTATCGTCAAGAAGTATACATTCTCAGACCACTCTTATCTGACCAGAATGTCGGATAATGGTAAGTGGGCTGTGACAGGTGCAGGCTCTGCTGATGTCACTTGCGAGCCTAAGTTGGTAAATCTTTCAAGTGGCACTTACACAAACATCGGCTCTGCTACAAACAATGAAATCACTACAGATGTTACCAATGATGGTAATATTGTGGTTGGTCGCTGTCAGGGACTCCCTGCCTACTGGAGCAAGTCTGATGGCCAGTGGCATAAACTGGAACTGAAAAGTTCGCATTCCAAGCAGCAGGTGGCTTCAGAGATGACAGAAGGTAGCGTTTCGGCAGTAACACCAGACGGCAAGTATGCTGTGGGTAATGTATCTGCGGGCAGCGACTATTCCTTTGCTCCTGCTTTGTGGGATTTAACTACAGGCAAGGTTATTGAGACCCCTAACCTCCCACTGAAGGATATGGCGCATATCGACCAGAAACAGATGCGATTTGATGGCATCTCGGCAGATGGAAGATATATCGTAGCAACCATGTCGGCTTCTTACCTGCCATCTTCTTCCGAAGGTGACAGCGAGGCAGAACTGGGTGGTTTGTTCAACTTCATCTATGATACCAAGACACAGTCTTACAAGGTTATCGGTTTCAAGGAGTCTGATACCAAACGCTGGACACCAGACTATGATGGCTGCTTCTTTGTAGATGGTGCCAATATGAGTAATAATGGTAAATGGGTAACGGGTGCTTGCCGCATCTGGCGTGCCACTGACGCTACTACAGATTACTATGTGCCATATCGTTATGATGTAGAAAACGATAAATTCATCGCTTACGAGAATGAGTCAACAATAGCCAACACCGCTTATGCTATATCTAACGATGGTTGCCCTTTGATGTCAGCTCCAGAGAGCAGCCCTTACCGTAACTGGTATATCTATGACGGTGCCAGATTCTGGTATTCTGTACAGGATGTGCTCTCACAGCGCTGGGGTGTAGATTTGATGGGTATGAACAGTCTTGACAATACAGGTACTGTAGATTGCATTTCGGATGATGGCAAGCGAATTATCGCCACACCTACTTATGCAGATGGAGACTCATACGTGCTCGATTTGCCAGTAACCGTTTCGTCGGCTATCAACAATGAAGTATCTATGTTGGGTTCTTATACAGTATCTCCTGTTGAAGGCTCAGAGGTGTCTGCTATTGCAAAAATGACAGTAACCTTCACCCAGAATATCAAGACTGTGGCTACCGGTAATGTAGTAACCCTGGAAGATGAGCACGACAACGTGATTGCCACTGCAACCAAGAATCAGGCAGATGGCAAAGTACTTGACATTACTTTCCGCCGTTCAAAGGCTAAATTAGCCGAGGGAAAGACATATTATGTACATATCCCAGCTAACACCATCGCAATGACAGAGGCTGAGGATAAGAAGAATGATGATATCTACATTGAGTTCAAGGGACGTAAGGATGCACCTGTCTCAGCTACCAAGATTGTTCCTGCTGATGGCATATCGGTAGCGAAGGTAGATGCCAATACCAATCCTATCACCCTGACATTCGATACCAAGGTGACAATTGATTCTAAGGAGACTCGCAAGGCGCTGATGTATCGCAACGACGAGACAGAACCATACGCAGAGTTGAACTTCTATTACAACCCAAGTGTAGATTATGTGTATCTGGCACCAGCTACCACCCTCAACCTCTATAAGGAGAATACCTATAGAGTAGTAATACCTGCCGGTATCATTACCGATGTGGCAGGAAATGGTGGCAATGAGGAAATCTCTTTCACCTATCATGGTGCTTATGAGCGTACTATATCTTACGACGATGCTAACCTCTTCAAGAACGACTTCGACAGTCGTGATATTATCAATGCATTCATGCTGTATGATGGCGACCAGAAGACTCCTGCATCAAAGCCAAAGGAGTGGAGCTTCAACTATAGCTTGCCTTGGTATTTCGTAAAGGGCAGTGCTTCAAGTTCTGATTACGCAGCAGCTTCTCACTCTATGTACTCTCCAGCTGGCAAGAGCGACGACTGGATGGTAACACCACAGTTGTTTATCCCTGATGCCGTGTGCGACTTGCAGTTCCAGGGGCAGAGCTACCTGTTCGGCAAGGAAGACCATCTGAAGGTTTATGTTTGGGAAAGCGACAATGTATATAACAATCTGACCAAGGATATTGTAGAGAAAATCAAGTCTGAGGGTGACCTCGTATTTGACGAGCAGCTTAAGCCTGGAACTTCGGAAGAAGCACTTGAGGGTGATTGGACAGACTATAAGGTAGATTTGAAGAAATATGCCGGCAAGAATGTCTATATCGCATTCTACAATGACAATGAAAACCAGAGTGCCATCTTCCTCGACAACATTTATGTAAAGCATAACATGCCTGTGTTGGTAAGCTTCGACAACGAAGAGACTGTTATCAACAAGGAGAGCGTAAAGGTGAGCGGTTCTATCGCTGGTAACCTGGAGGATAAGACTATCTCGGAGGTTAAGCTGACTCTCACTGATGCAGCAAACAAGGTGATAGATACCAAGACTCTTTCTGGCTTGCAGTTGAAGAAGGGTACTTACACCAAGTTTGAGTTTGACAAGTCTTTGCCTTTGAATGTGGGCGTAACCAATAAGTTTAATGTACTGTTGGATGTAGAGGGTGAACAGACTCAGGTTACCAAGAGCATCAATAATCTTGTGTTCCAGCCTGTCAAGCGTGTCGTTTTGGAGGAGAATACAGGTCGTGACTGTTCTAACTGCCCATTGGGTATCGTAACCATCGACAACCTGAAGAAGCGTTTCGGCGACAAGTTCTTGCCTATTGCCATCCATGGCTATACTGGCGACCCATTGGGAACCGGTCTTGAAAATTACTTTGGCTACCTCGGTCTGAATGCAGCACCTACTGCTGTTATCAACCGTAGCGACAGTATCCTGTCGCCAATGGTTTCTGACGGAAATGGTGGATACTATATGAGTAAGGCTGCTCTGGAGGCAGCAACTGGTTATACCTGCAGCGACTTGTGGAGCGACTATGTGGAGAAAGAGGTTGTGAAGTCAGCCCTCTCAGAGGTAACAGCATCTATCAGCTACGATGAGAGCAGCCGTACTATCAGCGTACCTGCTGCAGTGAGATATGCAATGAATGCCGAGAACCAGAATATTAATCTCTTTGCTGTATTGGTTGAGCAAGAAGTACCTGCTATTTATCAGTCAAATGGTTTCTCTAGCATCGTCTCTGACATTCTGCTTCCTTGGTCACAAGGTGGTGCTTATGCTTCTTCGTATGTTACAGGCTTCAACTATGACGATGTTTGCCGCGGCACATGGGGAACAACTTATCTTGGTACAGGTGGCTTGATTCCTGCCAACATCGTTGCCGGCAAGGAATATAAGGTTAACGACATCAAGTTTGTCCTGGGTGACAACTCAGACATCAACCCTCAGAACTGCCAGGCTATCGTAATGATGTTCGATGCCAATACAGGTAAGTATATCAATGCTGTACGCACCTCTACCATCGGTGAATCAACAGGCATCACTCCAGTTATTGTAAATGGCAATGCTGCTAATGCCAACGCTTGGTACACTCTAAGCGGCATGAAGATGATGCAGAAGCCTACTGAGGCAGGCATCTACATCCACAATGGCAAGAAGTTAGTTATCAAGTAAGATAATAACAATAATCGTGTAAGGATGGCTTGAATATGAGTTTGAATAAGACTATTCAGACCATCCTTACCTTCAAAAGAATATAATAATGAAACATTTCTATAAATTATTGACATGTATCGCAGCCTTCTTTCTTTTAGGCACCATGCCTTCTCTTGCCGAGATCAATCTCGGAGAGGTGGAATTGGGAAAGACGTATAGTTTAACGTCTAACGAATACTACTATGCAACATTGACTCCTAAGGAAGACGGTTATATGCAAGTATATTCTACTTCTTCAGGTACGCTGAGAGCTTTCAAGACTTGGGAAGGATCTGCTCAAGCTACGATGGCATTAGCTGAAAACAATTACGTACAGAATAAGCTCCTCACATCAAAAGAGAACTATGGTTATAACTATGAGATAGCTGTCAAGAAAGGCGTAACCTACTATCTGTGCTGTTACACGTTAGCTACTAGCAAATTCGACGTAACCGTAAAGATGGAACCTAAGAAACTGGAATATTTAGGATCATCATTTACAACAGGGGCAGAATTCTCTCCTACATCAACTTCTTCTGTGTCATTTCAATTCAACCGTAGTGTGGTTTGCTCTTCTGCAGCCATTATCTATGGTGACAACCAAAGAGAGTCTGTACCAAGCCGTTCCTCTTCTTATGCCTGCACAGTATCAGCGGATTTAAAGAATACCCTTGTAAGTCTGGCATCTAATGGTAAGATAAAGGCAGGTGACGAATTTACCGTTGAGGTAAAGAATGTAACAGAGAATCCAGAAGACGTAGCTGAGGGAGTAGAGCCTTTGGTATATGGTGATGTGAGACTTAAACTGAAGATGGGTAATTTACCTGCCATGCTTGAAAGTGCCACACTTGATGGTGTGCCTGTAACAAGTTCTACCAAGTTCCTCACCTATTATGCAGAAGGCAAGGGAAAACTGGTTCTCACTTTCACCAAGGAGATGAGTGATGAGTATGGTAGTGCAACCTTGCGTTTTGGCGATTTTGATAAGCAGGATGCGGGTGGTTACTATCAGGAAGAGGATGGAAAGGGCTTTACCATGACTATCAAAGGCAAGCAGGTAATTCTCGATTTCTCTGGCAAGAACCGTAGAATTTCTGATATGGTATCTTCTACAGAAAGTGATAATGAGGATGCTTATACCAAGATCAACATAGAGATAGCTCAACTTAGAAGTATTGATGGTATAAAGCCTTATTCTACTTCTACATCCGGCAAATTCAATTACTCTTTTGACCTGGAGGTTCCTGTGGTCAATGTTTCCTCTGAGTTTACTCCAGCTAACGGAGCAAGTATCAAGGATGAAGATGAAATCGAAATCTGGATTACCGACGCTGAGCAGATAAAGTTTGATGGTGTTAATTTCAAGTATGTAGATGATAACAATGAGCCACAAGTTATCACTGTTACAGAATATACTTGGGAACCAGACGAAGATGGTGCTTACATCCTGACAGTGAAGATTCCAGAAGAAGTAAAGACAAAGAACAACGTGACTGTTTGTCTTGATAACATCTTCTGCGCTGATGGCAAGGACTACAGCAACATTATTGCTGCCATATATAATAAGGTAGCAGATGGTATCTCTAACATTACTGTAGAGACCAACAAGAACATGAAGGTATATAACCTCAACGGACAGTTGGTCAGCAAGGGTAAGAGCCTCAGTGGCCAGAAGGGCTTCTATGTAGTAAATGGCAAAAAAGTGATATTGAAGTAATCGCTTCTATTAGACAGATAAGGTTCTTTTGCTCATGGTAGCAGAAGAACCTTATTTTTGTTTTATAAACCACTTCTGCATATTTATACAATTTTTCGTCAAAAAGAATCAATTCGTTACTTTTTGCAGATAGATATTACACAAAAACAAGAAAATCGTAATTTTTATTCCATTTTTCCTGTTATTTTTTTGCCAAATTCAATTATTTTATGTACCTTTGTTGCCAGATAAGAGATATAAGTGTTTTATTTGCAAGAAAAAAGTATATTTTGCGAGAAGAAACGAATACGAGAAAAGAGAACAAATAACATATATTATTAATTTAAATTTTAAGAGTATGAAGAAATTTTCCTTCTTATGCTTTTTAGCAATGTTGTTTTGCGGCATCAATGCTCATGCAGCTGCAGAACTAACATTCAGTAATGTAAACCTGGCCCCAGGCTCAAAGATCGAAGCTTTGACACAAGACCAGCAGATTACTTTCAACACCAACATGGATGCAGAGATTGGCTATATGTTGGCACAGATTGAGGATGAGACTGGTAGTGTCGTTTTATCAAACACTACTGTTTATGATCCTAATTTTAACTCTACAGGTGTTTCCGATGACAAAAATCCAAAGAATGCACCACAGAACAAGAAAGATCCTAATTTCACATTTGTTCTGCCTGTTATGGTAAAGATGTATGAAGGTCATACATACAGTATCGTATTTACAGCTTATGCAGACAAGGCAGCTTCTCAAGGTACCGGTAACCCTTTGGCAAAAGGTACCATTAAATATGAAGGTGCTACAGAATCTTACATCGGAAGCCGCTTCAAGCTGTTGTCTATCACTCCAGATCCTGCTACTCATGTGATAACAGGAGAAGAAAATGCTTCTGTTACCTTGCATTTCAATGGTATGGTAAGAATGGATGAGGCTGGTACATTCGTCAACACAGGCTCTGGCACTTCTAACCCTTTAAAAGCCATTACTCCGGGTGATGATGCAGAGACTGTTGTAACAACCAATAAGGCTGGCGAGAAAGTTAGCGAGTATGTATATAGTACTACATGGACTTTGACTCCTGGTAATTCAGATGTTACTTGCGGTGATGATATCATTTTTGCTGCTAATGCTTTTGACAAGGCAGGTCTTCACGTAAGTGCAGGTACAGATTACTCTACCGGTGAGGAAGAGGGAAGCTACTATACATTCTCAGTAATGAATGATTGTGGCAAGGAGAAATTCTCTATCTCTCCAGATGCAACAACAAAAGTTCAGTCTCTTTCTACTTTCGAAATCGGCAGTGCGTCTGGTATTGCTGTAGCTAATATCGTAGAACCAGCTGTACTTTATCAGGTTGCAGAAGATGGTTCTAAGACAGAAGTTGCCCAGGTAAAATGGAATGCAGCACTCAATACTGCCACTATTGATGGTGATGAGAATGCAACAAAGCTCCGTCTTTTCCTTGACAAGGCTGTAACAAAGGCAGGTAAGTACCTTTTGCACATTCCACGCAACTACTTCAACTTCGGTACAGGTATGATGGCTAAAGCAAGTGCTAATACAGACATCGAATATACTATCGCTAAGGACGCTGACGAACCTCAGATTACTTTCACTCCTGATGGTGAGGTAAAGAACTTGTCTTCTGTGCTGGTATCTTATCCTGAGGGATATTTGGTTAATTTCATGGAGAGTGACGATTATAAGTTGAATGAGGCTAAGGCTTTCGTGTTCAATGAGGCTAAAGAGTTGGTAACAACTGCATCTTTCGATTATAATCCAAACGATTTTAATGACCTCCACTCAATTTCTGTTAACTTGGCAGAGAAGATCACTACCCCTGGTAAATATACATTGGTAATTCCAGAGCAGACTCTTACTGTAGAGAAGGATGATAATAGCGTACATGCAAGAAAAGTTCGTGCAGCTCGCTCAACCCGTGCTGATGGTGAAGACTGGGAACCAGGTTCTGGCGAAGACCATGAATTTACATTCAACAATGGTATCATAAAGGAGTTCACCATAGTTGCAGGTTCAATTGATGATGTAAAGGTTAAGTCAAATCCAGAGGATAAGGCTGTCGTTTCACAAATCCAGTCCCTTGACATTACCTTCGAGGGTGCAGAGACCGTAGAAGAAGGTTGGGGTATGATCTGGTTCAAGGACGTAAAGAAAATTGGTGCCGATAACCCTTACTATGATGCTAACTACTCAGGTAACAGCATTGCCATGACAGCAACTACTTCTCTCAAGGGCAATACAGTAACATTGACACCTTGGAATGGTTCTAGTAAGAAGCCTGTTTATGGTATTACAAAGGATAGCAAGGTGGTATTGAACATCCCAGAGGGTACTTTCGTTGTAAATGGTGTTGACTACCCAGAGATTAATCTGTTGTTCACTGTAGATACTACAGCAACTGGTATCAATGGTGTAAATGCTGATGCATCTGCAGCTAAGAAAAACGTTTATACATTGTCAGGTATCAAGGTAAACGGCAAGGCTCCTAAGGGCATCGTTATCGTCAACGGCAAGAAGTTTATCAACAAGTAATCTCCTTATATCTCACCTATATCTAGTGAGATAGCTAGACAAAGATAATAAAAGATTTCGGCTCCTCCGCCCAATTAATGGGTGAAGGAGCCGTTTTTTGATTTGAAGAAACGAGAATCGAGTAGGAGGAAAACGAAGCAGTTTTCTTCCTACTTTCGTTTTCCGACCTCTCACACCACCGTACGTGCGGTTCCGCATACGGCGGTTCCTATTTTGGATACCATTCGAGATACACCTCCATTAAAGTAACATACCCTGCGGAGCGTAGTTTATTGTTATCTATCTCCCTTTTTAGAATCACGTTCTTTATATTACTTTTAACCAACTTTACCATATTCCCGGAATCTAAAAGGGTGCGTCATAAGATAATTATTCACCCTCTTCTTGTTGTTGGAAGAGACAGGATAAGTTGTTGGAAGAGATAGGATATGTTGTTGAGGTAGTCAGTATCTCCGGTCGCACAACAGCTGTTGTGCGCTTGCATAACAGCTGATATACGCATGCACAACAGCTGTTGTGCATGCGGTGATCAACTGTTATGCGCCAACTATTATCTAGACTTATGACACACCCTCTTTTTAATTAGGCATTTCCTAGTCAAGGGTGCTTATTTATTATGCTACTATTATTATTTAAAGCTCAACACCTTATTTTCAACCATCAAGGTATGCTGAGGAACTATTTTTCTTGGCGTTCCGCCAGATTACAATCCGGTGGAACGCCTGGTGGGCTATATATCCGTATTTTACTCAACCTCTTCTATTTTCTTCAATTCCCAACCTTCAAATTGCATCACAATTTTATGAAGCAGGGTATCTTGACGCAATGCCTTAACTCTTGGAGCTTCAGCATAGCGATGAATCTGAGCTACGGCTTCATTCCATTGAGCCTCAGCCTTCGTTGTTTTTCTATCTTCACAAAGAGCAGAGAAATCCTTCTTTGGCAACACCTTCAGTTCTATGATGTAACTATGCTTTACAGCATAATGAGCCAAATTAGGCAATAAGAAGAAATCACAAAAGCCATGATTCAACTCTAACTCAGGTGCTGTGATATAGTAATTGCAAAGATTCAGATATGCCATGAAGAAGCCTTGTATATTCCTCTCCCCTTCTATACCATCACGCACTGAAGAAACCTTAGCATAAGACTCTGCCAGGAACGTCAGCCCTTCTTGCCATTTGCCCTCATAGGCCATGTCGTAAAAACAATCATCGAGTTTAGACGTATCAATAGGCGACTTCTCCTCAAACATCTCCTTGAGATAATCATAATACTGCTTGCGAACATTATTGTTAGGAATCCCTAAAACCATACGATCACCACGAGTGCCCTTAATAGTGAGCATGCCATAATAGAACAACAGACTTGGAAATATATTCGGGTCCGTCAACTGGTAGGCAGAAAAACTCTCCTCTAAGTGAGCTACTATTTCACCCGTTTCTGCTATCGTCTTGATAATACTCTTGCGATTGCCATCAAGTTTGTCAAGCTGAATGAGTTTTTTCATTTTGCTATAGTCGGTCCTAGTGTTACGGTCTATCATTTCCTTTGGCGCCTTTCCCTCGTTTATATAATTACGAAGATAATAAACCACCATGTCGCAATTGAAGACCTTGCTTTGTGTATTCAAAGCCCCCTCTGCAAAACAATAGTTATCATACCAAGGCTTCATATCATTAATCATCCACTCAATGTTGCAATCGGCAGCCAACTTACCCATACTTTTAAAATAGGTGAACATTTTACGTACATCTTCCTGAGAAAAACCAAGCATTTGATTGAAAGCCTTCTTGGTTGAGATGTGCCAACCAATATTAAAGCCACTTGTCACATCATCAAGGGTTACCGGACTTACACCCGTCATGAAAATACGGGTAAATGTACCCTTAAACTTCTTGAATACATCACGATAAAATCCATCGGCATGGGTGATGGCATGATACACATCTTCTCCCTTCTCATTGAGAATCGTATTCGTAAAATTATCATATTCATCAATAATCAGATAATTCTGGAGTCCCAGCTTCTGAGATTCATCATTGATTAAGATAAGTTTCGTATTGGCAGTGGGAGCCTCATACACCTTTTGAATGAACTCTGGAGAATAATGGTCACGATAGATATCCACAAAGCTATCAAACTTCACACGACAATACCGATCGAACTCCACTTCGACATCCTCTATTTTTCCACCAACACTCGAAAAGTCGAGGTGAAGTATCTGATACTTACCTTGCCAACGGGTAGGATGCTGTCCTATCCACAAATCTCCAAACCATCTATTGAATTGCTCAGGAGTTGTATTGCAGTCATAATAAGACTTAAGCATGCTGATAAACAGACTTTTACCAAAACGACGAGGTCGAATGAAGAACAAAAAGCGCCCTTCATTCTCCAATGTAGGTATGTACATCGACTTATCTACATAATAAAGGTTTTCATCCCTCATGACGGTAAAATCAGACACACCATAGGGTATCTCTTTGATTTCATCTGGCTGCAACATCTTAGATTTATTTTCTATCATAACCATGGAGTATTAATAATACAACTGCAAATATAAGCATATTTTTTGAGAAAGCAATCAGAAACGAAGGAAAAAAAACAGATAAGACACAAAAAAGAGTGCACTGTAATAAACAATGCACTCTTTTTTTATTATATCAATTCCTTATCCAGGAAATATTATCTGATGAACAGCAGCTCACGATACTTTGGCAAAGTCCAAAGCTCATCGGCTACGAGAAGTTCGAGCTTGTCTATCTGATAACGGATTTCCTCCATCTTTGGAGCTACCGTGTCATGATAAGCTACTGCCTTCTCGCGCTCGCTCTCTATCTTGTTGGCTACCTTGCGGGCATCTACCAATGCCTCTACACCACGCTCTATCGACTCGGTGCGCTCGGCAATCTCACGGATAATCTTCACGTTGCGGGCGGTCAGTTTCTTGCCTTCCTCGCCTCCGAAGATGTGAATCATACCCTCTACGTTCTTTGCCAGACGGCTCTGATAGTGGGTTGCCACAGGGATGATGTGGTTCATGCTCAGGTCGCCCATCACACGAGCCTCAATCTGAATCTTCTTGGTATAAGTCTCCCACTTCACCTCGTTGCGCGCCTTCAACTCGCTCTCGCTCATCACGTTGGTCTTGGCAAACATCTCGATGCTCTCCTTGTCCAGATAACGGTCGAAGACCACTGGGCAGGATGCCTCGCAATCCAAGCCACGCTTCTGGGCCTCTTCCTTCCACTCATCAGAATAGCCGTTGCCGTCGAAGCGGATAGGCTTGCAGGTCTTGATATCCTCGCGTACAACATCGATAATAGCCGATGTCTGGTCCTCACCCTTTGCAATCAAGGCATCTACACGAGTCTTGAAGTCTTCGAGAGCCTCAGCTACGGCAGCATTCAATACGATGAGAGAAGATGCACAGTTGGCCTCTGAACCTACAGCACGGAACTCGAAACGGTTTCCGGTGAAGGCGAATGGAGAGGTACGGTTGCGGTCGGTATTATCGATCATCAGCTCTGGAATCTCAGGGATATCCAGCTCCATACCCTTCTTGCCAGCCAGAGCAAAGAGTTCTTCCTTATCTGCCTTCTCAATATGGTCGAGCAAATCGGTGAGCTGCTTGCCCAGGAATGAAGAGATGATGGCTGGAGGTGCCTCGTTGGCTCCGAGTCGGTGCGCATTGGTAGCACTCATGATAGATGCCTTCAGCAGTCCATTGTGCTTGTAAACACCCATCAGGGTCTCTACGATGAAGACTACGAAGCGGAGGTTATCCTCTGGTGTCTTGCCTGCAGCATGCAGCAGCACACCGGTATCGGTGCAGAGACTCCAGTTGTTGTGCTTGCCCGAACCGTTGACGCCGGCGAATGGCTTCTCGTGAAGGAGCACACGGAAACCGTGCTTGTGAGCCACACGCTTCATCAGACTCATCAGGAGCATATTATGGTCTACGGCAAGATTGCACTCCTCATAGATAGGTGCCAGCTCAAACTGGTTTGGTGCCACCTCATTATGACGGGTCTTGCAAGGGATGCCGAGTTCGAGTGCCTGGATTTCCAGATCTTTCATGAAAGCCTGCACACGCTCAGGGATGGTTCCGAAATAATGGTCGTCCATCTGCTGGTTCTTTGCTGAGTCGTGTCCCATCAGGGTGCGTCCGGTGAGCATCAGGTCGGGACGTGCCGAATAGAGGCTCTCATCTACCAGGAAGTACTCCTGCTCCCAACCGAGATTGGTCTGCACCTTCTTCACCTGAGGGTAAAAATAGTGGCACACCTCGGTAGCCGCCTCACTCAGGGTATGGAGCGAGCGGAGCAATGGAGCCTTGTAGTCCAAAGCCTCACCGGTATAAGAAATAAAGATGGTAGGGATACAGAGGGTATCGTCGATGATGAACACAGGCGATGTAGGATCCCATGCAGAATAGCCACGAGCCTCGAAGGTGTTGCGGATACCGCCGTTAGGGAATGAGCTGGCATCAGGTTCCTGCTGGACAAGCAATTTGCCAGAGAATTCCTCAATCATACCACCCTTTCCGTCATGCTCCACGAAGGCATCATGCTTCTCGGCAGTACCTTCTGTCAATGGCTGGAACCAGTGAGTATAATGTGTTACCCCGTTTTCCTCAGCCCAGAGCTTCATGCCGGCAGCCACGGCATCAGCGATGGAACGGTCCAGACGAGTACCATTATCTATTACATCGATGAGTTTCTCGTACACATCAGATGGCAGATACTTGTACATCTTCTGGCGGTTGAATACATACTTGGCGAAGTACTCCGAAGGGCGCACCTTGGGAGCCTCTACCTCTACAGGTCTTTTCTTAAAAGCCTCGGCTACAACCTCAAATCTCAAATTAGCCATTCTTCTTTTATTGTTTTATTAAAGTTTGCGGGTGCAAAGTTACGAAATAATTGGCTAACTGCTATCATTTCGGTCGTTTTTTTATGCATAATTCAAACTTTTCTTATTTTTTGCATACAAAAAGTTCTCCGTTCCATGCTTCTGCGAGGACAAAAGTCTATTTCTTTTTACTTGTCTTCCATTCAAAGACATAATCGATACCCTTGATCTTTACCTTGACAAAGAGATCGGAAGTCTTGCGGTCTGAAGTATAAAGATAGCCCGAAACCACTTCACCCGGATGGATAGTGGTACGCTCGAGATAGCCCAGATCCTCCGGCATCTTATCAGAATACTTCATACGATTGCCTGATTCCAGCTGCTGCATTCTGCAAATGCGGGTCTGGAAATCCTTCAGTGTATTAGATGTTCCTGCATCAAACACCTGTGCACCCAAGTTGGCATTCACATTATTTTCATGCTCTGTCTCCACAACAGCCTTGTTCTTGACCGAACGTTTCGCAACCTTCTTCTTGAACTTCTTGATTTTCTCATCATACTCATCAGCACTCACCAGTTCGAAATTCTTGCGCTTGCCACCCTTCATGTCATAGATTTCAATCTGGGCAGGGTCGATATCCACATTGATCATGCTCTTGTTGACAATGAACAAGCCAATCTCACGATAACCACCGATATTCTCATCTACCACCGAATTGCTGACACCCACAATAAGTCCGTTCTTGTTGTAATAAGGCCAAGCCACACCATTCTTATACTCAGTCACAATTTCATCCTGGGAAGGAACTTCCAAAATAGGCTGACGGTCGGAGAGAGAATATTTAGAATAATTTCCATCAGCATCTACAACAACATAGAATCCTTCTGGAACATCATTCTTGTAAGGAGTAAGGGTACAGACTCTGCCATTCTCAGAGAAAGAGGCACCAACACCTGTTTTCTTGCCCTCATTCATAAAGAAATGCTCCTTTACGTTACCATTATTAAAATAAGAGGTATATTCGCCTGTGAGCAAACCAGACTGATAGTTCTTCTGTGTCTCTACTTTTCCATTCTTGAAATAGGTTGTGACCGCACCTATAAACTCACTTTTTGCATCATCCTTCTTGTCGATGACAGCAAAACTGCCTTCACCTTGCAGTTCACCGCTCATATAGTAAGTTCTGAACTCCTTAGGTGCCGTAGTATCAGCAGGATAGAGTGCCAGGCGGTAATAAGTGGCGAAAGCCTTATTAGGGGTTACTTTCCAATTTTTATTGTAATAGATGGTATCGAGCCGGTCTTGCGGTACAGGAGGCGTTTCTGGGATACTGTCCACTTGCACAGTTGTCTGATTCTCCACTCCGGCAGGGGTCTCCTCCTTCTGGTTCTGCAACTTGCTTACAGGTTCAAACCTCTTCACGTGCTCTACCTTCTGAGCCAGGGCTACCTGTCCCAGAGAAAGAGCAATCATCATGATGATGACAGAATACTTTTCTCTAATCATACGTATATTGTTTTAAATTCTTAAAAATCTATCTTATTTTTTCGTTAAATTCATCATTTTCTGACAAACACATTGCAAAAATAGAAAAATTACCGTAAATGAGCAAATTTTTGGATATTTTTTTTCTTTAAAAGCACAACTGACTGAACCTTAGCCGTCTTCATCATCCTGCCTAAGCGTTTTTGTTGCCAGCAAAAGCCTAAACGTTGGTTTTTCAGGTTTATTTGACATCAAAAAAATCCCTTGCAACCGCTAGAGCTGCAAGGGATTCACATTATCCACTTATCTATTTGTACCTTAATAATCTATTGAAGATTGGAGACCGGCAATTAGAAACGGTATACAACAAAGCTGTTTGGCTTCATCTTCACGTTCAATACATTGCCCTGAACCTGAGCATCTGATGTAACAGGAACTACTACGTTCTTGTTATCTATCTTGTTTTCTGCCTGGATATCATCAGCATGAAGAACAGTTACCTTACCTGGATTCAACTTCTTCAAACCATTGAAAGTTACATTAATTTCCTTCTCCTCCTTAGAGGTGTTGGCAATCTTCACGATGTAACTCTTGGTTGGCTTGTCGAAACAAGCAGTGGCATAGAGGCCATTCTCGCCTGCTACAGCCTTGCCGTTCTCGGTAAGCTTCAACACGTTGGTACCCTTGTTCTCACCGTAGAGCTGCTGAACATAGTAGTTGGCAGAACGGACAGAACTGAGGTTGTCAAACCAGATGAGGTCTGGACGCCACTGCCATCCCTCTACATGAGCGAAGAGAGGAGCATAGGTAGCCTGATAAACCACATCGGCATTGCGCTCAAGACCCGTCATGAAGGCAGCCTCAGAAAGCGCAGCCTCCCATGAGTTAGGATCGTTCTTGGCATGGGCAGCATACTCACCGGCAAATACCTTAGGACCCTTGCGGTCGTACTTGTCGTAACGGCTGGCATTGCTGCGGAACCACTCTGGACTCTTGTAGTAGTGCTCATCCACCATGTCTACGCCCAACTTGCGCATCTGCTCCCAACCGTAGTCGAAATCCTTTCCATCAGCAGATGGACCAGATGAACCGCAGATCTTGATCTTTGGATACTTGGCATGAATCTGCTCCATGAACTTCTGCAGACGCTCAGGGTACATAGGTCCCCACTGCTCGTTACCGATACCAATCTGCTTCAGGTTGAATGGTGCTGGATGACCCATATCGGCACGGAGCTTACCCCACTTAGAGGTGACAGGACCATTGGCAAACTCGATGAGGTCGAGTGCATCGTCGATATAGCTCTGGAGATCCTTGACTGCTACATGCGCATTAGGATCCTTATCATCGTTCTGATACTGGCAAGCCAGACCTACAGAGAGAATTGGCAATGGCTCTGCACCAATCTTCTCAGAAAGGAGGAAGTACTCATAGAAGCCCAAGCCCAATGACTGATAGTAGTTAGGGAAAAGGCGATGTGGGAAGGTATCTCTCCAGCGGTTCTCGTTCAGAGGACGGTTCTCAGGAGCACCCACAGAGTTCTTCCACTCATAACGGGTATCGAGGTCGGTTCCCTCTACGATACATCCGCCAGGGAAACGGAAGATGCCTGGCTTCAAGTCGGCCAGATCCTGTACGAGGTCGGCACGGAGACCATTCCAGTTGTCCTCAGGGAAGAGAGAGATATGGTCGAGATCTACGCTCTCAGAACCCTTCTCCAGATAAACACGCATCAAACCCTTGGCATCGGTCTGAGGAGAAGTCAGGGTAGCAGTAAGCTTCTGCCATTTATTATTGGTGATGTTGATGACCTGCTTGGCAATGACATCATTCTTTGAATTGACGAGTTCTACGCGAATCTTGCCCTGCTTGCCATCGATGAGATGAAGACGGCCATATACGGTGAAATCGTACTTCATATCCTTCTTCAAGCCCATGCCGAAGAAGCCACGGTTCTCAAGACCAGTCTGCTTCTCACGTGCGCCTGCGCTCTCAAGTGTTACATAATGAGGATTGCGGTCGAAGGCAGGTTTTACGTCGCTGAGGGTTACATTTCCGAATGTATTCCATCCCATCAGGCGCTGTGGGAATTCGAAGGAACGGTTCTCTACCATCTCTGCATAAAGACCACCATCGGCACCGAAGTTGATATCCTCGAAGAAGATACCATACATGGTAGGCTGGATTTCTGCTCCAGGCTTGTTAGCCTGAACAGTAAACTGATGCTGTGCGAAAGCTCCGAGTGAAGACATCGCCAGCAATGCTGCTGCGAAAAATTTTGCTTTTCTCATATTGTTCGTTATTTTTATTTTTTAGGTTTGTACTTACACCTTATTAAATATAGGTGGTGCAGTAATTTGCTGCAAAGATTACACAAACGAGCGCAATGAAAGCTTGCTTTCAAATTGCCGAGTGCAGTAAATCTTCTGCAAAGATAAAAAAATCCACCCCGAATGAGGTGGATTTTCTGTTTAAATATATT
>ERZ1023858.23-NODE-23-length-29060-cov-8.460438_pt1 | contig 29060 bp, 18 predicted proteins | sample MGYA00380387_ERZ1023858 | MGnify/ENA primary metagenome ERZ1023858 (study PRJEB33179, sample SAMN07449010) | human gut metagenome | biome: Human-gut; feature: Human associated habitat; material: Faeces | host: Homo sapiens | place: India: Bhopal | collected...
CTCGAAGATATGGTTGGACTACGGCTTGTGAGATTCGAGACAATAATCTCAGGAAAGTAAGCGATGACTGTATGGATATTTTGAGATTGATGCCACAATGGTCATGGAACGAATATGCTTCCTTGCTGAAGAGCAGAGGATATGATGTCCGATTGCGACGTGATAAAGAGGGGGTTGTTCGTGGTTATGTCTTGGCGAAAGGCAATGCCAAGTACAAGGCTTCTGAGTTAGGGTATGGTAGAAAACTAACAGCAAAGAACATTGAGAATACATGGATATCTCTACATACTCAAATGAAGACATCTCCGTTTTCGATGCCTCCTAACCCAAAAACATCTGGTAGAGCTTCTGTTGGTAGTAGCGTGTTGAGTTCATATACTACAGAGAATAGAACGATAGGTTCAAAGAACTCTGCCTATACGTCTCATGTAATTTATGATGACTATAAGGAAAGAACTCCTGAGACATCACGTGTTGGCATTGATTTAGGAGGTGAGCACTATGACCGCTTTATTCCTAAGGAGATTGTTCGCTATTTCGATGATGAGTTTGATTATCGTAGTGTTGCCAATTGGAAAGAGTTGACTAATCTTGCTACTGCATACTTCGCTATGCTTGCTGCACCCAACGTTTCCGTTTCTGGTGGTGGAGGTAGTAATGGCAACGACCTCAAATGGGGACGAGACTCACGTGAGGATGAAATGGAGTGGGCACGTCGTTGTGCCCAGGCTGCTATCCATACATTGGGTAAACGACCAAGATATGGAAGACGAAGATAACATTATAATATAATAAAAAATGAAGAAATTTGATACAGATGAACTTCGAGCGCAATTGGAGACTTTTTCGCCCGAACAACAAAGAGATGAAGATCGTGAATTGTTCAATCAAGACATAGGTGATTTCCAAAAGTCAGCAAGGATTGTTGAGCAAAGTGTTAGTCATTGTCGAGAGATTTCAAGACAAATTGATGCATCTACTGCAAAAGTGGAGAAGATACTTCCAGTATTACAACAAGCAAGTACTGTTCGTGTGGATGAAAATATCAAGGCGAGCATTCAAAATGTTGCTGCAAAGATAGGCGGTGATGTAGCTGATGCTTTTGGCAAGAAGGTGCGAGCTGTTCTTGATGATGTGGATAAAGTTTCAAGAAGAGTCTCAATTCCAATAGATTATGCCTTAGTGTATTTGGTGACAATGTTTTTTGTCATCATTATTTTGGTCATGGTTGTATGGGTTAATGCTGCATTTGTGCATTCTGGAATCATCTGGACTGTTCTTGGAGGTGGATTTGGAGCAGAGATGTTTGTCATATTGCTCGTTTGGTATTTACATCGTAAGGGATGGGGATAAGAAAAAGTCTGCATATTCCTTTGTCGGAAATGTGCAGACTTGATTCTGTTATTGGGCATCTTGTTCACCATGTGAATATAGACCGATTATTTTTTCGAGCAAATCTTTACTGTTGATTTCTACGTCCTTAGATTTTTGCTTCATGGTAGAGAATGCAATAAAAACAAGAAAAGATTTCAAAATAGCGTTGTCTATGTCTACCGAAAACAGATATGAATGATATTCTATTTGTTTGAAAGCGGTCAAAATCAGAAATATGACGTAAAGGGCGCTAAAGATAAAGTTGTAATTTTTAGGAGACCTGATATAAAGAGCTAACTCCTCATTATAAGTTTCATATTTATGATTTCCCCAGTTCCTGAGTGGTGAATTTTTTATGATTCGTTTTGTAACCTTTGGGGCATGAACGCATATGATTTCAGATATGGTTAATAAAAAAAACAATAGAGTGTGATAACTGATAGTGCTATTTGTCAGGAATTTTATAATATGAATAATGATAAGAGAAACTCCAGCTGTCATGAAAATTGGAAGAATTAAACCACCCCAGATGACCATTGCTGGTTGGGCTAATTTTGTTATAACTCCCAAAAAGATAATAGGCATATCTACAATCCAAGTTAGAGTTTTGACTTTTATACAATTTCCGAATAACTTATAATAAGTGAAATGAAAGCAACTGTAACCTATTACACATAGAAATATATATTTTATATTAAAATGAATGAATGTCCAAAAGACTAAAACTGCGAGAATAGAACTAATTAGGATGGACCCAATGATGAAAAGATTAAGTTGTGTATTTACAGATAAAGTCAATTTACTTGCAAACTTCTTTATGGAATAGTATGGTATAATAGCTTTTAAAGCCTCTTCTTCTTTACAAGCGTTTGGGACACTTTGTAATTCATAATATCTATGTTCATTAAGGGTATGAGGCATTAACTCATATTCTATTACACTTCCATCCGAAAAAAGAACAAGAATATATGTTCCTTTGATTCTTCCATAAGTTCCTTGGGCATGATAAAATACGCATCTCTTCTTCTCTTGAATATTGTCATCTTGCTTGGAAATATAAGCGTTGATTTGGGCGTCGAGTTTTGTTTTGACTTGCTCCAAAAGAACCTTGTCTTCCTTTTTCTCGTTATTAGTTATTTGATAGTAGTCAATACAGAAAACGATGGCTGAACCAATTAAACCAATAAACATGAAGCTTTCGTGCCAAAAAGAGGATATGGTAAAAGAAGCTATGAGTAATGCTAAAATGACAAATGCACATGTCATTATGCTTTTTGAGTCGTCTCCTTCCCATAGGAAACAAAGATTGCCATTTTCGTTAATCCAATTCTTTTTCTGTTCTTCCATAATTACTTTTTCTTGCAAATATACGGAATTTTCCCATAAAAATGCACAAAACACAATAAATTTAACCTTAAAGTATCAAAAAAGTGCATTTTTGTGCAATAATTAATTGATTTTTCTTATCTTTGTGGCATATTAAAGATATAACGTTATGGAGAAAACGAAGAATTTGAATCGGTTAAAAGTCGTGTTGGCTGAAAAACAACGGACGAATAAATGGCTGGCGGAGCGGTTAAGCAAAGATCCTGCTACAGTGTCGAAATGGTGTACCAATCGAGCACAACCAGGTTTGGAAACGTTATACCAAATAGCATTATGCTTAGAAGTGGACGTAAAAGACCTGCTTGTATCAAACATGGAAGAGAATATAATTTATTGAAAATAATTTCCCATTTGGCCAAAATTACAAAGTTAGCTCCAAAATCTTAACCATGCAAGGTTATAATGTAAGATGGACTAACATGGATATGGCTATGTGGGCAAAAATGAATACTTTTGCATTATGGCAAATTCGGACAATAATACTGCTTCTCAGAACGAGATAGTTTTGGGAGAGAATGAAATGGTGTGTTCACTCACCAATCGTGTAGTGAAAGCCACAGATAAGGAAATGACATTGCAGTCGATGATTGCAATGATGACGGAAGAGTATGGTTTCGCTCCTGAGGACATGGAGCGTGACTATAAGGTGAAGTATGAGGATATGGAAAGCGGAAAGACCAAGACTCAAAAGGTGGACTTGGCAATCTTTAATGCTGGTCATGCTCATGATGCTGATGAACTCATTCGTTTCATTGTTGTTGCCAAGGATGCGAAGGTGAAACCCAACGACAAGAAGAATGGCGTAGAGGCTACTACAGAAAACATCTTATGTACCACGGATTGCGAGTTTGCCTGCTGGACTAATGGTGAGGATTTGCAGTATGTGCATGCTTTTGAGGATGACTTTGGACAAGTGACCTGTGAGGCTATATCCGACTTCCCTGCTGAAGGTCAAACTCTTGAAGACCTTGAGGCACAGGGAGAGCGTGCTGTGCCTCGCAAACCAGCTAATGAGTCACTTGTAAAGACTTTCAAGCGTTGCCATGATTACATTTATGGAAATGAGGGAATGAAGAAGACTGCCTTTTGGGAACTTCTTAACTTGATTTTCTGTAAGCTCTATGATGAGAAGCGTCGCTTCTCTGATGCAAGGGAAGGTATCAGCTACCGTCGTCGTTTCTGGGTGGGTGTGAAAGAGCAGAACACACCTGAAGGTCAGCATGCTGTAGCGGAGCGTATCAAAGGCATTTTTGAAGATTTGAAGGAAAGTAATATCTTCAAAGATGTGTTTGATGGTAATGAGCAGATTATGCTTTCCGACCGTGGTCTTGCCTTTGTGGCAAGCGAGTTGGCAAAATATTCGTTCCTTGATGCTACAGTTGACGTAAAGGGCACAGCCTACGAAACCATCGTGAGCAACACCTTGAAACAGGAGGCTGGTCAGTTCTTTACACCTCGTAATATAATTAAATGTATGGTTGAGATGCTTGATCCCGACCAGAACTGTCGTGTACTGGATCCAGCGTGTGGATCGGGAGGATTCCTTGTGATGGTGCTCGACCATGTGCGCCATAAGATAGTCCGCAATTTCTACCCGGAACTTGACGACTTGCACCTTGAAGCTAAGTTAAACTCTGCTGAGGTGGATGATGCAGTGCGTGAGTATGCCGAGAAGATGATATTTGGTTTTGATTTCGACCCTGACTTAAAAAAAGCAGCACGTATGAATATGGTGATGGCTGGTGATGGTCACTCAAACATCTATAACATCAACTCACTCGACTATCCATTTGGCAGTAAACCAGATGTGCCTCACATTGCCGAGGCTGTAAATGAGAGTATTAAGTATAGTGTAGACAAAAACTTCCATTTCGAGACTCCAAAAAACAATGCACAGGGCAAGTTTGACATGGTATTCACCAATCCCCCGTTTGGAACAAAGGTGGAGGTTGACCAAGAGATTGCTGCACGCTACGAGCTGAACAGTAAGGCTCCAGAGGTACTATTCATAGAGGCTTGCTATAACTTCTTGAAACCTGGTGGCAAGATGGCAATCGTGTTGCCTGATGGCATTTTGGGCAATCCAAATACGGAGAGTGTGCGTTTGTGGATTCTACATCATTTCAAGCTACTTGCCAGCGTGGATTTGCCAGTAGAGACCTTCTTGCCACAAGTAGGTGTGCAGGCATCGCTCTTGTTCTTGCAGAAAAAGACCGATGCTGAAATGCTTGTGCCTATTGAAGATGAGGACTATGATGTATTTATGGCTATCGTAGAGCAAGTAGGCAAAGATCGTCGTGGTGTGCCTGTTTACGAAAAGGACGATGATGGTGCCGAGATTCTGTTTGAGCATTACAAGAAATGGCTTGCATATGCAGATAATGGTCGTGAGATAGTAAGACAACGTAAAGAACGCATCAAGCATTTGGCAGATGATTTACCAAAGGTGGCTAAGGCGTATAAGGAATTTAAGAAGGTGCACAAATGAAAACTGCAATAGTAAAAATTAATGCCGTAAGAAGCATAAATTATCGCACAGATGCGAGTTATCATCTGAGTGAGGGACAAAATGTGCAGAGAAGTATTGCTGCATCCCCTTATCCTTTAATAAAGGTAAAAGAAGTAGCAAGCGATATTTTTATAGGTAATCGTGCCAAACGTGTATATGTAAAAGACATTAAGCATGGTATACCTTTTCTTAGCAGCTCTGACATATTGAAAGCTGACTTGGACAATGTGAAGTTGGCATCAAAAAAATATACGCCAGAAATTGAAAGAATGAGTCTTAAGAAAGGATGGACTCTTATTTCACGTTCTGGTACTATTGGAAATTGTGCGTTCGCTAACGCGAAACATCCTCAGAGGAGGCTTGGTATATGCATACCTTGCCTCCAAGTATGGACATTCATTGTTGACACAAGGAACATTTGGAGCTGTTATTCAGCATATTGAGCCTGCGTTTGTTGGGTCTATTGCAATTCCAAAGTTTCCTGAATCTTTCCAGCATGAAGTAGATGATTTGATACAAGAAGCTGCAAGATTAAGAGAAGAGGCTGCGGATGCGATGGAGGAAGCAAAGGGTAAAATGCGTAGATTTGTCAATTATAGTTTCATCAAGAAATTCTATAAGACAGGTTGGGTTTCATCTAAAGATATATGCAATTCTCTTCAACATAGACTTGATCCGCCTGCACTGATGAATGATGGAGTGACCACAATGAAAGAAGTCACTTCACGCATGAAAAGTGAGAATATCGCAAATATAAAGGCAACGGTTCGTCGCCCTGGTATTTTCAAGCGGAGCTATGTAACCAATGGCATTCCATACATTAAAGGGTCGGAGATTTTTCTTAATAATCCTTTTAGAAGATGTGCCCACTTATCACGTACAAAGACACCTTTTATAGATGAGATGATTCTCAAAGAAGGACAAATTCTCATTACATGCGCAGGTTCTGTTGGAAATATTAAGATGATTACCAAAGAATATGAAGACAAGAAAGCTATAGGTTCACAGGACATCATACGTCTTTCGTCAGATGATGAATTGTATACAAAAGAGTATCTTTTTACATATTTACAGATGCCCTTTGTGTATGACTATATTCAATCAATGAAATATGGATCTGTTATTGAGCGTATAGAACCATTTCATATAGAATCAATTCCTGTAGTTACCCCAACAAAAGACTTGTCTGAAGAAATAACGTCAATCATTCAACGTTATATGGATTGCACATACCGAGCGTTTAATGCTGAAGAGAAAGCCATCTCTATGGTTGAGCAAGAAATAGAGAAGTGGAACAAACATTAAAGAAAGTATTACGATGAAAGAAAATAGTTTATACGATCGTAAATCCCTTCGCACAGTGTTGGGTAAGACTGCCGATTTTAATGAATTGGCAAAAGACTGCGTTGCTTTCAGTAATGCTCAAGGTGGTGTGATTGATATTGGCATTGAAGATAAGGATACACTGCCTCCTGAAGGTCAAACTGTTCCAGACGGACTTACCACAACTATAGTGAACAAGATAAGTGGACTGACGAATGCAGTTACTGTAGCCGCAGATGTATGTATAGCAGATAATAATGCAGAATATATAAGGTTGAATGTGCTGCGTAGTTCGAATGCTGTAAGTGTAACTTCGTCGGGAAAAATATACATAAGGATTGGCGACAATAGTGCACCTGTAGGTCCTGAGGATATAGCACGATTGGCAGAAGACAAAGGTTGTATCAGTTGGGAAGATACAGTGACTACTTATAATTGGCAAGATGCTGATTCTGAAAAGCTGCACAACTTGATACAACGGATTAAGGCTTCGGATAGAGTATCTGCATTTGTCAAGCAAAAGGACACAAAAGAAATGCTGGATTATTTTTATATGACTGATCCTGAGAGCGATAAGCTCACCAATCTCGGTGTCTTGTTTATAGGTACGCAGCCACAAAGGGGACGTATTCAGAATGCTCCAGTAATACAGTGCATCAAATATGACCAATATGGAGAGAAAGTCAACAAATGGTTATGGGATGACTATACGAAGGATCCTTCTGAAATGATATCTGATTTATGGGACATTGTGCCAGAATGGAAAGAGAGTACAGAAATCAGTGATGGTATGTTCAGAAGAAACATTCCTGCATATCCAGAAAAGGTCATTAGAGAGTTGATTGCGAATGCGCTCGTGCACAGACCATATACAATAAAGGGTGACGTGTTTATAAACATTCATCCCGATTATCTTGAAGTGATTAATCCTGGCAGATTACCATTAGGTGTAACTGTAGAGAACATCTTGCATACGACAAAGAAGCGTAATGACCACATGGCAAACCTCTTCTATGTGCTACATCTTATGGAACGTGAAGGGTCTGGCTATGATATGATGTATGAAACGCTCCTCGCCAATGGAAAGACAACACCCCAGGTTACGGAAGGTGATGATTGGGTGAAAGTTAAAGTGCAGCGCAAGGTGATCAATCAGGAAATGATAAAGGTGATACAGTTTGCCGATCAGAAATATGCTCTCAAGCAAAAACAATTGATTTGTTTGGGACTTATCACCTTGCATGAGAGTGTGACAGGTTCGCAATTAGTACAGCTGCTCCATCTCAAAGATTCTGACGCTTTACGGCCTTGGCTTCATCCGCTTATAGATAAAGGATTAGTGTTGCCTACTGAGGCCAAAACAAAGGCAAAAGAATATCGAGTGAATACCATGCTGCTTAAAGAAAGCCAGTATAAAGGACGCACTACACTGAAACGAATTGAAACGTATCGAATAAAAGAATTGATAGTTGAAGATTTGAAAATATACAAGGAAGCGACAAAGTCAGAAATTCAATCTCGTATTGGTGAAGAAATACCACCCAAGAAAATATGGGAACAGCTAAATGTACTCATATCAGAGGGAAAGGTGAAGTCTATTGGGCAAAACAGATGGAGAAAATATGTACTTGTGGAATAGAAGCCTTCCGTTCTATTTTCCATAAAAATGCGGAATAACTGCATTTTGGAAAATAGAATGGAAAATAGAATAGGCAAATCTGTTAAACAAATAAATGACATAAGATATGGCACAACTAAGAACCCCCATACATGATGATGGTCCTGTAAATGCTGGCGAACAGCGTTTACTAGACTTTCTTATTGTGAAGTTACCAAACAATTACATAGTCATACCTAATCTCAATATATCCATAACTGGGCAAAACCGAGTAATGAAATATTGGGAATATGACTGTATTGTGATAGCTCCACATGCAGTTTATCATATTGAGAACAAGGATTGGGGCGGAAATCTCGAAGGCGACGACTGGGCATGGTTCCGTAGTGGTCAGGAGGTTGCCAATCCTCATAAGACCGCTGGCTTGAAGAGTCGTATTCTTGCAAGTAAGATAAAGAATCAACATCCAGATTGGCACTTTGGGCAGATTCTGACAGCTGTGACTCTGAGCAACCCACGTCAGTCTAAGTTTGGACTTGATCCAACGTGCGATTGCTACAAGCAGACTTTTACGTTGGGCAATGACCTTGTTGAGTTCTTGACTAACCCTGAACTTGTTGGACGTAATCCTGGGGCAATTTTAGATTTGCAAAGCAAATTGACCGATTTGCTGACAGGACAGTCTGTGGAGCGTCGTAAAACGGAGCGCAAGGAAATTTTCAACTATCAGATAGAAGAAGTGCTTCAGGAAGCCGAGAATTTTACCGAATATCTGTGCGTTCCTAAACTCATTGCGACAGCACATTATAAGGTACGTGAATATCCTCTTGACGTAGCTGGTAAAAGTCCAAAGGAATTGGATAAACTTGCTCTGAAAGTTCAGAACGCAGGTATTGCACAAGAAAAAATAGGTGTATCTCCATATATCGTCAAGACAGAATGCCGTATGAATGAGGAGCAAACATATTACTACGAAATCAGCCGATATCAAGATGAGAGCTCGCTTCGTAGTAAGCTCCGTCTGAAGACATTCAAACAGACCGATAAAATCAGCATTATTCTTGATGTGGCGCATGCGTTAAAAGCTGCACATGCACAACAAGTCTATCATCGTGATGTTTGTCCTGAAAACATCTATGTATATGAAGGTGGTAAAGCTGCGCTTGCCAACTTTGGCATGGCATGGTTTGTTGAGCATTCTGACTTTAGCTTTACTGTAAAAAATGATGTAAACATGAAGTCTCCATACTCTGCACCTGAGTTTATGGAAAATGATGTATGCTCTGGTAGTGACATCTTCTCCTTGGGTGTAATCTTCTATGAATTGATGGTAGGCAAGTTGCCATTTGATAGTAGCTTTACATTCATGACTGCTTTAGGAGGTAAACTGACAGAGGACTTGATGCCAAGCAAGGTATCAAAGGATTTGCCTGCATGGATGGACGAGGTGGTGAAACATACCATTGTTGGCGATCCTGAGGAACGTTGGCAAGAGGCTGACGAACTAATTGAGTTCATCAACGATTCGTTGGAAGAAGAACAAAAGAAGTCAATTCAATCTGTTCATACTTCAACAGGGGCAAAGCCAGAGGAGAAAACTTGGTATCTGAAAGATATGAAACCTGGTGTTAAGGTTACTCCTTCCATGACACTGTATGAGATACTTGGTAGAGGTGGATTTGGACGTGTTTTCAAGGTGTGGCATGACATGCAGAAACAGTATCTTGCCATCAAAATATTTGAGCGTGATGCATCTGTGGATAATGCCATCAACGAATTTGAGGCATTGGAGACTCTGCACCATCCTAATATTGTTGAGTTCAAGTATAATGACAGAACCCAACAAGGATTGTTCTATACTCTGATGGAGTTGCTTGATGGTGAAAACCTTCAGAACTACACCAGAGGCGACTTGCGTTTGCCTGTTGATGAAGTCTACAAAATGGGTACTCAGATACTTGGTGCTCTCAAATATATGCAGGAAGAGCAAAATCCTCCAGTGTATCACAGAGACATCAAGCCAAGTAACATCATGTGGCATAAGCGTCAGCTTTATAAGCTGATAGACTTTAATATTTCAACAACCACAGATGACAAGTCGTTTGGCGGTACGTTCCCATATATGGCTCCTGACCTTGTGGTGAGTGGTAATAGAATTGATTGGGACAAGTCGGCAGATACGTTCGCCTTGGGTGTTACCATCTATGAACTCTTGGCTCATGCTTATCCATGGCCTGGAGGCAATATGCGTCCAAATATCCATGTGCAGCCTACTGATATTCGTAAATATAACGATAAGTTGACAGATGGAATCGCAGAGTTTGTGATGAAGTCTATTATGACTGATAGAACAAAGCGATTCACCTCTGCCAAGGAAATGTTAGAGGCTTTACAGAATATTGGTGTCGATGGAATATTGAAAGATACATCTTCTATTCTTGACACGCCTTCTGTAAATGCCAATCCTGTTGATTACATCAATTCTCTCTACAGTCAAAGTCGTCATGGAAATAGCGGTACTCGTGCAGGCTCGAAAACCCATGCTTTTGATGACCTTACCTATTCTGAGACTAAACTTGACAAGGAACTTATCAAGGACATCAAGGACTTGAAGTATAAGTTGATCATCATTACTGGTAATGCTGGTGATGGTAAGACCGCTTTTATTCATAGAATCGAAAATCAAGGAACTGACAAGGTTGCATATGAATCAAACAATGGTTCTTGTTTTAACTTGGGTGGAGTACGATTTGAATCAAATTATGATGGCTCGCAGGATGAAGATGACAAGGCCAATGATGAAGTGTTGGCTGATTTTTTTGCTCCTTTTGGTAATTTGACAGACTATACGCAGGCTGGAGAAGGACGTGTTATAGCTATCAACGAAGGTCGATTGGTTGATTTCCTTTCTACAAAACCAGAGTTTAGAAAGCTTCAGGACAATATTGAGGAGTACTTTTATCAAGAAGGTCATGCGGAGCTTCTTCCTGGTTTGATGGTCATCAACTTGAACTTACGTTCAGTAACAGCTAAAGATGGTAAGACTCCAAGTTTGCTGGCTCAGCAGATTAAAAAACTTACACGTCCAGAGTTGTGGACAAGATGCGAAGGATGCCCAATTGCAGATCGCTGCTATATCAAATATAATGTAGATACATTCCAAGATAGTAGTGCTGGGGATGAGGTAATCAATCGTCTTGAATGGTTGGTTCGAACCATCGTGTATAGACGTGAACTCCACATTACCATGCGTGACCTCCGTTCTATGATAGCATGGATGCTTACTCGTGACTATTCATGCGATGAAGTGAAGCAACTTATAGAGTATGTTCAGACAGAGCAACTTCCTGAGTTCTATTGGCTATATTATTACTTTAATGTTACGGCACCAGCTGCAAGACCAATGAATAATTGTATGCTGCCATCTCTTGACTCGAATGACCGTTTGGTTAAACTTCTTCGTGAAACAGATGTTGCTGGTGTTGCGCTTCCTGCTTTTGATCGTGACTTGTATTATCGTAGCAAGAGACCTGAAGAATATCTGATATTTAGTGATAGAAAGCGTAGCCTTCTGAATGATTTCAATGAGCATAATGACTTTATTCCTGCCTATGAAGTAAAGTCTGATGTCATCAGAATGCAGGCTACAGGTCGTCACAAGACGTTTGTGCGTCATCAATACTTTGAGGGAACAATAGATTTCCGCAGACGTTTGCCATATCGCTATGTAAGTAAGTTTGAGGAGCAGCTTCGAATGGAAGATGAAAATGCTCTAAACGAAACTATGCAAGATTTGGCTCGTGCTATTTCTGCAAGTGAGGGATGTGACAATGCTCAGTTGACGGAAGGCTATCTTTTGTTGGCAAGTTCGAATGTGGTAGATCCTATCTCCAAAAGCTATCGTCGTTTCCCATTGGAAGAGTTTGAACTATTTGTGAATAAGACAGACCACTTGACAAAGTATATTGAGTATGAGAGCGATAGTCTTACTTTCCGACATAAGAAGGATAAGTTTATCCAATTGACAGTCAGCCTTGACCTCTACGAGATGTTGCAATACATTCGTGCAGGTTTCAGTCCTTCAGTCAATGACTTGCGAGGTCGTTTTATCGAGTTGCAGATTTTCAAGAACCTCTTGGAAGCTAAGACATATTCCGAGATTCTTGTAACAAAGAACAACAGAAAGTTCACTGTAATTCGATTGGACTGCAATAAACATATTAAGATTGAACCTCTTAACGCATAAAGAATACGACTATGATATTGAAATTAAAAAGAGGAACAGGCGTCAAAGCATTTATGAATAAGGACATTCTGTATGTCAACTTCAAGCAAATCAGTCTTGACCGTGTGCTTACAAATCTATTTGAAAAGATATATGCCAACGGTGTTCCCGTGACGTTGCTGTTCAGAAAAGAATATACAATGGACATATTGAAAAAGAATATATCCATATTAGAGCAGCAAGGCTTAATCAATGGTGCCACAGATAATGAGGAAGGTATCGATGAATGGTTACGTAGTTCATTACTAGAACTCGTGAATCGTGGCAACGTAGTGAAAGAGCATATTGCTACTTTAAAACCGTTGCATATGCTGAGCTTTCGTGTGCAAAATGCCAAGTATTGTAGAGACTATTATGCTTCGGAACAATTGTACTTGATGCTGCATAGCAATCCCGAGGTGATGAAAGGCTTAGAGAAATATCTCAATAAGGGATGGGACAAAAAGTCGAAAAGTATCGTAACGTCAGAAAATCTTGACGTGGATACAATGGGAATCTTGTATATGACCAGTCAACTAAAGGAAAGATTGGGTATTAATACATCTGTCGACTCAACTCCGTCTCCATTTCTATCCAGTCAAGCTGCTCTGTTCAATGATGATATACGACGCTTGTTAGTGTATAAGGAGAAAATTCCTCGTACAGTTTTCATTGACTATCTGCGCATTTTGTGTGGTTTTCACCTTGCACTTTATACGATGAAGGTCATTTATTTACTTCCAAAGATGATAGTGAAGGGGACTCGTAACATAGTAGATGATTGGTCGATGGTTGTGGACTTGACCGACAGTCTGGATAGTCAGGTAGCTCCATATGCATGTAGGGACATAGAGCGCATGGAAAATAGTTATGGGCAATATATAAGAAGCACCTATATGGTAGATCTTGTTCAAGAAAGAAAGCATTGTGACATCGATGAGGCTTTGCGCTATCTAAAGGAGGAGAACAATGCTAATGGTGAATACTACGAGATGACTCTTAATAACATCCAGAATAATCTTCCAGTCAAAGACGAGAAGGAATTTGATCAAGAAGACATGGCGGAAATGTTGCAGTATTTCGATGAACAAGACTACTTTGGGAGATTATTGCATGTATTGGAAAAGTCAAATCTTGGTAGTGGTCAGCGTAAATATCTCATTACGTTTCTTGATTCAGCTGCCATGAAGAACTCTTCTTCAATGTTACTGGCAGATAGCAGGTCTAAAATGCACCCACGTAGAGGTGTTATTGGCTCAAAGTTGCTGGAAACACTGGTTCAGTTGTTGGTTCTTCGCCAGAGTAAGGGTGGAGGATATGAGACATGTTCGCTTTCTATAGACGAATTGGCAAATGCTATTCGTGAACGATATGGTCTCATTATTAATGGTATTGAGGAAGAGCGATTCACTGATGCAGATGTGGAAATAAATGCCGCTTTCCGTACCAATATGGATGCATTTAAAAATAAATTGCGCCAGATTGGATTCTATACTGATATGAGTGACGCTTGCATCCTTCAAAAAATTCGTCCACGTTATAAATTGGAAGACTAATGGAAAAAATTAAAACATTATATTACGAACGTTTTATTCAACATGTTGTTGATTCTTATTCGGCAAAGTTGAAAGCTGCTAAGCCTGGTCATTGTATGAAGATTACAGGCTTGGCTTTGAAAGAATTGCGTGTGTTACTTCCCTTGCTTCGACCATTGAATAGCGAGATGGAAGTTTATATTCTTTCTGAGACGGAAAAAGGTGAGGAATTCATTCATGCCACAAAACTTATTGAATTGAGAAACAATCCTGATAAGGCAGTATTGATACTTGTTCCTTCCAATAGTCGTACATCGGCAGAAGATTCTTATGGTGATGCAACCTTCCAAAACCTTTCTGTAGCTGAATTGCAAGATTCTTTCATATGGAAACTCATTGATGAGATGCCTAATGAAAAAGAGTTTCTTTGGAAGCAAATGACAGATCTTTTTGAGGAGATAAAGCCATCAAGAACTTCTGTCGTAAATTATCTGCTTTACCTTGAAATGCAGCAATTCTCAGATGAAGCTTGGGGTAATGGGTTGTATTTGTTCGGGATGTTACCTGATAGAGACCTTGTCAAAAACGAAGGCTCTGTCAGAAGAAGATTTATGCTCAATAAAGAAAAGGTGTCATCCGTAATGGCTGATTTCTCCATGACGGCTGCTGATAGAATAGCAAGTCTTCCTCTTGTGCGAAATACCGTGCAAAAGGAATTGATGAAATATTTTACAACAACTGAGAACATAGAGGATGCTCTTTCGCTATTTGAAAACATTCATGAGAACCATCCTGAGTTTAACTATGCAGGGCTACCTTGGATTGATAAAGGTGAAGATAGACCTGTGAAACTTACAGTAGAGATTGTATCAGGAAAAGATGCCAAAAAGGAATTGGTGCGTGATTTTGAAACAGGAGCTTTGATTCTTGGCATTCCAAAAGACAAGAAAGGCAAAATTTCATTCATAATCACTACAGATCCATCTCCAAAGGATTATCCTGATATATTCTCTTTTGAGATAGCTTTAGTGAATATTGAGGATTTTACAGAGATTGGAGTTGTAAAGAAAGCTAAAGTTGGTACGAACAAGCGTGCTTCTCGTAAACTCTCTTTAAACATACCATATGGCTTTGTTGAAGAGGGTGAATACATGCTTCGTGTCCGTGCTCTTGATGAGAATGGTATCGTTCTCGATACGCTAAAGGTGTTCAAAGAGGAACGCATACAGGCAGCTTGGCTTGACGCTAAGGAACAGAACCAAAATCTTCTGATGGAACAATATCGTTTGGAACAGCATGTTGCATATTGTAACGAATCAGAGAGCTTTACTATCACTGAGGATAATACGGATATCGGTACTACTGTGGATAAGCGTGGCAAGGTGAATAGCTTTACTCAGGCTGCCATACATTATCGTAGTACTCATCTGGCAAAAGAAGAGGAACTTGACCTTCCTAATGATGCTGCAGAAAGAGGTGCATGGATAGAAGGAACGCTCAATAGTACCTATCAATTTGATTTTGGTGCAGCATATGCTTATCAGATACAATTGCCAAAGAAACTGATTCAACTTGAAACAACTTTCTTGGTGAACAGTTCAAACTTTGGTCATGTAGAGGCTTTGTTAAGTGGAAACCCAACAGATACAAAATTGTTGGATCCAACTGATACAGCAAAGCAATACCCTCTTTTTATTGCAGCAAAGGGAATAACAATTCCGGAAGAACTGGCTTCATTACGTGAAGAGTTATTCTGTGTTATTCGTGAGTCTGCTGATAATGAAACAGGTCTTACTTGTACCACTGATTTTGCGAGCAATATAGGCCTTGTTAAGGCTTATCTTTCCGAATATGACTTGTGGTTTAGAAATCTTAGTGAGCAGGAGTTGAACGAAGCACAGATTATTACTCTTCAAAATCTTGATACAGTTCTCCTTACTGTCGAAATGCCTGATGGCTCCAATGAGAATGTCAAACTTATAGCACCTCTTCACCCATTGCGTCTTGCATGGATGGTAAACCTCTATGAATTATATCAAGACTGGGAAGAGAAGACTTTGGAGAATCCAAAATACCGTAAGGCATGGTACAGAAAGTTGGATAAATTGTTCCTCGGACTTTTGCCAATGGAGATTGCTCCTTTGGTTCTTAGCGAGAACTCTTTGAAGGAAGCATATCAGTATATAGGTGAAATTACCTTTGGTTGGGGAGCATACGCACAACCTTCTTTTGGAAAAGAAGAGGCATTTGCTTCGGGCTATCGCCAATTGAAATCATATACAGCTATGTTGTTGAATGTGGCAAGAGAAAAGCGTATTGAAAGTGATGTCAGCAAGGAACTTGTTGTACGCCACCTCTTCAACTATGGTCTTTCGCATCCATATACAGACAAATTGGTTATCAATTTGTTCAATGCAGGTGATGCTTCTGTGTTTGCCCAGGCGCTCATAGAATTGGAAAAGATAGGATTAGGTCTTGATTTGACTTATGAAATCCGTTTGTTCTCAGATAATAATATGCTTCAATCTGGAGAAGCTTTTAAGGATTTGTTGGATCCTGATGCAGCAGGAGCACCAGAAGCAGAGGTGTTCTCTCAGGCTTCCACAAACCGTCTGTTCCCAAAACTCCGTTTCTCGTTGAACAGAGTAAGTGATTTCATAGATAATCATGATAAGTATCAAGCACACCTCTCGTTCTTGGTTAATCCATTTGCTGTCAATACGGAATTAGTGCGTCCAGATGAATTGAGTCGTTCTTTCTATCTGAATGGAACTATATGCAGAAATGTGGTTAATGCAACCAAGGAAGGTAAGTCTTTTGTGTGGAATCGTTATTTCTCTAATAAGATATTGCCAAATCCTGTTTCTGAGTCAGCCAACTTAGAGGTAAGCCTCTTTGCTCGTTTGCAAGAATCAACAGGAAAGTTGCTCTCTTCTACACTCGAAGAGTCTGTACCAGCAACAACTCTTCGCTTGAAGGAAAATGACATGATGCTTCTCTCCTTTGTGCATGATAGCAGCGACTGGGTTATTACTTTTGATAAGAATATGGGGCCTGAATTTTACGACCTTCCTTGTGTCGGCGAAAATGATGTCCCTTATCTCCTCGACTATGTACCAGGCGAAGAAGCTACAGGTGTGTCTTCATATCTCACTACAAAACCAACAAGTGAGATTGGCGCATTGATGATACCACTTTTTAAGGAATATGGTATCAATCTGGAAAAGTATGACAACTTTAAGCAAATACTGGAAGATGTTCGCTCAGTAAGTAGTTCACTTATCATGCAGGTAAATGCCACTTCACGCAAGGGTTTTGAGGTTATTGGAACAACTCTGTGTAAACGTTTCTTGGAAAAGAAGGGAATAACAAAAGAATCTTTCCTGATTCCTATTGATCTTCATAAGGAACTCTTTGTGGATTTGGATAATGAGAACAAGGAAAGAGCAGATAATCTTGTTGTCAAAATGGATCCAGCCAAGAAAGAACTTCTGTTTACTGTAGTTGAGATAAAATGCCGTAATGCACACTATAACGCAGATGAGTTGCATGAGAAGATGGTTAATCAGATGGAAAATACTATCTTTGCGCTCCGCTCTCATTTTGAAATGGCTGTTGATGGGTATGACCGACTTGACAGAGAATTAAAAGTGCTTGAATTGAAGTCGTTCTTGGAATTCTATATTCGTCGTGCAATCCGTTATGGACAGTTGGATCCTCAATTCGCTCACGAATATATGGTGTTCTTAAGCAAATTAGCTGATGGATATACTATTCGTTTCAAACAATTGGGAGTTGTTTTTGACTTTACTCAGATGGAACGTCAAAAGAAAGATTTCTATGGTGATGCTGTTATATATACGATGGGTGAACCTGTTATAGGAGAAATACTAAATACAGAAGGAACTCTTAATACACAGGTGCTTGAAGCCATGGACAAGGAGTTTGTGAATTACTTTGAGCCAACATTTGCTCCAGTAAAAGCTCATGTAGATAACAATGTTTCAGTTCAATTTGTTCAAGTATCAAAGGAACCAGAGCAGGATTCAGAATATGAAGTTATCATTCCTTCTAAACATGCAGAAAAGCCTGTAGTAAAAGTGTCACCAGAAAATAACATGATGGATAAAACAGGAGATGAGCCAGAAGAGCAGCCTTCTGTTTCATTTACACCATCGGAAGATAAAGTCTCTGGTGATGTAGATGGCTGTGATGATGCAGAGACACCAGATATAATTGCGCACAAAGATATAGACTCGAATAAAGTTGAGGATGATATAGAGCCAACAGAATTAAAGACAGAAACTGAGCAAGTTCCAGAGGATTCTAATTATCAAGAACCTCATTGCGATGTTATCATTGGTAAAAATGGTGATAGTCCACAATATGGTGTGCTTGGAAAAATGATAAGTAATGGACGTGTTATTGGACTTGATCTAAATGAATGTAATACGGTCAGTTTGTTTGGCGTTCAAGGTGCTGGAAAGAGTTATACAATTGGGTCTATCACTGAGATGGTTCTTCGTCAATTCTCCAAGGTGAATAAATTGCCTGCGCCAATGGCAAGTGTCATTTTCCATTATAGTGACAGTATGGATTATGCTCCAGAATTTACCTCAATGGTATATCCTAACGATGAAGCAGGTCAGTTGGCAAAACTGAAAGCAGAGTATGGAGCAGAACCTGGAAATATTAAAGATGTGGTTCTTCTCGCTCCTGAAAGCCAAGTCGAAACGAGAAAGGCTGAATATCCAGACATCGAGGTTCTTTCTATCGGATTTGATTCAGCAGAATTGTCTGTTAAGGATTGGATGTTCTTGCTTGGTGCTATGGGTAACGACTCTACTTATATAAAAGAGTTGAAGCAGATAATGAAGGCTTGCCGTTATGACATGAGCCTTGCCAACATTCGTAATGGAGTGGCTAACAGTGTCCATATGAGTGCTTCTCAACGTTCTCTTGCCGAGCAAAAACTTGAATTTGCGGAGGAGTATATCACAGATGGAAAAAAACTGCAGCAATACTTGAAGCCAGGAAGACTTATCATCGTTGATTTACGTGATGAGTTCATAGAAAAGGATGAAGCTTTAGGTTTGTTTGTGGTGATGCTAAACATTTTCTCATCTGTCATGAATGTTGATGGCCGAGCGTTTAACAAATTCATAGTATTTGATGAAGCTCATAAATACATGAATAACAAGGAACTTGTTGGCTCTATAACAACTGCAATTCGTGAGATGCGTCATAAAGGTGTCTCTATAATGATTGCCAGTCAGGATCCTATGAGCCTGCCAACTGAGATTATCGAACTCAGTTCTATTGTTGTCATGCATAGATTTAGCTCTCCAGCATGGGTAAAACATGTCCAAAAAGCTATTACGCCTCTCCAAACTCTTACGGCGACGGAGATGGCTTCATTAGGTTCAGGAGAAGCATACCTGTGGGCAAATAAGGCATCAGACAAAGCCATTACACAACGTCCAATCAAGATAAGTATACGTCCTCGTGTAACAAAACATGGTGGCGATACTATCCAAGCGGTTAAATAATTAATGAAAGTATTTGAATATACAAATCAAGGTTGTAGAGAAGAGAATCAGGACTATGTTGTTCATGGTTCTCTTCCCAACAACTCAGAAGTTTACATTGTGGCTGATGGCATGGGTGGTTATGCGGAAGGTGCAGTTGCTGCCAAAGTTGTTGGTGACGCATTGCTGGACTATGTTGAAATGAACTATACAAAGTTTGAACCTGCAATTCTGTTGAGAAAAGCTATTCCGTTTGCTAACGATGCGCTTATGCTAAAGCGTATTGCTCTTGGAACTTCTAAAATGGGATGTGTCATAACAGTTCTTCTGATATCTAATGGATATGCATATTTGACTTGGTTGGGTGATAGCCGTATATATATGTATAGAGATGGAGTAGAAGTCTATAGGACAGAAGACCATTCTATCATAAATGAATTAGCCAAGATTAAGACTCTTGCGGCATCGAGTTATGAAAAGTATTCATCAATAGTAACAAAGTCGATAATGGGTAGTGAACCTGTTGATGTTGCTCCAATACGTAGGATAAAAATCGAGCAAGGGGATGTCTTCGTTCTTTGTACAGATGGACTTCATAAAGAATTGGATATGATACAAGTTTTGAATTATGATGATAGTAAGAAAGCGGAATTTGATTCTATGGCTTCTAACGTATCGGACAATTTTTCTTTTATAAAAATAGAAATATGATATTGAACAATGCGATAATTGACGACATCAAAAGAAATTCTGGACTGTTGTTTGATAAGGCAGGTGATTTTGGATTGTTATCAACTTATATATTTAAGGAAACAGGACGTACTATAGGTGTAACGACACTTAAACGTCTTTTTAATTACATCAATGACGAAAGAAAGACAAGTGAATTTACGCTAAACACGATAGCATTGTATGTTGGTTATCAATCTTGGGAAGACTATTCTATTGCAAAGAAGCTAAATAGCGAATGGGGGTATAAGGATGAAACTATATATATTAGTGCTTTAGAAATTGGTACAAGAATTAAGCTTCAATATTTGGATCGAATTGTGACCTTTGAGGTTTGTGAAATAGAGGAAAGAAATGTACTTAATGTCATTTCTTCAGTAAATAGTAGTTTGCGAGAAAAGGATATCCTTTATGTTTATAAAATCCAAAAAGGAAACATTCTTGAAGCAGAAAAAGTTATTCGTGGGTCTAATATCGGAAATTATAGAACCAACGGAGAGATAAAAATCGTTGAGATTATAACCTAAAATTTTTATAGAAGTTAAAGCCGCCTGTATATGCAGCCGGCTTTAACTTTATTCCACGGTGAATTATTCTTCAATTTTACCATTGCGAAATGCAACAACCCACCATTCTCTGGCTTTTGAAACGGAACCACGTGATGCAATGCTTCCAGAATAAACGTTGAATGCAGTTCCATTATATTGGTTTTCTGATGAAGACCACCAATAATTATGGCGAGCTATTGGAGTTCCACTATATGATTGAGAACGTGCATAGGAACGTATTTCATTTTCAGATGGCAGATACCATTCCATATGATGCTCAGGGTCATGATTCATTTCTATGCAGAAAGCAATGGCAGGATAGTTTTTGTATGAATCCTTCCCACCTGTTGTCTTTTCAAGATTATAAACGAGTTTGGTCATTTCTAAGCCACTCAAATCTTTATCGCTCAAAGCCTTTTCTTGATATAATGCTTTGGAATTAGCCCATGCTAAACGACTGCCACTAAAAGGATTTCTGGCTTGGCTCACACATACCTTTCCTATGATTTGTCCTTTGGCGACGACACATATTGTGTCAAAACGATGCCCTTTTTGTGTGGTTGTGTTTTCTTCAACATCAAAAAGAATCTTGTTACCAGATAAACGAACATTATTTATCCAAGAAACTCCTTTCTTTAGTTTCACGACAGCACCTTCCACTTCGACATCTCTTGATAGAGAAACGGATTCTGAAGATGGCTTGTAGTTCAGAGAGACATCGTCAATGGAAGCCAAAGGCTTAGAACTCTGATTGTTCCCATGCTCATCGGATGACGATGAGCATGAATGTAGAAAAAATGTCTATAGGAAAAGAACTCCTATAGAAGATAGTATATGTAAATGTTTCATCTTATTTCTTAGTGTCATTTAATAATTTATCAATACTGAATGTGAATGTATAGTCATTTTGGACATTCTCAATCATGATAGGCATCATGATGGTCAATGTCTTTCCTATGTATGCTGATGCTTGTGCATCTCTTGTCGCAGCATCGCTGTATACGCATGGAATCAAGTATTTCTCTCTCCATCCACCATATTGACCAGAAACGTAATAAACATTTTCTGTTGGAAGGAGAAGATCTGAAAGATTTGCTCCCTTTGGAACTGTAGAAGCAGGTTGGCTGTTGTTGCGTTCCGTGTATTTTACACCAGAATGCATCACTCGTTGCGTTCCGTGTATTTTACACCAGAATGCATCACTCTGCCAGTCTGCCCTTTGTAATCAACATAACTAATGTCGTCCCAGTTGATTTTCAATGTATGTCCAGACTTGTTGGTTAGGTCAAAGTTGAATTGTTTGGCTCCAACATACCATACAATATTGATGTAGTCATCTTCATAACGGTACTTGTTTGTCGTTCCATCTTGGAAGTTTACAACTTTTGTTTCTCCAAATTGCTGTTTAGCATTAGCAGGACTCTCTACGGTTTTCAATCCAATAGAGTAGTCTGCAACATAGTTCTTGAAGGCTCCACAAGAAGATAGTGTAATAACACTTATTACAGAGCATAAAATCATACTAATTTTCTTCATATCTTTTAAAAATTAAATTGTTATTCAAATTTCTTATTTACAAAAGTACAATAAAAAACTGAATGTTGTGTATAAAGATGAAAACATGGACAAAGATGGATGAGAGATTGATAGAATCCATAGATGCCAATAAAGTCTACGAAGGAGCTATGCACGGATTTAATTGCATGAAATCGTGTGAAAGAATGTAAAATGCAGCATACCTTTTGGCAACCACTATGAATTAGGAATGAAATACGTTGCCAAAATGTTGCCAAAAATAGTAAAAGAAAAATCCTAACCGCTTATTACCAAGCAGTTAGGATTTCCTTCTGTGCGCCTGAAAGGACTCGAACCTTCACGTCCTAAAACACCAGATCCTAAGTCTGGCGCGTCTACCAATTCCGCCACAAGCGCATTATGTGATATTCGAAGCGGGTGAGAAAATGCTGCACACGGCTTCGAAAATGTTCCGCAAAGGTAACGTTTTTTATCCGTTTGTACAAGTTTTACTTACTTAAACTTTTGCAGAATGAAATAAATGTACTACTTTTGCTTTTGTTATAATCGACTTTTTGACAATCCTCCCTATCGAGAGAGGAAACATTTATTAACTAAATAGTGTAGTTATGAGAAAGATTTACATGACGTTTGCAGCAGCGCTCTTTGCTGTTGCCGCTTTCGCACAACCCCTTGCGAGAAATCATCAGGCGAACGGACAAATCACCAGTCCTTTGCGTTATAAGGCTCAAAGTGTGCCTCAGTCTTGGCAGAAGACCGACTTCCTGCTCCCCAACTTCGGCAAGGCGCGTCCTATGTTGGCGCCCAACTTGCAGGTGACGGACGATATGCAGATGATTGTTGACCAGCCTGAAGGCACATTATATCATAATTATTATGGTGTCAACTCCGGTTTTGAGGTGTTCTTCGGTAACGTAATGTCTACTACCATTGACGGTATGGCTCACGACTTCGTTGTCGCTGACGACGGTACTGTGTATATCAAGAACATCATGGCAACGCTTCCCTCAAGAGCTTGGGTGAAGGGTAAGAAGGACGGCGATGTCTTTACATTCACATTCCCGCAGAAGTATTATATGGAGCCGGGATTCGACGATGAGGGCAATGAGACTACTGACTCGACGAGCTATTATCTCTGGCGTATGAAGATTAACGAGGCTGGCAACTCATTCATTCCTGACACCGAATCGCAGGACATCCGCTATGTATTCCGCAACGACTCGCTCATACGTATCGACAACAATAGCGACGGTGTGGTATTGGCTCTTGCCACTGACGAGGGCGAATGGGTTGGTTATGCCGACTTCACAAGTGAATGGCACAAGGAAAAGGCTCAGGTGGAGCAGCCTTCCGCTTCTGCTGCTATTGAGAACTACAGAATGGACGTTGGTTCGAAGGAGGATGGCACTGATGACGCTCATGTCGTGAAGGTGGCTTTTGACGGCGACAACTTCTTCATCGGCAATATCTCAGGCGACAATCCTTCGGCTTGGGCTAAGGGAAAGATTGACGGTGACAAGGTGGTGTTCGACGGCAAGAAGTATCTTGGTGTCGACCCGATTCTTGGTTACCATACTTACTTCTCGCCCTCAGGCAAGCAGAAGGTTACATGGGAAGAGTATGACTATACTTTCGACAGCATCTACTTCGAGAAGGAGCTTGTCTTTGCTTACGACCGCACAGCCAAGACATTGAAGGCTAAGAACGGCAACTTCATCGTTAATGCAGGAAAGAACGTGGTGTATAAGCTCAACGAGTATGTAAAGCCCGTGCTTTCGCCTTGGACGGAGGTGGCTGGTACGCCGAAGGATCCATCTATTGACGAGTATGTGCCATATGACAACGAGTATGGCTATGGCGCTTTGCAGTTACATATGGAGAAGGTATCAACGGCTGGCGACCTGCTCAATCCCGAGAAGCTCTTCTACAACCTCTACTTCGACGACGCTCTCTTCACATTCTATCCTGACGAGTATCTGGCTCTAAAGGAAGAGATGACCGACGTGCCCGTCAACTATACTGACAACTTCGACATCATGAAGAAGGACGGAATGGTCCGTACCGTCTATTTCTATCTGCAGGGAATGACTACTGTAGGCGTTCAGGAAATCTATAAGGACGGCGACACGACATACAAGTCGAACCTCGTAAGCTATAAGGTGGACGAGAGGGGCAATCTGACTGGCATCAGCCGCGACATCACCACTGGCAGCGAAGACGTTAAGAGCGTGTCTTACACCGACCTCGCTGGTCGTCGCATCAGCAAGCCCGCTCACGGCATCTTCCTCAAGACCGTTAAGTATGCTGACGGTTCGCAGAAGACCGTTAAGTATGTTAGATAAAATGTATCATTGAGAAAAGAATGAATTGTATGAGAAACATATTTAGTACATTACTGCTTGCCGCTTCGCTGGCATTGATGCCTGAGGCTGTCATGGCAGGAACCGGTAAGGTGGCATATACAGCCAATATGTCTGGCAAGGTGTCTGACTATGGCACTGGCAAGAAGGAGAACTATGACGTGGCTGTACGTCTCGTTGGAAAGGACCTTAAGGGTCTGAAGATTGAGGACATCAGCGTGCCCGTATCTTTCACTGACGCCAATGTTTCGGACGTGAAGATGTGGGTTACTCGTAGCCTTGCGCTCGACGACAAGAAGAAGAATCTTGTTGACGGCGTTACTGTTGACGGCGTAATCTCCAACGGCACGTTAAGCGCTACGCTCGCTTCTCCGTACACCATTGAGGCTGATACGCTCTATGTGGGCTATTCGTTTAATATTACTAAGCTTGCGAAGGACACCAAGAAGCCTGTCAAGGTTACTATGGAGGAAAGCCCGCTCGGCTTCTTTGTCCACAGCTCACGTACGTATCTGAAGTGGATGGACAAGTCGGCAGAGTATTGCTCGGCTTTGGAGATTGTTCTCTCCGGCGTTGAGACTGACGCTGCCGGCATCGACGCTTTCGGCACTATCCACGGCGAGAAGAACAAGCCGACGGATGTGACTTTCGTTATCCGCAACCACGGTGCCAATGCTGTCAGCTCCATTGACTACAGCTACATGGTGGGAACAACGAAGAAGACCGGACACAAGGATTTCGAGATTCCGGTGCCTGCCTATTATGACGCAGCAGCCAAGATGGACATCACTCTGGAGGCTGTAGATACAAAGGGCGACTATCCGTTCTCGTTCACTATGGACAAGGTCAACGGAGTGGCTCAGCAGTCTGCTGCTTATGAGGGAAATCTCAAGATATACAACGTCCTGCCCAAGCGCCGTTCGGTAATGGAGGAGTATACGGGCACATGGTGTGGTTATTGTCCGCGCGGCTTTGTTGCGCTTGAGGTGCTCGACCGCCTTTATCCGGACGACTTCATCGGACTGTCTTATCACAATGCAGACACCATGGAGGTGATGACTTCTGACCAGTATCCTCTTGCTGCAAGCGGTTTCCCCTCAGCCGAGATTGACCGCCGCACAGGAATGGTAGACCCATTCTATGGCATGCAGAACACTGGTTTCGGCATCGAGCAGTTGTGGAAGCAGCAGTGTGAGGTATTGGCTCCTGCCAACATTTCTACAGAGGCTTCTTATGACGAGACTGGCAAGAAGATTAACGCCAAAGCCACTATGGTGTTCCCTGGTGACAGAACTGACGCTGACCGCTTCAAGGTGGAGTTTGTGCTTGTCGCTGACGACCTTCATGGCGAGGGCAACAGCTGGGCTCAGAAAAACTATTTCACACCTGACAGCAAGGAGGAGCTGATGTTTGACGAGGCTGCACCGTTCGTGCAGGGCAATGAGAAGGTTGTAGGTCTTCACTTTAATGATGTGGTAATGGCTACGACACGTCTCACCACGGGTCTTGCTGCTCTTCCTGCCAACGTCGTTGAGGAAGTGCCGGTGACAGTGGAAGGCTCGTTCGATGTGGATGCCATTAAGATTATGCAGGACGCACGCAAGTTCCGCATCGTGGCTCTCCTCATTGACAGCACTGACGGAACCATCGCCAATGGAGCCAAGGCTCCCGTTACTGGCAGCGAGAAGACCGGCATTACCACTCTCGGTGCCGACAAGCAGGACTGTCCGGTGGCTTATTACGACCTCGATGGTCGCCGCCTCCAGCAGCCGCGCCACGGTCTTAACATCGTTCGCTTCGCTTCAGGCAAGAGCGTTGTGAAGGTGATGAAGTAAGAGAACAAGATTATCTAAATAAAAAAAACTCGTTGTAAGCCTCCTTACTTGAGGCTTACAACGAGTTTTTTTGTTGAGAGTTGAGGGTTTAGAGTTGAGAGTTATGATTACCTTTTCTGATTAAAAAATACATATCATAACTTTCAACTCTCAACCCTCAACTCTCAATTTATCGTGAGTGTTGCGTCCGGCAGTCCTTCTGCCGATACAGTCAGCGTTATGCTTCCTTTTCCTTTCGTTCCAACTACAATCACCATTTCACCGTTGAAGAGCGGCATGCTGTCCGATGTGAAGGGCACGAGAGAGGTGGCATCGCCGTTGCAGGTGGCTCTCAGAGAGCCCGCTCCCTTGACGCTTGCCTTTATAAGGTTGGAGGCGGTGGGGCAGGGATTGCCGTCGCGGTCGGTCAGCGATACGGTTACGAAAGCCAAGTCGTCCTCCGCCGGATTGAGCGTTGTGCGGTCTGCTTTAAGGACAATGTGGGCTGGAGCGCCGGCTGTGCGTACCGTTTGCGTGTCTGCCACCGTGCCGTCGTAATTGTATGCCACGACGCGCAGTTCGCCCGGCTCATACTTTACGTTGTTCCAACGAAGACGATAACGGTCGAGACGTGTGTTGGGATTCTTTACGATGCGTCCCTGACTCTTTCCGTTAACGAAGAGTTCGGCACTCGGATACGACGTATAGCAATACACAGGCGTCGTCTCTCCCTCGCGTCCCGGCCATGTCCAGTGGGGCAGGAGGTGAAGGGTGGGCGAGTCGTTGCGCCAGTGAGATCGATAGAGCCAGTAGCGGTCCTTGGGCAGTCCGGCAAGGTCGCAGATGCCGAAGTAGCTCGAACGTGAAGGCCAGTACTCGTCGTAGGGCGACGGTTCGCCGAGATAGTCATATCCGGTCCATACGAATTCGCCTATTACATAGTCGCGGTCGTCCTGCATCTTCCAGTCATCATCGGGCAGATTGCTCCACGGACAGTATTCCACGTCGTACGATGAGCATTGTCCGTCAGGATAAGTCTTCGAGTCGGACACCTCCACCGGGAACTTATACACTCCGCGTGAGCTTACCGTCGAGGCTGTCTCCGAGCCCAAGAGGAATCCCTTTGGCAGTTGACGGATGTTCTTGTCGTATTTATGTACGCGGTAGTTGAATCCAGGAACGTCCATTACTTGGGCGAAACCCGAACTCAGTGCCGCCTCTGCCTGGTCCATTCCCTGCGTCACGGGGCGTGTGGGGTCGAGTTTATGACAGATGTCCTGCAGGTGTTTCGATATGTCGCGTCCCTCCTCGCTCCACTGTTCGGGTATCTCGTTGCCGATGCTCCACATCACGATGGACGGATGATTGCGATGGTTGCGCACCAGATTCTCTATGTCCTTGTCAGCCCATTCCTTGAAGTTAAGAGCATAACCGTTCTTGCATTTCGGATAAATCCACATGTCGAAACTCTCCGCCATGACCATCATACCCATCGAGTCGCACACCTCCATCTGCCATGTAGAAGGCATGTTGTGAGCCGTGCGGATGGCGTCACAACCCATCTCCTTCATCGTGCGTATCTGTCTGATGAGCGCAGACTTGTTGACAGCGGCTCCAATCGGACCAAGGTCGTGATGTAGGCATACTCCCTTTATCTTGCGCGACACGCCGTTAAGCTGAAAACCGTCATGCTGAGCCACACGAACTGTGCGTATGCCGACCTTCTGCTGTGTCTGGTCAACGAGCTTTCCCTTGCGATAGAGACGTGTTACGAGCTTATAGAGATAAGGCGATTCGGGCGACCATAGCTGTGCGTTGTCCACGCTCAGATTCTTTATGATATTGCCCTCAGCGTCGAAGTCGGCATTCTTTATCTGCGCGACAGTCTTTCCTGCGGCGTCAACGAGTAGGTTCTCCACGGTAAGCGTCTTGTCAGCGTTCTTCACGTTGGTGCAGATGCTCACCTCCGCCTTGCCGTCTGCGATGGAAAGAGTGCGGAAATAGCTGCCCCATTGGTGGATGTGGGCTGCGTCAGCATAGGTGACGAGCTGCACTGGACGATAAAGACCGCCACCCGGATACCAGCGCGAACTCTCCTCGCGGTTGTTGAGGCTGACGCTTATCTCGTTCTTTCCCTTCTTCAGGTACGGCGTTGCGTCCACGCGGAAAGCGTTATATCCGTATGCCCAATGTCCGGCAAGGTGTCCGTTTACGTATACGTGTGGGTCAGCCATAGCACCGTCAAACTCAAGTATGGCGGAAGCCGGCACTTTCTTCAGACTGACGGAAGTCTTGTAGAAGCCGCGACCGATCCAAGGCAATGCGCCCGAACGTCCCGACTTCTCTGTCTTCTCCGTCTCGCCGTTCTGCTCAATGGCAACAAACTGCAGGTCCCACTTCTTGTCGAAGGGTCCGCTTATGGCCCAGTCGTGCGGCACGGTCACCGGTTTATAGCTGACGCTGTCTCGCGAGAACTCCCACGTCTTCAGATTTATTGTGTTGCGCTGAGCCGAGGCAGTAAGAGCCGATGTGGCAA
>ERZ1023858.24-NODE-24-length-28788-cov-15.408833_pt1 | contig 28788 bp, 6 predicted proteins | sample MGYA00380387_ERZ1023858 | MGnify/ENA primary metagenome ERZ1023858 (study PRJEB33179, sample SAMN07449010) | human gut metagenome | biome: Human-gut; feature: Human associated habitat; material: Faeces | host: Homo sapiens | place: India: Bhopal | collected...
CCCCCCCTCATTTTTTTTAATGATACGGCTACTACCGATATCTACACGCGTAAGATCGTCGGCAGAGTCAGATGTGATTAAGAGACAGCTATTATACCGGAAGGGTATCGGGCGCACCGCACAGCTCTCCCTACAAGCATTACATCACCAGCCATTCCATTTCGGCGAAATACGATTTCGGATTCTGGGACATTCTGGCTTGGAACGATATCCAGACGCCGGACGGAGTGCAGAGCGTAAGAATCGATGAGGAGAGCACCTACGATTACGTAACGGCGAAAACGGGCGAAACGATGCATCCCGTGAAATACAACGCTCCCCAGTTTCCGAGGGCGTTCTATCAGCCGGAGGAACTCTTTGCCGGATATGAGAAGGGCATCGAGATTAATGAGAACCTGGATGGCTTTACCTTTGATGAGGACAGAAACTGCTGGTACAGGGTACTCAACATTCAGCTCCAGCCAGTCACCTACATCTATCTGTTGCAGGTGATATTGCACAACAACAATCGCAACGGTCGCATTGTGACGGCGATAGATGGCAATACCAACCTAAGCGGAATGGCCCGGTCGGTGACTCTGAATACGGGGCATACGGGTACGGATGCCATCACGGTGAACGGTAATCTGAGGATGAAGTTCGACCAGAAGGACAAGAATGGTGAGACGGTGGATATCATCGGTGGAAAGATTCTCACTTTCGGGATGCCTAACATGAATCCGGGCACACTGAACCCCAAGGCTTACAAGGAGTCGCTGGAGAAGGTGAAGGCTGCGGATTTGAACAACCGCCATTATCTGGATGTAACGATGCAGTTTTATAATGGCAAGGATTCTACTTTGGTTTTCGACGTGACCGACCAGATACGTCGCCTTTTTCGTGGTGGAGTGATCACCGTAGATCTTGATATGGATCACGTACCGGTTCCCGTTCGTCCCGGCGGTTCTGGTTTTGATGCGGTGGTAAAGGACTTCGAGGAGAAGGAATGGGAAATTGAGATGTAATTGATAAACATGAATATGAAATCAGGATATAGAATAATAAATCAAAAAATTATAAACATTTTATGGATATGAAGAAATATTTATTTATTGCAGCTTCTGCACTCGCACTTGCAAGCTGCTCAAGCGAAGACTTCGTCGGAACAGAAGGCGGAAATGTTGAGAATGGTGCCAATAAGGCGATTGGCTTTGGTGGTGGAACGGGTAAGATTACTCGTGCAAATCTTAATGGCGAAAAGGCTGCTGAAGCTCTTGGCAACCACTTTGTTGTTTTTGGAGACAAGACTGTTGCAGACGGCAAAACACAGTCTGTTTATGATCATTACGATGTACAATGGAAGGGTACAGATGCTACAAGTTTGACTCAGTCAAACCAAAAGGGCTGGGAGTATGTAGGTTTTGCTCCTAATATGAATACAAGTTTGGCAAATGATGCTAAACAGTCTATCAAATATTGGGATTACTCTGCAACAGAGTACAACTTTGCAGCTTTCTCTTTGGGTAAATTGACATCAACGACAGAGAATAATCCTTATGAGAATCAGATTAAGTCTGATGCAGAAGGAACAATTCCATCTGGCAAAGTCAAGATTTCCAAGATAACTTCAGGAGCAACTTCATACACTGTAGAAGGTAATGTTTCTAAAATTGCTGAGCTTTATATTTCTGATCGTATTACAGCAAAGCCAAAAGATGCAACATCTCCTGATATCAATTATCAAAAAGAAGTTCAATTTAACTTCCGTGCTCTCAAGACTCTCGTTCGTATGGGTATCTTTGAGATAGTACCAGGCTACTCTATTAAAGATGTTAAGTTCTATTCTTCTACCAATACAACAAGTGCTCAGGCATCTACGACTCCAGGCTTGTATGCAACAGATACAACAATTCCAGATGGTGATGGTAAAGCAACCATCACATTCGGAGCTAAAGGTGCAACAAATGGTAGCTATAACAAGGCTTTGGTAGCGTGGGAATCAAAGGATAATAAGAAAGATATCACCTTCGAGTCTCTTAAGTTAAAGGAAGCTGAATCTAAAGAAGAGGCAGGAGAGCACTACATTGGTCGTGTATCTAACGATGCTTCACTTCCTACAAATTACAACACTGTAATTCCAAGTACTAAGATTGGAGCTCTGACTTTGAAGGTTGACTATACATTGGTTTCTACAGATGGTAGCGGTGAGACTATTAAGGTAACTGGTGCAGAGGCTACAGTTCCTTCTGAATATACACAGTGGCAGCCTAACTACTCTTACACTTATATCTTCAAGATTTCAGATAAGACCAATGGTTCTACTGGTACCAAGCCTGATGATCCTAAAGGTCTCTACCCTATCGTTTTCGATGCAGTCGTAACAGAAACATCAGAAGGTATCCAGAATACTATTACAACAGTTCAAGATGCTTCTATCACTACTTATGCAAATGGTAACACTATCGAAAATGAGTATAAGACATCTGACAACATCTACGCTTGCGTAATTGATAAGAAAACAGGAAAGATTGTAGACTTATACAAAAAAATCGAGAACGAAGAGAGTGAGGTTAATCCTTCTTACACATATTATGCTAAACTCTACAAGTTGTCTGTACCTGAAGGCACAACAGCAAGCCTTACCGAGGCTGAGGCTAAAGCAATATTAGAGGCTGAAGGTATGACTCTCGGAGGCAAGAAACTTGCTGTTGTAAAAGAAACAAGTTCTGCAGGTACTCTTGATCCACGCTTCGTTAACAAGATTGATAAAGACGACACAGCTAATGGTGTAGAAATTGACGGCAAGTTCTTCAAGTTCAAGGTAGATGCTGGTATATACGTATTCGCATACGATAATGGCACAGCCAAGTCTTACAAGGTAATCAAGGTTGTTGAATAATTCGATTCTTATAAGATTGTGAATCTCTCTTTCCATATCGCCCACAACTAGGCGATATCCAAAGAAAGGTGAAATATAACGTAAACCGGACGGGGAAATTCTCCCCGCCCGGTTCCTAGGTTAAAAATACAACGAAAAAAATATGCAAAACTTCCGCATCTTATCATTTTTGATCTCGGCTTTATGCCTTTTGTCCTGCTCATCAGAACAGGATAAACCAGAGACACCGGAGCCTAAGCCAAACGTGGGAATCGCTTTCGGCGGTGCCAACGGTATATGGCAGGATGCACCTACCACCCGCTCCGGCGAAACGGGACTGGAAACGCTCTTCAAATCCTTCCGGGTTTGGGGATACAAAAACTATGCTGCTACTCCCAACTCCCCGCAAGTCATCATGGACGGCTATCAGGTAAACTTTACGCAAAGTAGCGCAGGAACCACAGAAAGCAATACCGCCGACTGGGAATACGTCGGACTTACTCATCACTCCACTACTCAAACCATCAAATACTGGGATTACTCAGCATCCAACTATCGCTTCTATGCTTATACTCCAGCGAATGCCCCTATCACCCCAGCCTCTTCCGCTGACAACAGTTCAGCTCCATCGGGAACCCCGACATCCACGACATCCACTACAGAAGACGTCTTCCAAATTCCATTTGCTTATTCAGAAGACGCCACGGCAACCAGCGTGCCTTATATCAGCGATTTATGGTTCTCCGACAATACAGACGCCACTTCCCCTTACGGCAAGTGCGTAACCCTCCGTTTTTCTCCGCTCATCGCCAAGGTACGATTCAAGTTCACCTATCCGGCGAACACCAAGCGCGTCACTATCACCGATATCCTGTTTGGTGACAGCAGATTCATCAAGAATCAATCTTCTGCCGAAACCCCGCTCAAGGGAACCATCAAGGCAACCTATCCCCTTACAGGAATAGAAACTCCAGCCAGCTATACTCCTTCTTTTGCGTGGAAAACTTCGGAGGAAACAGGTGCCAAAGGATTCCTCCACCTAACGATACCTTACGAGGAAGAGAGCGATGCCATTCATATACTGCAAGACAAGAAGCTATATAACAAGTGGTATTATGTGCCACCATTTAACATCGCTAAATACACACAGGGCGCTTACACCATCAGCGCCATCATCGACGGAAACAAGACTCTTGCCACCGTTCCGGCTGAATACATGCAATGGAAGGCGGGCTATCAATATACATACATCTTCAAGATAACAGAAACAGGCAGCCTCATCGCCTTCTCGAAACTGGATGTGGAAGAATGGCTGCCAGGAAAGGAAATAGATAACAACGGCAACGGAACCGGCGGCTGGTAGGCCAGTTCTCAATAGAAGTGTAAAAAGCAAGAACACGAATATGAGCAAGAACACGAATATGAAAAAGTTTTTAAACATAGTAACACCATTTATCATTCTCCTCGCAATCCTCACCGCTTGCGAGAGCAACGACATGCCGATTCAGCATGCCGACAACTATGCTTATATCTCCTTCTCGGCAAAAACCGAGAAGACACTTACCCGAACCAACCCCTACGAGGCATACGATGCCGCCAAGCATCCAGCCACCATGGGCGTGTTCGGCTACTATTCCAGAACCAGTCATCCCAACCTTGATGGTGCCAACTCCATCTACAGCAACGAATCGGTGAGCTATAATTCCACCACGGAAAACTGGACGGCTACCAGCCGCAAGCGCTGGAACGACTATCTGGGCAAGGCTACTTCCTTCCATTTCTTCGCCTATATGCCAAAAGTGGATGGCGCCAAGGTGATAGAAGAAAAGAGCGATGCTCCCTCTTCTACATCCACCAGCCGCACCTTCACCCTCTCGTTCCCATTCGCCATGACCCCAAGTCCTGTTATCTTCGATATCAGGAAAGCCCCTATCATCTGTGCCCAACCACAAAGCAGGGAGGGTATGGATGCCCAGAAGACAGAATACACCTTCACCCGGGTGGTGAATTTCCAGTTTGACCAAACCCTGACAGGTTATCGTCTTCTCTTCAAGCTCGATACGAAGATGGGAGCCGTAAGACAATTCCGAATCAAGGGCGTAACCCTTTCGGGCAAGTTAGCCACCTCTGGCACCGTAAGCCGTTCTTATACCTGGGATGAGACCAAGAAGCTATGGACCCAGGGTGCCATAGAATGGAAAGAGGGCGGCCTCACTTATACAACTTTCGAAGAGAGCACGGCAGCCAGAGGGAACACCGTCACCGCTCCATTTGAGATTCCTTACAAGGACAATAAAGACGATACGAATACGACATCATCTGCTTTCGAGAACGCAACGAAAAGCATTCTTCTCGACAATTCGATAAAAGACTACACCCAATGGGGACCGGCCTTCTATACCATTCCCGATAAGAAATTCACCCCTACCATCAAGGTTACTTACGATGTGGTGTTCAAGGACGAGAAGCAGCAGGAGGTGATTACCCGAAAGAATGTAACCTCTGCCATCGAACTCAACGAAAAGAATTTCGAAAGCCTGAAAAATCAGAAACAGGGCGTCACCGCCATGATATATCCCATCCGCATCCTGATTCAACCCCGCTATCTCTATGTATTGGCTGAAGAGGATGCCTACACGGGTCATCTGTTGATAGATTAAAACCCTATCACGATTTTTACCAACCAACAAATAAAAAGATACATTGCAATGAGAATACATTCAATATCAACAATATGCAGAAAATGTCTGATGCTGCTGGCTCTGCTGCTGGCGAGCATTCAAATGGTGCATGCCCAGGAGGAAAGCGGCGGCACTACTACCACAGAGCAGAAAGTATATGGTGAGGGCGACCTCATCGCTACAAAATATGCTGGTGGTTCGGGAACAAAGGATGATCCATGGCTTATCAGTAATGACCTGGAGCTGGCGAAGTTGGCACACGATGTGACTAACGGAAATACCAAGCTTATGTTTGCCGGCAAATACTTTAAACTTACCAAAGACATCGACCTGAGTAAAGGTAAATGGATGCCTATCGGTACATGGAAATGTAATAAAGATAATAACGACCGCTATTTTGCAGGAAAATTTGATGGTGACGGACATACCATCAGCAATATGCAGATAGAATGGGTTAATGCGACAGGTTCTGAAGCATCATGGGGTCTTTTCAACCGACTTTATGGTACATCCGCATCCAGTGAGGCTACTTATGCATCTGTCACAAACTTGATTATTGACAATGCCCTCATTCAAAAGAAAAAGGATACAGCACCAGTTGGCAAATCTGTCATCAAAATCGGTACCGTTGCTGGCGACATGACACAATTTGCAGAAATCAGCAACACCATTATCCGCAATTCAAAAATTACAGATAATGAGGAAACATACAATACACCCAATAGCTTTCGAGTGGGAGGTGTCGTTGGCTATATTGATAACAATGTTGGCAACCTATTCAGAATATTCAACATCTCCGCTGATGTTAATGTGAACATGCTTACCCAAGCCACTCTGACTTCAACCACAGGAAGTTATCAAGCAACTATTTCAGGAGGTTTCGGTGCTGTAAGTAAATTAGCCAAACCAAACAGCAGTAATCTTGTTATCCTACCTAGAAATATTTTGATTCATGGTAAGCTGACAACCAGCACCAATACCGAAAGATGTAAAAAAGGTAGTGTGATGGCGAGCAACTCAGGAAGCATGGATTTCGTCAACGAAAAAGCAGATGGTCAACCAATTACATCAACCTGGTACTATACCGCAGCCAACAAAGTTACAGGAAACAAGGATTATAAATATGGTACAGAAAAAAGCATTGATGCCATTGATGAGAGCACCGGAATGACCTTTGGCAAGACCTTTGTTAATCAGATAAACCAATATATCTCCGACAAGAAATTAGATAAGAAAAGCTGGGCATATTCAGGAAATTCTAAATTTGCATTCAGTAACATCAAGCTGAAAGCTGAACGAGGAAAGCAAGATGTGCTGACCGTAGTTAATGAAGACGGCACAACCAACAGCGAGAAATACGATTGGTTTGTATCGCAAGACAACAAGAAATGGGAAAAAGCAAACACCGACAACGTGGCTTGCAATCCATTCTACCTGCCTCGTCAAACTTACAACCAGTATGTTTATGCCGTTTCAAGCCAAAGCAGTCTTCGCACAAACACCATCGAGGTAAAAGCCATCGGTATCACCGCTCAACTTGACGATAAAACCAAGCCAGGTACTTATATCGTCAATGTAACCAACGATACAGAAGAGAAATTGAGCAATGAAGACCTGGGACTTACCATCACCTACGAATGGCATAACGGTATAGACCCAGTTACCGGCAGTACAACCCATCCAAACGAATATACACCTACTACAACTTCACATAAATATAAATATTATTGTAAGGTAATCGTAAAGAGTGGCGACAATGTTCTTTTTAAAAAGAATGTTTGTGCCTCGGTCATCGTATATCTCTGTCCGGCAGGTGTTACTATTGGTGATGTCAAATACGCTGTAGGAAAGGATAATCTTACAGACGACGAATGGGGATATTCCCCAGAAAAGCCTATGGCGACCTGGCAGGGTGCCTACAAGAAGCTTTCAGACAAAGCCAGCTGGGATGAAAACATCATCGTGCTGATGGGTACGAGTTCAAACGGTGTTACTCAAGGCTTCAACATCACCCAAAATTATCTAGGAGAAAATCTGCTGACTGGAGTTGAGTGGGAAAAAGCCCAAAAAGACCATCCTGAACTTTTCCGTAATGCTACCATCACGGGAAAATGGGACAAAGACTATAAAGGGCAGATAGAAATCTCTGGTTCTACAAAAGGTCTGCCTATCTGGGGAGATACCCGCTTTGAACATATCACCTTCAACAACAATGGCGGTGATTCCTATAAGATTATCTATTGCCAGTATAACAACCTGGAAATGGGTGATAGCATCAAGATGACAGGCTTCGGTGTTAACAATCTTGCTTATGGTAGCATCGACGGAGCCGTTACCACCCCATTTCATATTTTCGGTGGCCTCAACAACGATGGCAGATACCAACCTCTGAATACACCAGAACTGATCAAAGCCTTCGAAAATTCTATGCCGCATGGCAAAGAGGGATTCAGCATCACTATCAAGTCTGGTTACTATTCCATTATCAGTACTGGCGGTCGTCAAACGGCCACAAAAGACCTCAATGGTGTGATGGGAACTCCGAATCAACCTATCAAGTGTACCATCACGATGGATATTGACAGAAAATGGAACGATGCAAATAATGAAAAAAGAAACTTTAATTACAAAGACATTAATTACAAAGAAAGAGGCAACGACTATGATGCCGGAGCCATCCTTGCCGGTAGTCATGAGGGTGCGATGTATGCCGATGTAGATATCATCGTGAGAAGTGGCAAGGTGGCGCGTGTGGTAAATGGCACCCTGGGTGCCAATACGCAATTGTCATTCACATACGGTAACGATAATACTACATACTATGTGCCTTGCAATACCTATATGGGTAGAGCAAACACAACCATCGACCCAGCCAAATCGGAAAATAATCACGATAATAACATAAATGGTCGCGTTATTATTACAGAACTTTATGGCGGTAGTATGGGACGTGCTCATCATGATAAATCAACTATCAATAATCCATTCTATGGCATCAGCAACATCACCATCAACGGCGGAACCTTCAAGGTTTTACCAGACGAGAATGCGGATAACGACCAAATTCTCTGTGGAATTTTCGGTGCAGGAGCAGGTGGTATGAATGGCATTGGCTATGGCGACGACAATGCCACTACCCATACCCCTGATGCCAACATTGCCTATTGGAATGCAGACAAAAACGTGATGCTTTATGGTACCTATTCGGTTGCCAAGAATAATCTGGTAACTTACACCTGCTACAATGCGAATACCGAATCAACCGTAACCATTGATCCAAAAGACACACAGACAAATATAATCATCAATGGTGGCGAATTCGGAACCAAGACCCAAGACGGCAAGATCAATGCCATCGATGGTATCTATGCTGGCGGTAGCGGCTTCATGGGATTAAGTTTGTGGACCCAGAAAAATGCAAAGCCAAGTCAATACGGAGGAAACGTTTATGGTCAAAAAGGCAAAACGGTAGCTTCACTTACCATCAATCGCGGTACTTTCTATTGCAAGAACGGTATCTTCGGCGGCGGTCGTGGCACGGACTATTTCTTCAGTGTAGAGAAATATGGCGGAACCAATTACAGCGACTACAAGGAATTAGGTCAGACCTATGGAAACGTAGCACTCAATATCACTGGCGGAACCTTCTACTGCCCTATCTTCGGCGGTGGATATGGTGTGGCGTATGCTACAGAAAAAAACAAGAATACACAAGAAATTCTTTCCGACATGGCTCGCCTCTTCGGAAAATCTACCGTCAGCATCAAAGGCGGAACCTTCTATGATCATGTTTATGGAGGTGGCGACATGGCACAGACAGAAGATACAGAATTGAGTATCAGTGACAATGCCGACATTCGCGGCTCTGTGTTCGCAGGTGGAAACGGAAGAGAGAAGATAGTAAAAGCCAACGACGAAAACTGGCATCCGGAATATATTGGTAGAGTTACCGGCAGCACCAGCCTTACCTTCTCCGGCTCATCAGCACAGGCTCCATCTATCTATGGAAACATCTATGGCGGCGGAAACCTGGCACAGGTGGGAGAAAAGAAAAGCGAAAAAGATACAAACGGAGAAAATACAAACGGAGAAAATACAAACAAAAGCAGTACAACCATCAATATCTATGGTGCCAACTTCGCCGGAGAAATCTTCGGTGGAGGTAAGGGTAAAATCACAGATGATAAAGGTAATCCATTAGCATCGAATGATCTCTATACTTTTGCCGATGTAAATGGAAACACGAATATTTATCTGGCACAAGACCCGGGCTTGCAGACAAGAGAGAAAGACGGAAATTTGAAGGATAATTTCTCAATCAATGTGATATGGAATAAGTTATGGGATGGAACGGAATTCATCAGCTGGGATGATAACAAGACATTGTTCTATGGTAAAGACAAAGATGAAGATCCAGATAAAGCTAACAACAAGTTCCTCAACCCTCATAACATCTATGGCGGCGGAAACCTCGCCTGCACCGTAACAGGAACTGCTACGGTAAATGTACAAAAGGGTATGACCCCTTATTCGCTGCTGAAAACTCAGGAATGGAAGGAATCTTATGATGACAACAAGCACCCTCATTTCTCTGTGTTCGGCGGCGGATATGGTGAGAACACCAGCGTGGGAAGCACCGATGTTACCGTCAACGTGGAGGGTGAATATGGTGAATACAACGGAGAAGTGGATGATGACACCGAGCAGCTCGCCCGCCCTCACAGGAGCAAGAGCAAGAGTAAGAGTAAGAGCAAGAGTACAAATAACGACACGAATAAAGACATGAATGTCTTCGATAACTCGAAGGGCGTTCCGAATTTCACCATCCTCAGTGCATTGGGTGGTGGCTATGCTGGTACCGTAATAAATGACACCAAGGTAACTGTAGATGGCAATACCTTCCTGCACCGTGTGTATGGTGGTGGATTCGGCGACCCGGAAGCCTCTACCGAAGCAAACACTACAGGAATTATCGGCGGCAACACACAGGTATTCGTCAAAGGTGCCTATATCCATGGTGATGTATTCGGCGGCGGTGCCGGCGTGAATCCAAAGGAAAACAACGGCAATTACACCTACTTCACCAACGTGGCTAAGGTAACGGGAACCACCCTGGTGGAAATCTCTGACGAAGCCAAGATTTATGGCAGCGTATTTGGCGGCGGTGATATTGCCAACATCGGCGATGAAATAAAAACTCCGGATTACTCCAGCAAGCCTATCAGCGAATCAAAAATCGCACAAGAAGATGATGCAGAAGGACATCAAGCAGGAGAATTCATCAGTTACAAGGCCGAGAACTACAAGACCTTCGTCAACCTGAAAGGTGGCGATATCTTCGGTGAAGTATTCGGCGGCGGAAAGGGACTCAAACTGGAGAAAGCCCCTGAATATCATAAGGTGGGACGCATCAACGGCAATACCCTCGTTCACATCGTCAACACCGATGCAGCCTCATCTACAGAACTCGACTACCAGAACAACGTGGTGCCATTCGTCTGGAACAACGTATATGGCGGTTGTGCCTATGGTACCGTGGATGGCAACACCCTGGTACATGTGGAAGGCGGAAAACTGGGACAGAACATCTATGGCGGTGGCTATGGACATGTTAAGGTAGAACTGAATGGCAAAGAAACCGAAGCGGAAAAGCAGAAGAAAACACGCCAAACCGTGCTCGGCAAGAAGGATACTGCCCACGAGGGAACCTACGCCAACATTCTGGGTAACACCCAGGTGCAGATAGATGGCGGTACCTGGATATGGAACCGTAAGGCTGATATCAATGGTAATTTCACCACCTGGCTTGCCGCTCAGACAGACAGCGAGAAGATTTGCGATAACATTGAGGAATTCAAGGAGATAACTGCAGCCATCCTGAAAGCCAAGACGGCGGATGAAATTACCAACGAAAAGGCAAAGGCTGCCATCAACCGCATCATGAACGATGAGAATACCCAGCAGTTCTTTGAATTTACCAAAGGCACCATGAACTCGGGTTCCTTCAAGCGCAACCATAATATCTATGGTGGCGGCAACCGTGCCTGCTATGTGGGTACCTATACCAACGATTCTACTGTAGTAGATAAAACCGGCGATGCTATCGTAATCGTCAACCACTCGCCACTTACTGATATCATCATCAAGAATCAGGACAACAGCATCAAGAAACTCAGCCTCTTTGATGAGACCTCACTGCCTGGCTTGTGCTGGTATATCAGCAGCAAGAACACGAACGACCCTGAGTTCTCGGTATTCGGAGCTGGCTTCGGTGCCAATACGAAGGTGGGTAAAACCCAGGTATATGTGCAGCCGGGTGCCAAGATTAACGACTATGGTATCCTCACCATCGACGGTATTAAATACCGATATCTCAATCAGGCCGAAGACCATAAGACCTACTTTGACTTCGAAATGAGTATCTATAACGACTTCCTGAAGGTTTCCAAGGAAGACAAGAAGCTCTATTTCGGTAGTGTAACTGGCAGCAATCCTGGAGAAGAAGGCTTCGACCCGATGACCTACAGACGCTATCATGCCAGTCGCTGGGCATGGATTCTCGGTTTGCCGGGCTTCACCTTCCAGGACATCCATGGCGGTGGCTACTCGGGATATGTTACTGGCGACACCTATGTAGAAACCGATGCACAGCCAGTATGCGAAAATATTTATGGAGCAGGCCTGGGTGCGCTGCCTTACGGCGACTTCACTGACGGCAAAGGTTATGACTTCGGCAAGGTGGGCACATCATCCAGAGTATTCATCAAGTCGGGTTTTATCGCTCAGAATGTATATGGCGGTGGTGCCGGCATAGAATCTATTTCTAATTCTAACAATGAAAAGAATACATGGATTGACTTCCCAAATATGGCCCGCGTTCCAAAGACGGAGGTTCATATCTACGGTAGAAACTTTAATTATACGGCAAACGGAAAAAAACTGGGAACGATAGACCGTACCATGATATGGGGTAGCGTATATGGCGGTGGCGATGTTGCCAACGTGGGTAATACAGAGGCAGGTCCAGATGTATTTACCTATGAGCAGCACAAGGTTCCTAAGAACTGCACCTCGCTGGTCAACATCCGTGGTGGCGCCATCTTCTCGCAGGTATTTGCCGGCGGTAAAGGTCGCCTCGTGTCGGAATGTAGCGACTATAAGAAACTGGGTGGCATCTATGGCAATTCCTGTCTGGTCATCGACCGACCAGTCATCTCTTATCCATATTACGATGAAACTACCAAGAAGGCTCTCGAACCTTGGAGCACAGAAGCCATGGATCATCCGGCTGATACTGTCAATGCCAATATCATCCCTACCTTCCACGAACGCATCTACGGCGGATGCCAGAACGGAACGGTATATGGCAATACCTTCATCAGCATCTGGGATGGTTATATAGGTCATGGCATCTATGGCGGCGGATGGGGAAATAGTGATTCCGAGACAGTGAATGGAGAAAAGACTACCAGCAATGGAGAAAAGATCACTTCGGCAGATGTAACCGGCAATACCAACATGATTATCATGGGTGGTAAAGCCCTGCTTTCTTCTTACTGGAACCCGGATACCCGTGCATGGCATCCAGCCAGCATCATCAATGGTATCACCTATTCTCCACAATACAACCACGAAACCTTGAAGTTCAAAGTAAACCACAATATCTACGGTGGTGGCAACGAGGCCTGCGAAGTGCGCAACAACACCAATATCACCATTACCAAGGGATTCCTGCATGATGATACGGAGGTGAAACCTGGACAGGCCAAGGACTCGCACTTCTACCAAACCGCCGAATGGAAGGAGATATATTATAAGGTGGGATCTCCACACTTCAGTATCTTCGGTGGCGGATATGGTGAGGATGCCATTGTTAAAGGAAATACCAACATCAACATTGATATGGTGAGGGAGAAGAAAATTCACTTCGGCATCGACTTTGAACTGGGCAAGGAATACGAACATTTCTACAGTGGCTATTCTTATATGGACATTGTAGGCGGCGGCTATTCGGGAAAGGTAAAAGGCAGCACCAACATCAAGGGAGCCGGCGGCGCTTTCTGCCGCCGTGTGTTCGGTGGCGGATTCTACAGTTCCGTGAATAGTACCAACATCACCGTCAAGGCCATCGACTGCCATGATATCTTCGGCGGCGGCTTCATGGGCGATGTGAAGAAATCAACGAATGTCATCATCGGAGAAGACAACAGCAAAACAGCCACCACATCGGGTAATGAAACATCGGGTACAGATACTACAACATCGGGCAATAATACCTCGGGGGAACCATCAGGCAAATCTCCTTATGATAATACCGATATCTATATCCATGGCAGCGTATATGGCGGCAACGACGTATCGGGCTATGTAAACATTGTGCTCGACTCCAAGGGTTACTTCAAGGAGAACCTGGGTTCAGGCACCAACATCAAGATAAATGGCGGTCATATCTATGGCAACGTATATGGAGCCGGAAACGGTAACTACCTGTATGCCAACGACAGAAACGGCAACACCAAGGTTACGGTGAACGAGTATTATCCGCTGAACCCAGACGACCCTAATTCAGAGAAAGTCGATTTGGTTTATACCGTACCAATGCGTGAAACCATGCCATCTATCAAGGCGGCAAGCGATGCGGCCAAGATTGTAAACATCAATTCATGGCGACCACTCACCAACAAGGTGAAAATCGATATTACGGGCAACACCGGCAAGACAGACGAGAACAATCAAGTCAACAGCCAGGAAGGAATGGTTGTGATTGATGGCGATGTATATGGCGGCGGAAACTCTGCCACCGTACAGAAGGTGTATGATTACAATGATGACTCACATAAGAAGGTGGGCGACATCAAGATCAACATCGGCAGCCATGTCAACATCCGAAGCGTGTTCATGGGAAGTAACGGTGATGAACTCTTTACCGCTACTGCGGAGAACGACTTCATGAACATGTTCCAGAGACTGAACGGTAGCGTTGAGGACTATACCAAGGAGCTGAACCTTGGCGACAGCATCGACTGGGTTAACGATCCATCGAACAAGGTAATCAGTACCCTCTATCTGCCAACAAAGAATGAAGACCGTCCTAAGGTATATCCTCACCTGATCGACCTGTATTTCCACCCAGTGGAAACAGATATCCAGGGCACGCTGACCTGGAACAATACAGCAACCGGCGAAGGACTTACCGACTGCACCATCGGCACCTTCTGCTGCGGCGGTAACCGTGGCAACATGAATGTTTATCCTAAAACAGCAGCCGACTTCCAGGAATCTGATACCAAGAAGATTGGCAACGTGGTGGATTACATCTTCCCAGAAGGTCTTACCATCACCGACAAGATTGTGGGTGGCTGCAACAATGCCAACTACGACTACAAGGGAAAGGCTACCCACACAGGTGGCTATCTGCTGGGCCTTGCCCACTCGGAATATCCTTTCATCAAGCTTACCATCAAGAACAAGTTTGAACCAAAGACGGATGAAAAGAACAATGCCTACATGGGAGGTAACGTCTATGGCGGCTGCTACCAGAGTGGTACCATCAAGGGCGACGTAACCATCGACCAGCAAAGCGATATGCTGGCTGGCAAGGACAAGACGAAGCTGGAGAATTCCAACAACCTGCTGCTGCAAAGCGCCAAATATGCCAGCCTCAACATTTATGGTGCGGGCTATGGTATGGAGAGTTATGTATATGGCAACACCCATATTCTGATGGGCGAGAATATCAAATGCGTTGCACCTACCATGAATGTTGACAAGGCTAACAATGTCACCCTGTTCAATGCTTGTGGTGTAGTGGATGAAACCAACAACAAGGAAGGCTTGGGCGTATCTGCCAACTTCGTATATGGTGGCGGTCAGCAGGGTAACGTCATTGGTATTACCAATGTAGATATTCTCAATGGTCACGTGTTCCGTGCCGTTACAGGTGGTTCCTATTCGGGATATGTATATGGTTCTACCCAGGTAAAGGTGGGCTATCCTAAATATTATAAGGTGAGAAAGGATATGCACAAGGGCGGCAGATACGTGTTGAAGCGTACCGACCAGAACCAGAAGAACCTGGACCTGGTGGACAACAACGGCAAGACCACATCACCAACCGTCAAGCAGCACATCTATCTGCTGAGCGATGAGCTGATTACCCAGGGTACCCGTGAAGACATCGTGGCTATCAATAATGGCAACAGGGTAGAGATTACGAATGCCAACAGTGACGTTTACTTTACCAAAGTGGAAGCAGCGGAACCAAAGGTAGGTTGGGACAACGTGAATATCAACATTGATGAAGCGGTATATGGCGGAGGATACTCCCTCGCCGAGGGTTCATCGGTGATGGCCAACAACACCACCGTGCTGAAATATACCAAGGAATTTAATGTGGATGAGGCATTTACGGATACCAAAGAGCATCTTGATGAGCTTAATGGCTTCCCTAACGGAACCACCGTAGGCTTCGGCGGCAACACCGTTATCCTGGTGGGCGACAACAAGAACAGCGAGCACATCACCATCTCGCATCAGGAAATGCAGGAAATCAAGTTGCCAGAGGGCACCGACCTCTTTGGTTATTACTACAAGCATTATGATGACGCCGAAGCATATGAGAAGGGCATATACACCTATCGCTTCATCTCGCTGCAGGATAAATACTTCTATCATGCAGGAACTAGCCCTAAACTGGAAGGTCTGAGAGATAACGTTTTCTATGAATACGACAGCGAGGGTGGTATCTTCGGCGATGGTCACCTTTCATACGCAGAGGGTTTCCGCAGCACCGATGTCACCGGTTATGGCTTTGCAGCTCATACCATCGACAATCCGAAGATTATCAACACCTTCCAGCGTATAGACATTCTCCGTCTGGAAGACAACTGCTTCACCCTGCTCGGTGCACGCGACTATACCGTGAACGAAATCAACAAGGCTCCATACTCCATCGCCCGTGTGGGTGAGCTTAAGATGGTGTCGAACGAGATAGCTTACAGTGAAGATGGCAGTCTGCAAGCTAAGCAAGACAAGGCCACCTCGTTCAAATACGGTATAAAGGCACGTAACTATATGGGATTATCCAACAATATCCACTATGTGGGTGCTGTGGTTTCGGATGTTCCGTTCAACGACAAGACGAATGCTCCATGGCGCAACCATCAGGGTCAGGAGGCAACGGCTGCCGACGAGAACGGTAATAATTTCACAGGCATGTCATATCAGGGAGTAAAGCAGAAATACATCGATGATTATAACGAAAATAAAGGCAAGGGTGATACCGGCAATGCGGGAGACATCTACGGAACCTTCCAGAGACGCAACGACGGTACGGCAAAGAACATGATTGGCATCGCATCGGGTTATGCCATGAAGATTCAGCTCTGTCAGGTAACCTACGATGAGACGAAACAAAAGGTTGCCGAACAGCAACATTACGGTCCTATCTATGGCGTGATAGAGATGAACCTGATTAATGTGCGTGAAGACGAAGGTGGCGGTTATGTATATGCCGACAACCACCACAAGAGAGCGACTGGCGATTCACACAAAGAAGACTTCCTGGAAACTACGGGTAACTTCGTGTTCCCATACAAGGATGGAAGATACATCGTGGACGACTGCTTCCCTACGGGATACTACAGCAGTAAACCCGACAGTCTGCCGGATATCCACTATTGGTATGTAACGGGTTTCCACTACTATTACAATGCCCATATCACGGGTTACACCTTCAAGTCGTCTCCTGAACTTCCTATCAAGTTCAACAGCGACAACAAGGATGGCCTTACCGTGCTTTCGGGCTTGAAGAGCGGTCAAACGGTACGCATCAACAGTTGGAAGATGAGAAGCGGACATCCAAAGGATTTCTCCAGCGATTTGGAATATCGCAACTATCTGAAAGAAGGAGAAACTGGTTATAATGCTGCAGTTGCCGGCGGTTACCAGCTCTATGTGGGTGGTTCATCGGATACCGAGTTCAATGGTGCCACATCTAAAGATGATACCGACAAGCAGAAAAAAGGTTTCTCCGCCTTGCTGGAGATGAATAATGCAAAAACCACCGACAACGTTGAAATCTTCAACAACACTCTGCCTTCGGGCTTAACCGAGGATGCCAAGATTTCATTCCAGTTGGTTGACAAGGTTAACAATACGAATGATGCTGAAGCAGATTACTTCAAGAAGCACCTTGCCGAAAAGAGTCTGGCAACCCTGGTTATCAAGGCTCCTGCCTACGAGAGATACGTGAGTGATACCGACAATACGCCTATCTATGCGCATACCGAGAAATTCTTTAAAAAAGATGAGAATAATAATTATATAGAGGTGAAATCCGGCACATTGGATCCTGCCAATACCTATTACCAGCCACAGACTGATGAGTATGTAAAGGTAGAGAAACTCTATGTATATAACACGACAAGCAAGAAGTATGAAGAAGTGAAGAATCTTTCAGATATCACTATCGGTGATAACCAACAGGTAAAGTATTGTGTTCCTCGTGAATATACCTACACCATCTATCTCACCATCGAGTATGTGCAGGGACCTACCGTAAGCGGTAACATCAGCATCGAAAACTGTGCCTTGCCGGGAGAGATGATCAGAATCAACAAAAAACTGGTGAAGATTGATGCCGACGAATCGTTTGCTGCCAACGGCTACTACTGGCACATCGGCAAGCTGAAGCGAGACAAGGACGGCAAGCCTGAATTTGAGGATGGAAACACTTGGGTGAAAGATATCTTTGACAAGAAAGATACTCCTCAAAACAACACCTATCAGCAGGGAACAGCCACAGATAATAGAACCGACCTCTTTGCCGGAACCTACTACGACAAGACGGAAGACTATCTGGAAATTCCGGCTTACTACTTCATGAATGGCTACGGCGTGCAGTTGGCTATCTCCATGACGGGATTCGACAAGCAGTTGTTCCCAGTTCCGGTGCAGCTATCCGATACCCTGGTGGTTCACAACTACCAGGAGATGGATCCGCAATCAGACAAGGTGAACCTGCATATTCCTGAGGCCGTGAAACGTGCAAAGGAAGCAGCAGAGGCTCGTGCCAAGGGTGAGCCACAATATTTTGCGGAGCCTCGCATCTACATCAAGAACCAGCGCGACCTGACGGCCTTCAAGGAATACCTGCAGGAAAAATCGAATGATGGCGGTGCCTATGCCCAGTTTATCCTCCAGCGCGACCTGAGCATCGGAGACAATATCGATGGAACAGGCGCCACATTCAAGGGAACCTTCCATGGCAACGGTCATGTGCTGAAAGGCTTCAGCAAGGACAAGGCACTCTTCTGGGAGAACCAGGGACAGATTTACAACCTCGGACTGGAAAACGGCAATATTGCTACCAATGGCTGTAACGAAAAGGGTGCCTACCACTGCTGCTTTGAGTATAATCCTACTAATCCTACTAATCCTATAGGAAACACCTCCCCTATCGTCTATCGAATGGATGGTACTGCCGAAAAGGGTTATACATACGATGACTTCAAATATGGCAAGGTGGCATACGACCTCAATGAGTACTATCTGCGTGCCCGCTACAGCAACGATATGACGGATCCTGATGACAAGGCGGCATTGAAGTACATCTACGATTACTATGCCAACGGCGACTATCAGTATGCCAACCGTTCGGATGCCTACACCGGCAACAATACGGGTATCGTCTATCTGCGTACGGGTGGCAGCAGTGCCCTGACCCCGAACTACGGCAAGAGTCTGACACGTCACGACCAGAAGCATACGATAGACAAGGCACGTGCACAGGGTTACACGGCTGCCACAGAAACGAAAGCAGAATCGAGAACCGGCGATTACCTGCCACTGTTTAACAAAGAACAAATGAACGACTTCCTATTCTGGGGACAGTCATTGCAGTCGACTCCAGCCAACTATCCTGCCGAGATTACTTCCCGACAAGTAGATTACATGACCAACCGTGTATATCGCACAGCCGGTTATTACGGAGACACCCTGTTCGATGCCTTCCATTACAATGCCTACAACAGTACGAAGAGTCAATGGAGTACATACGTGTATGAGCCAACGACAACGGCGATAGACTTTACTTGCCAGAACGACCTCAACAAGGCTACAGGCATTACTAAGGCGCAAGGCAGCCAGGAAAGCAACAAGCCATACATCTGCGAGCGTGGCATCTTCTATCCGCCAGTGGCCGACAATGCCCAGAAGTACTACGACCTCATGATCAAGCCAGAAGTTACCCAAAACCTCCTGGTATATACCGCAGCAAACAGTACAGAGGCGGCTGATACCGAAGAGGCAAACACAACCGAGGCTTACGACATCGTTCATACGGCACTGAACTATGATGAAGAAAAGAAAGAAGTCCTGATTAAGGGTCATCATCTTGTAGCCAATAAAACCAGCGTTGGAACAGGCAATGGAAAAGGCGGTAATTTCACCACCCCTTATTTCCATCTCGTGGAGCGCACACCAGAGGGCAAGAACAGCGAGAATGAAAATTGCATCAACAACGACTTCTGCGCCCCTATCCCATTCACGGTAACCAAGCATGCCTGGTATGTGCGCAAGCCGATGTACTATGCCGAGGAAACCACGGGAGCATGGGAAGGCATCAGCCTGCCATTCACCGTGAACAAGGTAAAGGCGCAGGTAAATGGTGAGATTACTCACTTCTATGGCACACCAACGGAAGATGAACAGACTAACCCAGCCTTAAACACGCACACCCTGCACCATGAGTACTGGCTGCGAGGATTGACTGGGATAAACACTGGAGGAAACACTGGGGTGAACACCGGGGAAACCACTGCCACCTTCCAGCGTCCGGGCAGCGAAGCGGGACTCTTCCAGGCTGAAAATGCCGCAAGCTGGAATTACAGCTTCAAGAACGACTTCTTTGTAAGGACATACGAAAGCAAGCTATATAATAAGGTGGATAATCCATATTATAACGAAGCACATACATATAATGATTATCTTGCCTTGACAGCGAATATTCCGTATGTGGTTCGTTTCCCAGGTTACCGTTATTATGAATTTGACCTCTCAAGCGAGTTCTATAACAAATACACCCAAGGTCTGGGAATCGAAAACCCGGCACAGACGGTTACCTTCCATGCCTACGGCACGGAGTACCAGCCAAAGGACGAAGAAATAGTTGAAAAGCGTGCCATCGAAATTCCTATCACTACATCCACGGGAACCCTGGATGTAAACGGTTATTCACACATGGGAACCTTCAAGGCACAAAAGGTGGCAAGCGGAACCATCTATGGCATGAACGATACGGGTACGGCATTCAGCGATACATTTGCAGAAACTTCGCCATTTGCCACCGTCATGCCATTCCGCACCTATCTCACACCAGCGGCAACCACATCTCAGGCTCGCTCATCTGCTGCCCCATCCGTGATTCGCATCGCAGATACCACGGGAATTGAAAAGATTGAACCAGATGTGAAAATCACCGATGATGATGACCCATCGGGCAACTATCTCATCGTGCAGCCTATAGGAGGCAGGCGAATCCGCATAGAGAGTACCTATGCCACCCAGCTCCAGGTATTCTCAACCACCGGTCAGCTTTACCGCATCCTGGATGTTCAGCCGGGCACCGCCACCTACAGTGGCTTCTACCCTAGCATCTACATCTTCGGAAATAAGAAGGTGATCGTAAGATAAAAGTAAAAAAGAAACCAGCAAATATGAATACAAAGAAACAAATAGTAACCCTACACCTGGTGCGTTCCATCATGATACTGCTCATGATGGGATGGACCGGTGGTGCATGGGCACAAAACGGGACAGTGACCGAGAAGGTGATTTATACCACCGACTTCACGGATTGGACCGAAGAGATTAATAGGAAACAGGCCAATCAGGTGGTTGTCAACAAGGAAACCGAATTTGGAGATACGTTTTCCTTTACCCTGAATGGTGTTGGTATCTATCCTAAAGCCGCAAATTTCTCGACCACAGGTTACATGCAGACTGCCAAATACACCAAAGAATATTCGGCAGCCGAACCTAGTGTCGTGACATCACCACTCAAAAGCATCACCCAAATCATACTGCATCAGGCTGCTACGGGTAGCAAGCGTGGTATCAAGGTATCAGTGAAAGGAGATGGGGATGCCGACTGGTATGTTCTCCACGATAAATCCATTGAAAGCACGTCAGGAGAAGACCTTACCTTGGCGGTGAACCGTACCAACTGCCAGATTAAATTCGAGAACTATTCGAAAGGTCTTGACCAAAACGCCTACGTCACCGACCTCACCATCCTGGGAAACGTAGAGCAGAAAACAGAGGTTACGGTTTGGTATTACGACACCCAAGGCCAGTCCATCGGTTCTGAAACCGTGGCTGCCAATACTCCCTTGAAATACAAATATAATGAAAGCAGTCTGAAGCTTCCTGAAAACTACGTATTCCGTGGCTGGTTCAACAACACTGAGGTATCTGCCACCAAGGTGGCAGAGGGAGAAATACTCGTTACCGACCTCCATCTCTATGCCAAGGCTACTCCTAAGGAAACTACCCAATATGGCGATGAACACGCTTACGACCTCACCAAGAAATATTTCTATCCGGAAGACCATGACGGATTAATCAAGATAGATGGCGGAGCATGGCAGAACACCACCAACGGCTGGTACTTCAAAGAGGGTGGAACCATCCAGCTGGAAGTGGCCCAGGCTGCCAGCATCAACCTGCCCCTATGCAATGCCAGCCAGGCAGGAACCATTAAGGTTTATCAAGGCAGCAATCTGCTGACCAGCTTCAGCAACCGGAGCGCATCGGGCAAAGACGGAGAAATCCATACCATCCGCTACGACGGAGGAACCCCTACAACCATGACCCTGAAAATACCAGCGGGCACGTACATCCGCAGTCTTGATGTGCGCAACATCAAGCTCATCATCGTTTCCTTCTTGGGAAAGAGTGTAAAGGGCGATATCCCTTCCAGCATCAAATGCGATGTAAAGGGCGAGGCACAGATGCCTACCAACGCCCTGTTCTACCAGGAAGGCCACACCTTCCAATACTGGACCGATGGCGAAAACAACTACGAGGCAGGTGAAACCTATGCCTTCACCAACGACGTGACTCTCACCCCGAAGATGACGGCAAACAAGCTAGACCTCACCGATACCAACCGGGAGACAACCGTAACATGGCCTTTCGATAGCAGCGAAGCACCTGAAATCAATATGCAGCAACGTTCGGGTACCAAGGGCTATACAAGCACAGGCAGCATCTTTGTGGATGACAACACACAGGTAAAGCAAGACGTAAACCTGCTGATGGATGCCTCTGCCGCTACGGCAAAGATAAACAACCACGATGCCCGCATCAATGCCCTGAAAGGAAAGGGTGCACAGGTGAACAACGGAACCATCTTCACCCTGTCTGCCGTGTATGGCATGAAGGTAACGGTGAAGGCTTCTGCCAAAAAGGATACCGACTACGAGAATACGGAGGCTTATTTCAGCCAAGATGCCAATGATGCCCAGGCTGCCAGAATTACGGTGACAGACGACAACAACTACACCATACCGGCTAGCGATATCGAGATTGCTGACAACAAGACCATCACCTTTACCTACAAGGGCGATGCCACCAGTCTGCATATCAACATCATCAAGGCGGGTTCTACCAAAGCCTGGGGTTTCTACGAGTCTATCAGTGCCACCTATCCGGTATTGCCTAACGTGGTAAGCAAGAATAGCATCAGCAATGCCGACCCTGAAAAATTCCCGAACGAAAAGAACGAGAATGCCGGTACCGTCAATATCAGCACCACCTCAACCCATACCAACAGAGGCAACCGCTTTGAGGCGGGCGACGTGGTTACGCTGGAGGCAAAGGCAAACTATGGCTACACCGTAACCGGCTTCAAGGTGGAAGGCAGCGATACCTCATTGCCGATGAAGGAAAATACGGAGTATCCAACCATTGATTATACCATCACCAGCGAAGCACTCACGAAATTCAACAACATCATCCCTATCGTTGTTACTTATCAGCGCCAGGAGATGCGCAAGGTGACTGCCATTTCTTCGGATACCAAACTGGGTAGCGTGGAACTTTCGCCTAAGTACAGCAACTTCTACAACGAGACCAAGGAAAACGGTAAGGTGGTAAAGGCGGAAAGCTGGTACACCGCAGGCACCCAAGTAACCTGCGATGGCGAGGCAATCACCGACTATATGATTGATTACTGGCAGGATGAAAATGGAAATCAGCAGAAATGGTACACCTATCAGTTTACCATGGGCAGCACCGCAGAAACCTTCATCGACCACACTTTCACCGCTCATTTCGCTCTAGGTCACCAGGGAAGCGTATCCTTCGAATATAAGCCAGGAACCAAAGTGGATGGAAAAGACCAGAAGAAGGACTATCAGAATATGGTGCCGGAACTGGAAGTGGCCATCGAAAGCGAACTGCCAAGCGCCATAGCAAATGTGCGCTCCTTCACCATTCCTACCAACTACACCCTCTTCAAGAGCGTGAATGATGATGGAACGATGAACAAGAATTATTATACGCTCGACCATTGGGCGCTCAAGACTGACCTCAACCAGATTTACGAACTGGGCAAAACCTATTCGTTCAGCAAAGATGGCGAAAACCTCGTTCTCGTACCTGTATTCAGAGAAAACCCAGCCGATCAGGACAACCGCACCAACAATCCTGTAATCCGCTATGACTTCGGACGCAAGGTAAAGGAATATCTCGATCCGAATACCAGAGAAAACCGAAAAGTATGCGCACAGGCGGTAAACATCGAAGAGAATAAGAATGTTTTCTGGACATCAAAAGTATTTGTCAATGTGCGTGAAAGCGGTATCGACTATCCGCATTGGCGCGACGCAACCTTGTGGTGCAGCACGGGCAGCAAGGGCTTTATCCGCAACACCGATTTAGACAACTGGTGTGCCTTCGGTCCTGGCACTACTTTCTGGTTTCCTTCAGGAACTGGAACCAGAATCTCCATCCTCTCGTATTCCAAGATAACCACCACCACCATCGACGGTGTGGTACCAACCCTCGACGAAGAACGTACCAACATAGAGCGTAAGAACGCCGGTTTGCCTTCGCTGAAGGAAGAGGAAAAGGGTGCCAAAGCGCACATGTATGTATATAGCTATACCACCCCAAGTGCCAAGACCCGTTCTCGCATCATCATTGGCGATGACTATTCGTACTACCAGTGGATAGAACTGGGTACACAGGCAGCCAACTGGGTGAAACTGAATGCCGAAACCGAAGATGCAGCCCGTGGTAAGATAGACAAGATTGAAACCGCCAACAAGGGAGAAGGACACGAAACCAATGACCTGCCAGACGGCGGCATCGCCTTTAGACAAGGTGAGCGAGTGAGAATGACCCTCTACAGAAAGAAGGGCTACAAACTGGATAAGATTGTGGATCCTGCCAAGAAGGATGCAAACGGAGAACCGCTCGCCGTACTGAAGATGAACGATAACGGCACGGTGGATATGGTAAAGATGCAGGATGCTTCTACCACAGAGAATGTGAAGAAGAACGATGATGGAACCTGGGGTATTGCCAGCGGCTCCCAGCAAACCGTATTCGTACTGAAAAAAACAGAATGCTACCGTACAGATGAAAACGCCTATCTGGCAGAAGACAGCATCCGCACCAAATACGAACTGGAGTTCGACATTACCAACCACCGCCACCTGTTGGTTTATTTCAAGGAAAAGACGAATACCTACTACGTTACCTACAATGCGGGATCGTATGCCACAGGTACACCCCCAGAAGCTACCTGGGTGGAGAAAGGCGACAAGTTTACCATTCCTAGAAACACTACCCTCTACTACGAGGGAAATACGCTGAGCTACTGGATTGATCAATCGAAAAAGGATGAATCTGACGTGGATAGCTCAACGGGGGATGAATTTAACTATGGTATAGGCAGACAGTATATCGCTCCGGAAAAGAACATCCGTCTGTATCCAATGTTCAAACCTAATGAATTCAATATCCTCAGTCTCCCAAAACCTACCACTGCCACCTGGTATTTTACCAAGGACAATGGGGCACCAAGCATCAACCTTCAGAAGACAAAGGGTATTCTTGTTACCCAGCTCACACTGAAGATTGCTGACAACGTAGAACAGGGAACCGTGGGAGGAGAGGTAAGCATTGACCTGAAGATAGACCTCGATGCAACGAATGGTAAATTCGACAATACCACCGAACGAACCGAGCGAATGCAGATTAATGCGGGTTCTATCATCTCCTTCCCTTCTACCCCAAATTGCATCGCCCAACTGGTGGCTACGGAAGGTAATAAAAAGGTAAAGATTGCCGGAACAACCGTAACGCTTGATAATAACTATGTTGCATCAGCAACCTGTTCGGGTACTACTGCTACCCAAAAACTGGAATTCATAGATGGACCATACAGCGAGAGTTTCAGCGTAACCTATCAACCACAAGAAGAAGAATTACCTGAGATTGAAACACTGACCTGTGGAGAAACAACGTACTATAAGAATGAGATTGAAATGCAGTATGGTAAATACCAATATCTCATCTTCCATGTTAAGCCATGGGCAAACCCTGATGAAAAGATACCAGAAGTAACGGGTATTGCCACCAATGGGGGCACGGTTTCCGCAACCTCTGCAACGGTAAAAGAGCCGGAATGCATCGTAACGGTAAAGAATAAAATAGGTATCACGGTAACTACCTATCACGTAAAATTCGAGTTCGATATTCCAAATGATGAACCAGTCATGGAACAAGTTACCATCAATGGCAAGACATACCCTATCGAGGCCACAAAAACTCATATCCAGATCGAGGCTTCTGATGTGCATGCCAATGGTGTCATCAAGTTGAAGTTCAACCGCACGATGCAGGCAGTGAAGAGAGGTCCCTTCCAGACTGAAAGTGCAGAAAGAGAACATGTGTTTAAATATTGGGATTTGGAGCCAGGAACCGATTTCACCCTTAACTTCTCTGCCACAGAAGCAGAGGGTGGAAATACTGGCGAGGCCATCTTCAAGGATATCTATGGCAAGGAGTGCCTGCAGAAGCTGACCATCACCCTGCATATTGCGAAAAGTGAAACCTTTTATCACAAACATCCATTTGACTTCATCGTAGGTACAGATTCGGATCATACCCTCGACAAGGCTATCGCAGCGGCAAACAACAACAACAAGACAGATGGTCACCGCTATTACATCTTCGTGCCAGATGGAGAATATCAGTTGACAGGAAATGCCGGCAATGGCGTAACCCAAATCAAAAAGCCAAACATCTCGCTCATCGGACAGAGCAAGGAAGGCGTGAAGATCTACAATATCCCGGAAAAAGGAGGCGTCAGCCAGACTGCTACCCTACAGCTGATGCAAGAGGCTACAGACTTCTATGCAGAAGACCTGACCCTGGAAAACCGGTTCGACTATAAGAATCAGAGTTCAGATGCAGAAAAACAGGCTGCAGCCTTCCATACGAAAGGCAACCGAAGCGTGATGAAGAACGTGAAGCTCCTCAGTTGGCAGGATACCTATTATTCCGACTTTACTAATTCCGACTTCCGTGGCTATCTGGAAGAATGCGACCTTGCGGGCGTGACAGATTGGGTTTGCGGCAATGGCAATATCTGGTTTGAGAAATGCAACCTCATCCACCGTGACCGGGCAGGCAACAACATCGTGGCTCCGAATACGGAGGAGATGCAGGAATGGGGCTATGTGTTCAACAACTGTAATATCAAGACAGAAACAGAACAGCTTAGCCTGCTTAAAGACAAGGAATGGACCCTGGCACGCCCTTGGGGTAAATCGCCAGCCTGCACATTCATCAATACCAGGATGTACACGCAGCCTCGCAACTACGGCTGGGGAAAGATGGGTACAGGATTAAAACTGAGATTCCACGAATACAACAGTAGGGATAAATCAGACAACGAGATTCCTCTTGCTACCCGTTCGCTTGCCGCCTGCTCACCAGCCGCCGGCTCTGACGACTGCATCCTCTCAAACATCTCGGATTACAACCTCCGCAATGTATTGGGCGGTTCTGATGCCTTCGAGCCACAAGTGCGCTGCAAGCAGATAGATGCGGTTTCGGGATTATCTCCAGTTATTGCTGAAGATGAAGTAACCAACCGCCTGGAGTGGCATGATAACATCGTGCTAAACGATGAGCGCCTGCAATGGCTGCCACAGCAGGAAGCCCTCTGCTACTTCCTCTTCAAATGGGATGAGAAGACAGAAAAATGGTTGTATCAGGAGAATACAACAGAGTGTGAGATTACTCTTACCGAATCGGGCGTTTATTGCGTACGTGCTGCCAACCAGCAAGGTGGTCTGGGTATAGCTACCAAAGCCATCGAATATACCATACAGCCAGCATATGAACTAGCTATTCCTGCTGTTGGTAACTACAAAGATGAAGAGTACGGATACGCTTGCGGCTGGACTACCATCTGTCTGCCTTTCAACGCCAGAGTACCTGCGGGGGTAACAGCGTATGCTGCTACAGCGCACTATCAAGATACAGAAACAGAAAAGACAGAGACTGATCTGGTTACAGACTTCATGATGACGCTGTCACCCGTAGAGGTAATCAATGCCAACAAGGGATATATTGTTTATGGAAGAGCTACTTCAGAAACAACCCCTGTAACGCATTCGTTCTATCCTACTTCCAATGAAAGCGACAAGCCGACTATCCTCAAGGGCAATGCTACAGACGAAGACATCTCTTCTACCAACATCAACTGTTATGTACTTGCCTACAAGAACACCCTGGGATTGGGCTTCTATAAGTTCACGGGTACAAAACTGAAGGCTCACCGGGCTTGGCTACCACAAGACATGGTAAGTACAAGCAACCAGGAAGGCTTGGCAATGGGTAAACGAGCCATCCACTTCGTCTTTGCCAAGGGTGAGGATACCGCCATCCACAACCCTATCATCTGGCAGAATGATCAGGAAGATGACAAGTACTATAATCTCTCGGGACAACGGGTGGAGACGCCATCAAAGCCAGGCATCTATATCTCGAAGAAAAAGGGAAAAAAGATAATCAGATAAACTCCTGTTTCCGCCAGGCGTCCCGCCGGATATAAAACAAGAACGCAAGCCCGCCAGGCGTCCCGCCGGATTTGAAATCCGGCGTTAAAAAAGGTCCTAACCTATTTAGGCTCTGCGGATTTGAAATCCGCAGCAAAGGAGAATGCAT
>ERZ1023858.27-NODE-27-length-27787-cov-25.336038_pt1 | contig 27787 bp, 10 predicted proteins | sample MGYA00380387_ERZ1023858 | MGnify/ENA primary metagenome ERZ1023858 (study PRJEB33179, sample SAMN07449010) | human gut metagenome | biome: Human-gut; feature: Human associated habitat; material: Faeces | host: Homo sapiens | place: India: Bhopal | collected...
GTCTCAAACACCAGTGGAGCAATCCATCCCGGTTCGATCCCGGGTCTGGGTACAAAGAGCTGCAAGTTCTTCAACTTGCGGCTCTTTCCTTTGCAAACACCATCGCCCAGATGGCGGAATCGGTAGACGCGCTGGTCTCAAACACCAGTGGGGCAACCCATCCCGGTTCGATCCCGGGTCTGGGTACAAAGAGCTGCAAGTTTTTTAACTTGCGGCTCTTTTTGTTTTATATCCCCCATCTATTCTCTATCCGCCACTGGCGGATGGACGTACGCCACCGCCGGATACACATACGGCAGTGACGGATATACATCCACCACTGCCGTACAGAACTTTTTCATCTATATAAAATGATTCCCTTCCGAGGAAAATCTTATTTCAACTTGATAAATCTTATTTCAACTTGATGCTGGTCCAATCGCTCATACCCGCAGCAGGAACCACTGTTGGCGACTGGCTCTTGTGATTGATAACCACCGACTGGCGACGAACCTCCTTGTTCACATAGTCACTCAACTCACCAAGTGTTACATCACCCTTGGTATCCTGCAACTTCTTCAAGAGATAATAGGTAAACAAGCCGTGACCCTTCTCCTTGTAAGGATAAGCCGTCTCATCACCAGTTGCAGCACTGAACACTACCATGTTGCCCTTCGGCGCATCCTGCTTTACCTTCAAGGCTACACCACGAGCCGAAGCCAACATACCTTCGCCACGCTGGGCACCACTGAAGCAGGCATCCATAAATACCAATACTCGCTTGGCATGGAGACCATCGAGCGTATCATACAGACGCTTGGTGCTCAAGCATACCTCGGTATGCTGACCACTGGCATCTACAGGAAGCAGGTAAGCAGTCTTGTCTGATTCGCTTGGCACGCCATGACCTGCATAATAGAAGATGACATTCAAGTCGCCCTCGAAGGCTGAGGCAATGCTCTTGATGTCGTCCAGGGCAGAGAGCATGGTTCCATAAGTAGCATCGCGATAGATGCGGATGTTGTCCTTAGGAAGACCAAGGGTCTTTTTGCAATAGGAAGCAAACACCTTGGCATCGTTCAAGGCATACTGCACCTTGGTAACACGCTCATAATTCTCATTACCGATGATAACGGCAAAGGTTTTCTTGTTCTCCTCGTTGGTTACAGGAATATTGATGTCGAGTGCATTATCCACTACCTCCAGCTGAGAGTTCGCCTTCTTGGCTGCAGTACCGCCCTTCAAGTCAAACTCCAATGGAGGAAGGTTGGCAAGGAACTCGTTAGAACCATCGTTAGAATAGCTGGATGCCGACTGATAAACCTTGTCGCCCAACTTGAACTCGCAAGAGAGGAGTGCCAACTGGTCATCGATGACACCATATTTAGGAACGAGCTGAATCTGGTTCCAATATCCCTTGAAGAGATCAGCATCTTCGGCAGGCACCTTGGCATAGATACGTCCCAAGCCATCAATGTTCACAGGATAAGTTCCATAATCTGTATCATATACGCCCAATGTACCCTTCAGGGAATTGGTAGTATAAGCAGCAATGAAGTTCTTACGCACATTGGCAATCACCTCGTTGAGTTTCTTCTCACGGTTTTCTGAAGTTACACGCTCACGCCATTGCTCCGCAGTTTCATAATCCTTCTTCTTCTGCCAGTCTGCCATACGGCTGTTCACCATATCAAAGGCAAAATAGCTGAACGACTTCACTATCTTGCGCAGGTTCTGACGGGCGAAAGGACTTGAGTTATATGGGAACTCAGGATATTCCTTGGTCATGCTCAGGATGTCCTTCACGGCATAATGAGGACAAGATGAAGATGAATTGCTTCTCACATCAGCCAGGGCAGGACCCTTGATGCCCAAACTGTTGTCATCTGGCAAGTTCTTGTCGATATTGGCAGAAGGCTGCATTCTTCTAGGCTTCTGGTCTGGCAAGGTAAGGCTCTTCAGTTTGTTGCAGTATAGGAAGCAGCATACTCCCAACCTCTTCAGGCTGTTAGGGAACGCCAGTTTTTCCAACTGCTGACAGTTGAAGAACGCACCAGCACCTACCATCTCCACGCCCATAGGAAGTTCCATCTCCTTCAAGCCGCTTGCCTCAAACGCCAAGTCGGCTATCTTCTTGACAGAAGCAGGCACCTGCAATTCCTCCAAAGCTTCACATCCGCTAAAAGCACCCATCGGAATCAGGGTGAGCGAAGAAGACAAGGTTACATTCTTCAGGTTCTTGCAATCCGCAAAAGCGTGAACACCCAAACGTTTCACCGTGTTAGGCATTTCAACCGAAGCAATATCGGACCCCCTGAAAGCATCCTCACCAATCTCAACCAAATACTTTGGCAGCACGATATCGGTGATGGAGCCCTGGTCATCCTTAGCAAAAGCACGGGGAGCAATGGCAACCACCTTGCGAATCTTGCCCTTTAACTTCAGGGTAGAAGGAATCGAAAGATTGGTCGATTTATGTTCCCAGCCAGTAACCTTTGCCGTACTATCCGACAAAGCCTCATAAATGACACCAGCCACTTTGGCGCTGATGACCTTCTGTGCGCTCATAGGTATCAAAGCGCACAGGATGCAAACCAAAAGCAGAAAAGTTCTTTTCATCTAAAGCTAATTTATATTATTCACGTTTATATTCATTCACTATTCGACTACAAAAATAAGCAAACTTTTTGAGATAAAGAAACTTATTGGCAGAAAAATAAAAAGAAAAGCCAAAAAAGCATTCAATTGGCTGCTTCGAAAACGTTTACGATGTTTTCCACCCTCTATTCTACACTTTGATTTGGAAAATCAAAATATTATTTCTATATTTGCACACAAAAGGAAACTATTAATAAAAGAAACTCTATATAATAAACCCAAATAAACAAAGTAACATTCATGAAGAAATTATTCAGTTTTGTTTATGCCTGTGTACTGGCTCTCGGAATCCAGGCGGCAGACATCAACAACTATGATGCACTCTATGAGAATCTCCCGTTCAAGATGGAGAAAGTAACTCGACCACAGTTCCCAAGCAATGAGGTCAATCTGAAGGACTTCGGTGCCATCGGCGATGGTTCTACCCTCTGCACCGACGCATTCAGGAAAGCCATCGATGCCCTGGCTCAGAAAGGCGGCGGCAAGCTCGTCGTACCTCAGGGTGTCTGGTTCACCGGTCCTATCACCTTGAAGAGCAACATCAACCTGCATATAGAAAAAGGTGGTATCATCCTCTTCTCGGCAGACGTAAACCTCTACCCTCTCGTAGAGACTTCGTTCGAGGGTCTTGACACCCGTCGCTGCCAGTCGCCTATCTCAGGACGTAATCTGGAGAATGTGGCTATCACCGGTCAGGGAGCTATTGATGGTAACGGCGAGTACTGGCGTCCTTTGAAGAAGGCTAAGGTTACTTCGGCACAGTGGAAGGCGATTACATCCCGTGGCGGTGCCTTCAAGAACCCAAACTACTGGTTCCCATCAGAAGCAGCACTCAAGGCTGACGCAAAAGGTGCCGGCATGAACGTGCCTCTCGGCATTACAACAGAGGAAGGCTGGAACGAGGTGAAGGATTACCTGCGCCCTGTGATGGTGAGCCTCATCAGTTGCAAGAACGTATGGCTCAACGGCGTTATCTTCCAGAACTCTCCTGCCTGGAACATCCATCCATTGATGTGCGAGAACGTATTGATTGAAGATGTATTGGTTCGCAACCCTTCTTTCGCACAGAACGGCGATGGTCTGGACCTGGAATCCTGCAAGAACTCTCTCATCGTAAATTCTACCTTCGACGTGGGCGATGACGGTATCTGCATCAAGAGCGGCAAGGATGCCGACGGCAGAAACCGCGGTGTGGCTTGCGAGAATGTCATCGTTGACGGCTGTACCGTATTCAAGGGTCATGGCGGCTTCGTAGTTGGTAGCGAGATGAGCGGCGGCGTGAAGAACGTGATGGTAACTAACTGCCAGTTCCTCGGCACCGACGTAGGCTTGCGTTTCAAGAGTGCCCGTGGCAGAGGTGGCGTAGTAGAGAACATCTACATCAAAGATATGTCAATGTTCGATATCCAGACCGACGTGGTTACCTTCGACCTCTATTACGGCGGCAAGTCGGCTGTGGAAGTATTGAACGACGGCGACCAGAAGAAGCAGCAGGAGGTAGATATGAAGAAGGTGGATGAGACAACCCCAGCCTTCCGCAACATCGACATCAACCATGTAATCTGCCGTGGTGCCCGCCGTGCAGCCTACTTCAACGGTCTGCCAGAGATGCCAGTGCAGAACATCAGCATCAAGGACATGGAGGTGAACAATGCCGAGCAGGGCATCGTGATTAACCGCACTGAGGGTGTAACCCTGGAGAACATCAAGGTAAGCGCCAAGACTCATACCTTTGATGCCAAGAACTCAAAGAACGTAACCGTAAACGGAAAGAAATACAAGAAGATAGATGAAAAGGGTATCACCCTCGACTTCTAGAAACTGGAGATAAGGATATAAAAAAACTCCCTTGCTTTTGTGGGCAAGGGAGTTTTTTTATATCCTTATTATTGTATTACCTCTATGTAATCTTCATTACTTCAATGTAACCTTGATTCCACCCTGAGCAGTACGAACAATGTAAGTACCTGCTGCAAGACCGCGATTCTTCAAATCGCCCATCATGGTAGCCTTGGTAGTCATGAGACTGGTCAGCTTAAATCCACCGATGGTATAAACATCAGCCTTGAACGAGCCACCATCAAGACCTACCTCCTTGATGCCTGTAGAAACAGTCACACGGATAGTACCCGTAGAGAGGAACGGAGTAGTATCCCACTCCAATCCGGCAGGAAGTGCCTGAAGCTCGAAGGTAGGGTTACCACTGATAGAACCCGCACAATCGAGTACACGAACATAATCGCCAACGGCTGGAGTCCAAGTATCCTTATAGGTTACATAGATAGTACCATTCAGAACTGCATTTCCACCAACATTGAGGAAAGCCCATGCTGGAGACTTAGAACCTGTATATGCATTTACAGAGATAGAATCTGCCTTGGTCTTATTGACATAGATGCTGGAACCAGCCACTGCATTCAGGTTCTTCAGGATGTTGATAACACCCGTATTGTTAGTCTGTGCTGTTTCTGCATTGCTGCCAGGGCGCAAGATTCCACCCTTCAGGAGGCTGACACCGTATGTACAACCCACACCACGAAGTTCACCTTCGTTCCGTACATAAAGAACAGTAGGAGCTGTCATGGAAGAAGTAGCAGTAGCCTTGTTCAACTTCACGACTCCATCCACAATCTTCAACGACTTGGCATTGGCAAGAACATCCTCGCTGGAGATGGTCCAGATACCCGTACCATTCTTCACTACATTGCTACCATTGATAGAACCCTTGAACTCAAAGTTCGTGTTCTTGCCACCGATGGTCAGCGTATTGGCACCAGAACCGAAGTTTCCACCATTACTTATATAACCCGTACCCGTCAAAGCACCAATGGCAAAACTCTTGCCGTTAGTACAGAACGCATAGTCCTTGGTAAAACGTGAATCAACATTAAGCGTTGCCAAAGGAATACCATAAGTATTGTTGAAATCAAATACTGGCTCGTAAGCGTTCTTGTTTCCACGCTTTGCATTGATGGTTCCAGCAAACTTACTCCAGTCGCCCTTGAAAGGACAGCGGATCCAAGTGCCATAGATATCAATAGTTCCCTCACCGGTCAACTTACCGGTATAGTCACAACGTCCATCAGGATACCAGATACCCGACTTTCCCTTAGGCACCTCGATATTCACATTATCCGAGTTGCTGCTATAAATACTATTGGAAGCCTGCAATACTACCTTGCTTCCATTCAATACGATGGTCTTACCAGAGAAGTGGCCATCCTGGAAGTCATATACTGTACCCTGGTTGATGTAGAGTACATCAAAATCAGCAGTACTGTTCAACTGCAATGTACCGGCTCCCATCTTATAGAGGTCACGATTCTTGCCGGAACCCTTCCTGATACCGCCATTCAGAATCAGCGTACCTGTATTATTGATGACACCGCCATCCTCGCCAAGCACGATAGGATGAGAAGCTGTCATACCTGTAGTAACCTTCAAGATACCGGTGTTGCTCAAGGTGATGGTATTGTCTGCGGCTCCCAAAGAACCATATTCCAGACCATCCTTATTGGCAAGGGTTGTTGGAATCAGGGTACCACCTTTCACATTGGTGCCACCACTATACTTGTTGGTATTCTTGACATAAACAGTTCCAGTGCCCTCTACATTCAGTGAACCTTCGCCCAAGATAGAGCCTTTACCTGCAAGGCTATAAACCTTCTTGTTATTCTTGAAGTAAAGATTTCCCGGAGTCACATCCTCTGCAATGCTTACATTGCTTGTAGCTGCATCATCATTGAAGGTCAGTTCATCGCCTGTGACGAACATCTTGTCAGAAGAACTGAAGTTCTCTGTTGACATCAAGTCCCAGACGGAACCCTTCTCACCTGTCCATACGCAGCTCTCGCTGTCACGGGTATCAGAAAGATTCAAGACAATCTTGCCATCTGTATATTCCAGACTGAACTTATGTCCATCAAGACCCTCTACAACGATATCAGAAAGTTTGCCAGTCAGCTCACCCACCTCTGCCAGGGTATAAGTACCAGGTGCAGGAGCTGTTGCGAACTCGAATACAGGAGTATTATACTGTGGTCCATTCTTCCAATACTTCTTCTCTATACTCATCTTGGCAGCCACCAACTTATCTACGTTACCATCCTTGGCATCGAATACCACACGTGCACCGAAGCCCAGGTCGAGCGAAGAAGTGGTCAATGTTCCGATACTCTCCTTACCGCCAGGACGAATCACAGAACCATAATCAGCCTTAATACCACCCTTGAAGTTACCGCCGTTAGAGTTCAACTCAGCAAAGCGATTGAGCCATACAGGACTGCTTTCCATGGTGCCGTCAAACTGCAAAGTACCTGCCCAGACATCAGTCTTGCCGGTATAAGTCTGCTTTACATTAGGAAGGACCAAAGTACCATCACCCTGTTTTACCAGGCGCATGCCGCCAGTAAAGGCGCCACCTGTCAAGGTATGGGTATAATAGGTATATTTAATCTCTGTATCCTTGGTTCTGCACTCGCTGGCAGCCGTACCCTGCACCCAAGAAGGGGCATTGTCGGTAAAGATAGCAGGAGAAGCACCTTCTGCCACGCTTACAGTGGCATCGCCAGTAGTAGCGAGAAGCGCATGCTTGCCATCCAATGCCTTGGAGATAGAAGAACCTACCTCTTCGCGACCAGTGGTGGTGAGTGGTGGAGGAGCAATGGTGATGCCTTCCAACTCACCGAGGAAGTAGGATACATGAGGTGGCTGATTGTAGCCGCAAGGCTGCCATACCATGCCATTGCGATACTGATGATCGTACCACAAAGAATAGTTACGCCACTTGGTTGGCTCATTGGTGGTGTAGATGCGGATATTGTTGTCGGCTGTTCGCTCGATAACCTCCTCACGCCAATCGCCAAAGATATCACCCTGGTAGCAAGGTGTTGCCTTGGTGCCATTGTTGGAATAAGCGCCAAGGAAAGTAGCTATTGTTCCCACACCAGGTTTAGTTACCTCTGTATTATTAAAACACTCCTCCAGAAGATCACCATCCCAATAAATACGGAAGTTCATGCTAAGTCCATTGGTATTGGTACTCACATGTTCATTTGTGACCGTAGAGATAGGAGTATCGTGTGCACTATGACCAACAGCTCCAGGGAAATCATTATAGAAATTACCTGCCAGACAACGACCATCATCGTTGGTATCAGTCTTTCGATAATATATCTTGCTAGTTGTTGCATCACGATAGTTGTTGGATGGATTATCCTCATTACAAGCGAACATCTCCTGACCATGGATATAAGGATTGAAATCTCCTATATGCTGAGCATCACCATGACCGAGACCTGTAGTAGAGAGACCCATACCGTTATCATCGATAACCATAGAACCCCATACAATCTCATCACGTCCATCCCAATCCACATCGGCAACGATATAGTTGTGATAACCCTGACCATACCAAGGAGAACCCGGCTGGTTGTTGGTCCACTTCCAGCGGACATTCAAGTCGTGGGTCTTTGGGTCTACATCGTATGCGATGAACTTGTGGCGGGTATAGATACCACGTCCCAGGAAGATGCTTGGATGCTTGCCATCCAGATAAGGAGCACCGAAAAAGTACTTGCTACTACGGTGACCATAGCCATCACCCCAAGCTGCCTTCAAATCTTTCTCTCCATCTTCCAGACGCTTCAATGGGAACTCGATACACTGGTATGGCTTACCGGTAGTACCCTCGCAATACCAGAGGAATTCCTTACCATAATGAGTAAACCACTCAGATGATCCCGCAGCCTTGGGTTCACGATAGTTGGTCCATGATGTACCATTCTTTCCATCAGCACCAATGGTATAAGTAGTTCCATCTGCCATGTGGACAGTAGAGCCTTCTTCAAGTCGCATTACGACTTCAGCCTTGCCATCCATATCCCAGTCGTAGCCAACGATGTTCTGCTCGTTGTTCTGGAAGTCACCCATGTTAGGGCCACAGTTTACCCACCAGAGCACGGTACCATCCTGCTTCAGGCAAGCCAGCATGGAATACTCCTTGGTTGCCACGCCATTGATGGTTGGTCCATTCTTTGGATAGAGCTGTTCACCTTCCTCCTTATTGTTGAACTTCATCAGGATTTCCACCTCACCATCGCCATCCACATCGGCGCAGCAGGCATCGTTAGGCTCATAAGTAGCCTTAAGCGATGCATCGTGCTTAATCTTGATTTCCTTATAATTGCTCTTGAATACAGTAGCAGCCTTAGAAGCCTGCTGCTCTACTCCATTCAATACCGCCTTCACGGTATATTGACTACTTTCTGAGCCAGAAGTATCCGTAAAGTTAGATACATCCAATGGTTCAGCGTTTACCTTTGTACCATCTCGATAGAGATTGTACTTCACATCGTAATACTCATCGGCCTGGATACGCCATGAGCAATAGACACCCTTGGTGGTCTTCACTGCCACCAATCCACGGTCTAGCTTATCGGTGAATCGCTGGGCGTTTGCACCCATGCTAACCAACAAAGCCAAAGCTGATGTTGCAAGTAATTTTTTATTCATTATAATCGTAGGTTATTATATTGCTCGTTTATTCTTCTTTAATTGGTGGCAAAGATACACATAAATAATGAAGTATCATCCATAAAATCTGATTATTTACTTTATTTTTTGATAAAAGCAGCATCTAAGAACTAAAAAAGGGTGCATTGCTGCACCCTTTATTATTTATGTTATCGTAATTTCGAGATTACTTCATCTGAGCACCAGACAAAGAGAATGTCTTGTTACCCTTAACGATTACGAGACCATCCTTTGTCATCATCTTCTTAACTGCAGGAGCAGCAACCTCAGCAGCATTTACTGAAGAGATGCCTGTTGCGTTAGGAGTAAAGCCCTTGTAAGTCATAACCTTTACGTCGCAGAGAGCTGTATCGTAACGATAGAGGTTGAAATCCTCACCTGCTACACAAACTGTAGTCGTGTTGCAATCACCCTTGTCTGGACGGTCGTAACCACCACGAGTATGAACGATGTAGAAGTTTGGCTTGCTAGCATCGTCAGAAGTGTACTTAGCGTCGAGAGTTACAGTAGCATTTGTAACTGCAGTGTTGTAGTAAACGATACCCTCGAGTGGGAAGATGCTCCATGCAGAAGCTTCATACTTAGAGTTGGCAATGAAATCTGCAGTTGGAGCCAATGGAGCGAATGCTGTTGTTGCATCCTCAGGAACCTGAACATTCCACTTAGCATCATCGGAACCGATACATGTCATATCATAGAAACCATGACCCTTCTTGGTAGATACATAGTTAGAAGCATCAGCCTCTGTACAAGCAGTAGCATTACCATTTGCATCATAACCATACATCTGGGTTGAATAAGCACGATCCCAGTGTGACTTGTTGGCATTATCAACAATCTCAGTTACAGAGAAGCCAGCCTTTGCAGCATCGCATTCCTCCTTAGTCCAAGCATAATTCTTGTTCTCGGCTACAACGTACTCAACATTGTTTTCTACAGTAACCTTCTCTGATGGAGCATACCAAGGCATCTCTACAGGGTGTGTACCATCGAAAGAGTAAAGTTCCAAAGCTCCCTTACCTTCCAATGTGATAGTCTCACCAGTCAAGATATTACCCTCCTCTACTTCACCATCAACAGTCTTCTTATAGTGGATAGTAACAGTAGGCTTCATCAAAGTCTCAGAGTTATCTGCCACAATCTGATAAACCTTCTTGTAACCCTCTTCTACGTTTACAATTGAAGCAGATGGTGTAGGCATGGCAATCTGCTCGCAAACTACATCATTTACAATCTCGTTAGACTTCTTCTCTTCATTGTCATCAAGAGTTGTCCAAACCTTCAACTGACCAGACTTGTTGCAGAAGATAATCTTAGAGCCACCATCACCGCTGGTCTCCATCTCGCGGGTATCAGTTGCATCACTATAACTAACTGTAGCTTCCTCCCCATCAGCATAAGCTGTACCATCAAGACCTTCAGCATCACCGAGCTGGATCCAATGCAAGGTATGACCCTCTGGGAATGTTACGTAATAAGCGCGCTGTTCACCAATAGCTGCAAACAAATCTACGGATGGCTCCTGAGCAAATGGGCCCTCTGCCTCATAAGAAAGACCGATGTTAGAGAGCTGGTGTGTAGAAGTACCATTCATACCGAATACGAAGATACCGGCACGATTCTCTTCACAAGTATAGTTGTGAACACCAGTCTTCAGAACTGTACCTTCTTCATCTGCGATAGAGTAAGTTGCTGTCTTAGCTGCAGTATTGATAACTACAGCAAACTTGTAAGTTTTCTGGCTTGAGAGGGTAAGAGTCTCCTCTGTAGTCTGATTCCAGTCGTTATTTGCTGTTGGCTCCTCGTTGATCCAAATAGTGAAGTCACCATTAGCGGCAGCAGGCTTCTCGCCCACTCTCCAACGGAAGAAATAGTCATCACCTTCGTTAGCCTTATACCAGTGACAGTTGTGAGTGTTTACGCGCTTGTCTGTAGGAGTACACATATCTACAGGAAGAAGCGTAAACTCCATGTCTGCACGGGCAGCCATGTTAGACATGTTCAAATCCATCGTGAACTTGTAAGAGCTATTAGGAAGAGTAGCAGGATCTACACCAGCCCATGCAGCCTTGTTCCAGAAATAGTTGAGCATACGTCCACCATTCTTCTTGTTCTGAACCTCAAGATACTCCTTACCAGGTGTTGCTGCGAAGTTGCCTGCATCCTGGATTATCCATCCAGCAGACATCTTATCAGTTGGCACCTTGAAGAAGTACTTGTCCATCACCTGAGCCTTTGCTGTCATTGCGAATACAGCCAAAAGCATTGCAATAAAAGTAAACTTTTTCATTGTTAAAACGTTTAGTTGTTTATAATTTGTATTTCATATTTTGTCCTTATCCCAAATCATCTGCCCACCCGAAGGTGGGCGAAATGATTTCTGACAGGAGATTCAAAATCTTTGTTCTTTTGGGAAGCAGGAGGATTACCATCCAGGATTCTGGGTAATGGCACCACCCGACTTCATGATTTCTGTTTGGTTGAATGGGAAGAGATTCCATTTACTCTGCCACTGTCCATCACCACGAGTCACAGCCACCTTCTTATAAGTAAAGGTACCATCCTCGTTCTTGGTAATTTCCATGCGGTGGATGTTCATGAACTTATCGCCATCCTCCATCCAGCGACGCACGTCGTAGAAACGGTGTCCCTCGAAGGCAAGCTCCACGCGGCGCTCATTCTTATACTCAGCCCAGAACTCATCGTTGGTCATACCTGTAGCGAAAGCAGGCATGCTTGAACGCTCACGGGTCTTGCTTGCCATCTTGGCTGCGGTCTGAGTGGCAGGAACTGTAACACTCTGTGCATTGCCTTCTGCATCTGAATATTCCACAGTGCCACTGGCATCTGCCGCATTTCCATTGCCACATGCCTTGAAGTACTCATAAAGAGCCTCGGCATAGTTCAAATACATGCCACCCATACGGAAGGTCAACCAACCGTGAGGAGAGGTAGTAACAGCTACGCCAGAACGGGCACGGAGAATCTGATCAGCATTACAGAATTTCTTCAGATAGTAACCGGTGGAAGTAGCGTATGACTTACCAGCGGCATTACCTGTACGGGAATGGTGACCTCCTACATAGGTCTCGATGGTTGGATACTCGCTATTGTAAGCCGCCAAATCGTTAGGCCATGCCTCACCATTCACAACAACAGTCTTGGCAAGTCGAGGGTCGCGGTTGGCGTAAGGATCATTCGCATCATAGAGAGGACTCTCTGAAATGCTCTTACCATCGGTACATTCGAAAGCATCTACAAGGTCCTGGGTTGGACAGTTGCCACCCTGACCTGATGAATAACCTACAGGGAAGTTATATCCCTCGAAGGAATTGGATGATGCTGTACGACGGGCAAAGAGAATCTCCTTAGTGCTGGAAACATTTGAATAATATTCCTTACCCCAAAGGTCTTCCAGGTTGGTAGCCAAACCATAACCCTTAGCCTCAGCCGCATCTATCAGTTCCTTGTTGGCAGCTACAGCGATAGCCCAGAGATTCTTCTTCTCCTCATCGGTTTTCCCCTGGGTGAAGAGAGGTGAAGCATGATAGAGGGCTGCCTGAGCCTTCAAGGCAAGAACTGCATACTTGTTGGCACGACCGGTTTCTGCCCTAGAAAGAATCATATCCGATTTACCGGCATAGTCTTCGATAATCTTATCCTTGATGTCATCACACTCCTTGATGATGAAGTTGAAGATGTCATCAGAACTGGTGCGTGGCAAAGCTGTCTCTTCTGTACCTGTGGTGTTATGATCCTTGAAAGGAACACCGCCATACTGGCGAACCAGGGTGAAATAGAAATAAGCACGTGCCCAACGAGCCTCATACTGATAGTTATTGTAGAGGAACATCTGCTTCTCGTAATCGGTATTGAGCTTGAACTGGTCAAACTCAAGATTAGACCAGTTGTCGATAACCTCATTGCAATAGGTGATGCCCTGATAAGCAGAAGACCAGATGGTCTGGTGCGCATTAGATGCACTCCAGTTGCCATTGAAGAAATCTTCCACGGAGTTACCATCGTGGCTATACTCCGACTCATCTGTTGCAGAAGAGAGCATGGCACCCGAAAGATTGCCCCAGTCTGTATCGATATCTGTGTATATCGTGGTCATCAATCCACCCACATAGCTGAATGAGCGCTGTATATACTCCTTGTCGTAAGCTGTATATTCATTGTAGTCCATGTTACAAGAAGACAACGCCATAGCAGCCAATGCAAAGCAAAATAGTTTTTTATTTACTTTCATAATCGTAATTCCTTAATTTTAGAATGTTACTGCAGCTCCAAGCTGAAGACTTCTGGTAAGAGGCTGTGTTGTGCCGTATGCAGCAGCATCTGCCTTATCGAGATGATCAGCTGTAAAGAGGTCGGTACCACGTACATACAACTTCACGTTACTGATGAAACCAGCCTTTTCCAACAATGCCTCTGGCAAGTAGTAATACATCTCAACATAGCGGAGCTTCAGGTAGCTGCGGTCAAACATATTGAGCGTATTGTTTGTATTGTTGTTGGCATTGCTTGTTGCTGAAAGACGTGGGAACTTGGCATTCTCTGTATTGTTGCGCTCTGCAGACCAGGAGTTCTCGTAAAGATACTGCGACAAAGTGTTGCTTGCCACAGCCGAACGGTACAGACCATTGGTGGTCATGAATCCGGTCCACTTGCCTACTCCCTGGAACATTGCATCGATACCCAGTCGCTTATATTCCACACCCAGGTGGAAGTTGTAATAGAGGTCTGGCGCTGTAGTGCTGTAACCTATCGCCTTGCGGTCGTTGGTATCGATCTTATCGTCACCTGTCAGATCCACATACTTGATATCACCAGGATAAACCGTAGTAAAGTTCTGTACAGGATAGCCCAACTGCTTCATTTCTGCGGCAGAAATCACTCCATCGCCATTCAGGTCGTCGCTCTTCTGGAAGAAGCCATTGGCTACATAACCGAATGCCTGACCATATCGCTTACCTGTAGAAGAGGTATTGGCAAAGAGCTGCGGTGTCTCAGCCTGCTCCTCAACGATGGTTTTGTTCAATGTCATGGATGCACCCAAACTGATGGTGAGATCCTTGTTGATTTTCTTGCTGTAATCTGCAGAAACCTCAAAGCCCTTCTGGTTGATGATACCTACATTCTCATAAGGAGCGTCCAATCCGAAGACTCCTGAATAGCTGCCTGCTGTAGAATACCAGATGTTGTAACGGTGCTGGTAATAGTAATCAGCAGAAATATTCAAACTGCCAAAGAGAGTGGCATCGAAACCTACGTTGAACTTGCTAGACTGCTCATGGCCGAGTCCCTGAGTACGTGCTGTTCCGAGATAAGTATTACCCCATTGTGTACCAGTATAAGTAGCATCGAACGGATAAGAATTACCATTCATCAGATAGAACTGATCGTAATAAGTCCATACGTTATCGCCAGGGAGCACGTCGAGTGACTGGTTACCCCAAGATGCACGCAACTTCAGGAAGTCAACCCAGTTCACGTTCTTCATGAATGCCTCATTAGAGAGGTTCCATGCTGCCGAAACATTTGGAGAGAATGCCCACTTGCTGCCAGGAGCCAGACGGCTGGAACCCGACTCAACAAGCGCTACATCCAAGAGATATCTGCTATCGAAACCATAATGGGCGAAGAGAGATACATTGTGACGGTAAACGGTGGTGTTGGTACCCGTCTTGTCGTTGTACTCGTAATCGTACTTCAACTGTCCATACACATTGTGCTTCTCTGCAAAAGTTCTATCATAATTGATGGCTGCATTCCATACACAGCGGCGAATCCAGTTGTTGTTGTTTGAACCAGTACCCATGTTTGAGTCGGTACCCAACACAGAAGACATCTTTGCCTGACCATCAGCTATCACATCACCATTGCTTGGTACCTCGTAGAAACTGTAACGATAAGTCTTGGAATGGTCCTCATATACATTCGACCAGGTATCGTAACCCAACTGAGCCTGTGCACTCAATCCTTCAGTAATAGAAGAGAGATCCTGATTCAATACCAGATCAGCATAAAGAGCACGCTGATGGTTCTTGTAATAGGCAGCGCCCTGGCTCTGAGCCACTGGGTTATTCGTAGTATATACAGAATTACCGCCCCATACCGTTTCAGAAACCTTTACTGGGAAGGCATTGGCTGGCACCTTGTAAATCATGCTCCAAAGATCAGCCTGAGCTCCAGGCTGCGACTGTTCTGTCAGCAAGCCATACAAATGGGTATGCAACTTGGTCTTAGGACCTAAGTCGATGTCCATGTTAGAGCGCAAGGTTCCGCGGGTATATTTATTCTGTGTAGAATAACCGTCGTTCTGGAAATTCTTGATGAATCCCTTGTTGGTGAGCAACTGCACGTTGGTATAATAACGGAAGTTATTGGTACCACCCTTGAACTCGATGTTAAAACGATCGTTGTTTGATACATTACGGAAAGTTTCATCAGCCCAGTTTACATTTGGATAATTGAGCGGATTGGAACCGTCTCTATAGGCATTGATGACATTTGAACCATAAACATCATTACCGTCCAGGTTCTGGTGCTGGTTATGGTAAGCCTCGTTGACAGCCATTGCGTATGTAGCTGCATCTACCATCTTAGGCTTATTGGTCAGGAAAGAGAACACATGGTCGTAAGATGCTGTAATCGACTGGGTGTTGTACTTACCATGCTTGGTAGTAATCAGAACTACGCCATTGGCACCCTTGTAACCATAGAGAGCAGTAGCGGCTGCATCCTTCAGGATAGATACGCTCTCCACATCCTCAGCTACCACATTCTCAATGGCACGCTCCACTCCATCAACAATGAAAAGAGGAGTGCTGCCACTTGAAGACTGGACACCACGAATATAGAATGTAGGATTCTGGGCATGAAACAGACCTGCGCCATCAAGACCTACAAGACCTGAGCCTGAACCCAAGATATTATTACCAATGTTGCGTGCGCCACGCTTGTTGACATCCTTGTTGGTGATGACGCTGACGGCAGAAGTTGACTGCTCACGGGTGAAGGTGTGATTGGCACCCACATCTACAGTCTGGTCTTTATATGCCACAGAGTCCACGATGTCCTGCTGCGCCATTGCAGGCAGGCTCATGCCTGCAAGCAATGACAACATATATATATTCTTTGTTTTCATATACAAATTCATTTTAGTTTGTTAGTCCCAAAGAGTTCATTACTCCCAACCAGGATTCTGAACAAGACCATAATTCTTATTAATTTCTGCCTGTGGAAGTGGGTCAAGCAGCCATTTCTTCACCTCGTTACTCTTAGGATCTTTAGCCCAGAGATAACGGCTATTGGCAGTAATTGTCTTGATGCAACTCAAGAAGAACAGAGGCTGTGTTGATGAAGGGTCATTCTCACGGTCTGCTCCTACCCAGGCTGCATTACGGCTCTGGAAACCATCACTAGTCTGAATCAGGCGATACTGCATCAAGCCATGGAGCTGCTTGGTCATCCAATCGGTACGCTTCAGGCGAACCATGTCGAACCAGCGGGCATTGGTAAGACCCAACTCACGCACACGCTCATCGAGAAGTTCCTCCATAAACTCATTAGAAGTTGCACCATTGCTAAGAGTTACAGTTGTATTCAGGGCAGCCTCCGCTGTAGTTGCTGTATAACCCTTTGCCTCACGGAATTTAGAATCTTTCCAAACCTTAGCCATCGTAGGAAGACCTACACGAGAGCGAACCTTATCTACCATCTCTACAGCCTTAGCCACATCCTTATTGCTGCGCTTCACGAGAGCCTCTGCATACTGCAGATAGAACTCAGGCAATGACAAGGAAACCCACTGGGTTGGGAAACGATAGGAATCACCGGAATCGTCTGTAGGATAACCACCTGCTCCCAGATAATACTTGTTGAATCCGTAGCCAGAACCAAACATGGTATTCTGCTGGGTCAAGACACCAGTACCACCATCATTTCCACTGTACCATATCTCCCAAGGATAACCTGTCATGGAAGCTGTTGTCCAGTCGAGGTTCATGTTCTGACCATTCACGATGCACTCTTCATACAAGCGTGGATCACGGGTAAGCACAGTGGTAATCTGTCGGCTACCATCAGGTACCGTTCCATCCACAAACATGGTATGCAGAGACTTCTTGTTGCGGGAAACCGCACCTGTAAATTTATTGGTTACGAAGTTCTTCACATACACGGTAAAGCTTCCATCCTTATGATATACCATGGTAGAGTCTGGCTGAGTAGCCTGGCTCTTATAGGTTTTCTTGGCAGCATTGTCCCAGTTAAATGGCTCGCCATCATTCCAAGAAAACTTCTCCACATACTCCTGTGTAGGGCAATAAGCATTACGTGGCACAGTCTTAGAATACCAAGAGTGCCAGCAATAACGGCCAGCACCCGTCATATCATTACCTTGTACACGCACAGTGTGCAATACCTCGGTAGAAGCATTGAGGTAATAACCACGGCGATAAGCCAGTCGATAGTAAGCCACCTTCTCGTCTGCCTTGGTAATCTTGGCAGGAATGTTAGCTTCCTCCAGCTGATACTTGCCTTCCTGCAGCAACTTGTTGTAGAAATCATCGCAAGCCTTGGCAAAGGCATCCCAACGTTCCTGATACTTAGAAGCATCAGTGTACATGATGTATGGCTTCACTTCCTCAGAAGTGCCATCATAATATGGCTTACCATCCTCTGGATTCAGCAAAGGAGAGGCAGCAAACTGCAAGACCTTGCACTTCAAAGCCATCGCACCAGCCTTGGTCCAACGACCGTTCATTGTAGCCGTGGCTTTCCATGGCAAAGCACTCTCGGCAATAGCCTTATCAAGCTCATCTACCATCCAGTTTACACACTCCTCTACCGTATTACGAGGGAATTGTCCACTCACCTCGTTAATCTCCAAAGGATGATCCATGATAGGAATACCACCAAAATGCTGGAAGGTATTGAAGAAGGCATCAACCATCAGACAACGGGCTTCAGCCTTCAAGCGATTCTTCTCTTCCTGAGTCATATCAGCCTCAGGAGCACGATCTACATTAGCCAGGAAAATCTGGGCAGCACGAATCGACTTCCACTGAAACTCCTTGTCGTATGAATAAAGCGGACCATCCAGACCATCAGAACGGTCAACATTGGCAGTCAGAGAACCTGTATAGTACTTGGTATATACGGCAGGTCCGTTAAAGAAGTCGTGCCAGCAATCGGTGAGTGCATCAAACTTACCAGCATATGGGTTACCCGCATGAGGCATATTGGTTCCACCATTATAATAAGGTAAGCCATAATACTGCTTGGAGTAGATACCTACAAGAAACTCACGTGTATATTCTGCATTCTGGAATACAGAGTCGATAGTGGCAGTAGAACTGGTTGCCTTGTCAAGAGAGGCATCACCCACGGCAATGGTATCAGTACAAGCGGTAAACGCTGCACCTGCCATGAGCATTGCTACTGCACTATGTAATAGTATATTATGTTTCATTGTTTCTTTGTTCATTTATTTACATTACCTTTTGATTAGAAGCCTACATTCAAACTAATGGTGTAGGTGCGCTGCAATGGGTAAGATGGAGCATTAGAAGCTCTGGTCTCCGGGTCACCCCACTTATAAGGAGTAAAGGTAAGGAGGTTATAGCCCGAAAGGGTTACCTCGCACTTGTTCATACCAATCTTCTTGAAAGCCGGATTTATGAAATCGTATGACAAAGAGACTGTCTTCAGACGAAGATACTTGGCATCCTTCTCCCAGAGGTCAGATTCTGTATAGTTCTGCTCGGCATTATCCCAAGTGGCACGTGGATAGAGCGCATTCTGCGACTCATAGCTTCCTGGTGTCCATGTATTGTTAACATGGTATGAAAGAAGTCCACCCTGGGTTGTGTTGGAAGAACAGTAGAATGGCTGACGGAACACGTCGGTGATGTAACGGCTTACATTCCATGCACCAGTGAGCTGCATGTTGAAGGTCAGGCGCTTGTAGTTGAAGCCAAGTGTCAAACCTGCCATGTACTCAGGATCATCAGTATAACCATTGTCACAGGTCTTATCATTAGGATTTATCTTACCATCACCGTCAAGATCGACATATACACAATCGCCAGGCATGAGGTAATCCTTCAGCTGCGCAGGGAATGGCTGACCGAATGTCTTCTCATATTCAACCTTGGTCTGTTCGCCCTCGTAATACTTCCAGAACTTATACATAGAACGGGCACCGATGCGATGACCCCTTGCCATCATGTATTCATTCTTCTTAGGCTCCTCCTTCATCTCTACGATTTCATTCTGGTTGTAAGAGAGATTCAGTTTGCCCCAGAAGCGGAAGTCCTTACCTATCTTATCATTGTAACCGAGCGAAAGCTCCCAACCCCATGACTTTGTCTCACCGGCATTGGTATAAGGCATGGTGAAACCGATGGACGATGGAACTGTTTCATCACGAACAAGGATATCGGTACGATGCTCACGATAATAATCGAAAGTTGTCTTAAAGCGGTCGCCGAAGAAATACAGGTCGAAACCATAATCCTGCTTGAACGCCTTCTCCCAACCAATATCAGGGTTGTTCTTGATAGACTCGTATGCACCTGCTATAGAAGAGGTTCCCTGAACGGTACCCGACTGTGCGTTACCGAAGAGATAACCATAGGAATCTGCCCAGTTGCTATAATTGTTTGTCAAGCCATAACTGCCCGTAATATATGGATCGGCGAGATACATGAATCGGACAGCATCCTTGGTCTTATCGTTACCAACGAGACCCCAAGATGCACGGATCTTGAAGAAAGATGCCACCTTGGAAATTGGCTTCCAGAACTTCTCCTCGCTGAGAATCCATCCCACAGAGCCAGCTGGGAAGACACCGAAGCGTCTGCCTGGCGCAAAGTTCTCCGAGCCGTTGTAACCCATGTTGAACTCTGCCATATATCGGCTGGCATAGTCGTAAGTAACACGACCCACAAGGCCTACGTAAGAACGAGGTACATCTGGATAAGAACTGTTAGAATAGTAATACTGCTTCGACTGGTTGTAAAGGAGCAGTGCATTAACGGTATGCTTATCGAATACACGGGAATAGTTGAAGCTACCCTCCAGATACCAGTCACGTGCCTTAGTCTGAGATGCGGAATAAGAAGGATCTGTATCATTGCCATTCTGACGATATACAATATACGGTGTACCATCAGCATTTAAGATTATTTTCTTGTTACCTTCTGCATCCAAGATGAATTGACCCTGATCGTCTTTCTCATACTGTATGAGTGGATTGTATGAAGCCACGACTCTATTACCCTGCTTATTAATGGTATAGGCAGAGTTATAAGAACCCTTTGCCTTGAAGCTCAAGCCCTTGGTAATGAAATCAAGCTTCTGGTCGAGGACGAGGTCCATCTGAATCTTGTTGATATTGGTCTGCATGAAGCCTTTGCTATAGTATTCCATACCTGCATCACCTACGAACGGCAACTTCAAGCCATCACTATAGTCATCTGTACAATAAACCAACTTATTATCTACGATACCAGGACTGGAGAATGGGGTTGCATAATAAATCTTCTTAATCAATCCGGCTGCACCAGAACCCGTATAAGGCTTATCGGCGTTGCTCACGTTACCAGCCACATTGAATGACAAGGTTGTAGTCTTGGTTGCCTTGAGGTCGAGGTTAGAACGATAGTTGAAACGATGATACTGATAACCAAAGTTGTATCCTGCATCAAACTCCTTGAAGAGACCATCCTGAGAGTAATAACCAGCAGAGATAAAGTACTTCACACGATCAGTTCCACCCGAGATATTCAAGTTGTGCTGCTGCTGAAGCGTTACATCCTTCATGATGTAATCAGCCCACTTGGTACTTGGGAAACGGATAGGGTCTGAGCCAGTGGCAAACTTCTGAATGATGCCATCAGAGAAACTGTTAGAGAAAGTGTGCTCAGCAGTATATGCATCCAAACTTGGATATTTACCAATTGCCACACTTTTGTTTGCACGCATCCAATAATCATTCAGAGACATCTGATTATAGAAGTTGGCATACTCGTAAGAACTAGCCTGCTCCACCATCTTGGTAGGAGCAAGAGCGGTCCAGGATGTTGAGACGTTGATCTTGGCCTTGCCCTGTGCACCACGCTTGGTAGTAATAAGAACAACACCATTGGCACCACGAACACCGAACACGGCAGTCGCAGAAGCATCCTTCAATACTGTAACACTCTCGATTTCATTTGGGTCAATATCTGCCATGGTTCGCTCCACACCATCCACCTGGATAAGAGGCTGCGAATCTCCCCAAGTAGCCTTACCGCGAACGAAAATCTCTGCAGCATCGCTACCTGGCTCACCAGAATACTGTACAGTTGTCACACCCGAAAGCTGACCACCGAGCACGTTATTGACAGAACCTACGGAAGTGCGGACCAAATCCTCACTCTTCACGCTGGAGATGGCACCCGTCATGGTTACCTTCTTCTGCACACCATAAGCCACCACCTCTACTGCATTCAAGCTGACAGCTCCACCCTCCTTCATGGTTACTTTCATACCATTCTTGGCTGGAACAACCTGATCAGCGAATCCAATATAGGAAATCTTCAGTTTTGCGCCAGGCTTCACCTTTATGGAGAAATTACCATCCATATCGGCAACTGTACCTTGCGTACTACTACCACCTACGACCAAAATCGTTGCACCAATAACTGGTTCTCCGGTCTCGTCGACAACTGTACCTTTTATGAGTTCTCCCTGTTGTACATTCTGTACCTCTGCAATAGCCTTCGATACCAAGGTTGGTGAGAAAGTCATCGTCGTGAGACACAGCGCCAAGGGTAGAACAGAACTTTTCAGGACTTTGTTTTTGTTCATACCTGGTTTTAGTTTTTAAGAAGATCAGCAGCAGAATCCAAACGCTCCGCCACCAACTTTCATGTTTGTATTTAATTTTGTTTAATTCTTTGGTTTAAAATTTGTTGCTGCAAAAGTACGCTTTTCATCGTATATATATAAATGCATATCGTACAATTATCCGTCAGATAGTACAAATATACATAATAAACAAACTAAAAGACACAATAAATAACAAAAAATAGCACGGAAGCCAAAGGAAAGAGACAACAATACCTAGTTTATCTAGTGGATTTAGTTTTAGTCAGTAGGCTTTCCTACAATATCAGTAGGCTTTGCCACAATTCCAATAGGCTTTCTATCAATCCTTGAACTCCAAGGAGAGTTCTCCTGTTCCCAGAAGATTATAGCTCATGCGATGGTATGGCGTGGTGCCAAACTCCTTGATTGCCGCACGATGCTTCTTCGTAGGATAGCCCTTGTTGCTCTTCCAGTCGTACTGAGGATATTCCTCGGCAAGGGCATCCATATAGTCATCACGATAGGTCTTGGCAAGGATGCTTGCCGCCGCTATCGCCAGATACTTTCCGTCACCTTTTACTATCGTAGTATAAGGTAAATCCTGGTAAGGCTTGAAACGGTTGCCATCCACAATGACAGCCTCCGGGCGCACCTTCAACTGATCCAAGGCACGATGCATCGCCAGAAAACTAGCATTCAGAATATTGATTTGATCGATTTCTTCGGGAGTAACCACCCCCACAGCCCAAGCCACCGCATCACGCTCTATCTGCTCGCGGAGCGCCTTACGCTTCTTGTCGGTGAGTTTCTTACTATCGTTCAAATCGGCATTCTGATAATTAGGGGGAAGAATAACGGCGGCAGCATACACGCTGCCCGCCAAACATCCACGGCCTGCCTCATCGCAGCCAGCCTCTATCATATCCTTGTAATAATGACTTTCTAACATAACTTATTCTGATTTTTAATATTTCTTATTCTGATAAATACTTCTTTTATCGAAAATCCTTCTATTCCTTTGCTTGTTCTTGTTTGATATACTGAGATGGAGGCATGCCATATTGCGCCTTGAAGCACTTGCTGAAATAGTAAGGGTTGTCGAATCCCACAGCATACGCCACCTCCGACACATTGTTGTCGCCTTTCGCCAATAATTCTGCCGCCTTCTTCATTCTCAACACACGGATGTAGTCGTTTGGCGTATAACCCGTCACACCTCTCACCTTTCTATAAAAGAGGGTGCGCCCCATGCGCAGCAGACCTGCCACCTTATCTACCGACAAATCCTGCTCGCCAAGACGTGGATAAATCACGGCATCCAAACGGCGCACAAACATCTGGTCCTGGTCGCTGGCACACATCGCCGAACGAACCGTCTGCCCCTCCTTGCTGAACTTCTGCTTGAGTCGTTCACGCTGATCGAGCAACTGGAAGATGCGAGCTACCAGCAGTTGCGGACTGAAAGGCTTCGTGATATAGGCATCGGCTCCCGACTCCGTACCCTCCAGCACCTTGTCATCGGTACTCAATGCCGTCAACAGGATCACAGGGATATGGCAGGTTTCAAACTTATTCTTGAGTCGCTTGGTCAGTTCGAAGCCATTCATCCCCGGCATCATCACATCGCTCACCACCAGATCGAAGTCTTCTTCCTTCGCCATGGCTAAGCCCATCTGCCCATCGGTAGCCACCTTGAGGTTAAAGCAACTTTCCAATTCCGATGCCAGGAAGTCGCGTACATCATTATCATCCTCAACCAGTAAGATGGTCTTGCGGTTGAGAGGCTCATCTGCATCTGCTTTCTGCTGCTCTTTCTTTTCATCCTCAGGATTTATCACAGTATCCACAGGCGCAACCAATATCGGATTGTTCTCTATCAGGAAGTCTGATTCCTCATAGCACTCCTTGTCCAACGGAATCTTCACCACGAAAACAGCTCCTCCCCCTTCGTTGTCATGGAAGGAGATTTCTCCATGGTGAACCTTCACCAGCTCGTGGGTAAGATGCAAACCGATGCCAAAGTTCTCGCCCGTATAGCTACTCTGCATGAAACGGCTGAACAGCTGGGCTTGCTTCTCCTTCGGTATTCCTACACCGGTATCAGCCACTCTGACTATCAGCTTTCCCCCTTGGAAAGCAAGGCTAACCACTATTCTACCCTTCACAGGCGTATATTTAAAGGCATTGGAAAGCAGATTAAACACCACCTTATCCATTTTTTGCTGGTCAAGATACATCAGATAGGCTGGCAACTGAGACTCAAGCTTAAAATCTATCTGCTTAGATTCAGCCGCATCGTCAAACATCTTGCAGATGCCCTGCACGAACATCACAACATCCGTTTCCTGCAAGGAAAGCTTCAGTTTTCCAGCCTGCATCTTTCTAAATTCCAGCAGTTGGTCGATGAGTCGCAACATACGCTGCACACTCTTATCCATCGTTCTCACGGTTTTCTCCAGCTCCGGCTGCCAATGATTGGCCTTCATGATGCGCTTCTCCTTTTCGAGAGAGCCTTGAATCAATGTAAGCGGGGTGCGGAACTCATGGGCAATATTGGTAAAGAACACCAACTTATAGCGTGTAAGTTCCTGTTCGAACTTGATTTTTCCCCTCAGGATATTCTTCTCACGAATGCTCTTGGCAATCATGACTATTGCCACCGTGAGGAACAAGGCATAGAATACCCACGCCCATACCGACAGATAGAATGGAGGTTGAACGCAGATATCGAGTACACTTTCCTTGCCCCAGATACCATCGGAATAGGAAGCCTTGACGTGAAGGCGATAACTGCCAAATGGCAGATTCTGGTAATTAACCCAAGGAGTAGGCGAAGGAATGCTCCAAGATGAATCGTATCCCTCCAGCCAATAGGTATATTTCACGTTATTCACATCGGAATAATCGAGCGTAGAGAAGTTGATTTTAGGCGAACGCTCCTCATACGACAAGGTCATCTCATCAGAATAAGGATGAGAGGTAAACACCACGGAAGTCTGTCCCTTGACATGACTGATACGGGAAGGATTAATGATGGTTAAACCATAATTGCCACCCAGCAACACCCTGCCATCATCGAGACATACTGCCGAGTTCTCATTATATACATTGCCCATCATGACCCGGGAGAAAAGATAGTTATCAAAAGATTTATCCTTTGCCTTCCAGCAAGATACACCCTGCTGGGTAGATACCCACAGATTTCCATCAGTAGTTTCCACCACCGACTGCACCATATTGTTGATAAGTCCCTGCGAAGCATCCAGAATACGGAATTTTCCGTCTTGCATGCACACCAATCCCTCGCCAGGCACTGTGAGCCACAGCCTTCCTTGTCTATCTACCAGCATATCATGTATCTCGGAACCCCGTTTATAGACACGCAGTCCCTGTCCATCAGCAGCAAACCGGGTAGGATCTACACAGAAGAGACCACCCGAAGTACCGCCCCAAAGCATACCTTTGCGGTCGATGGCGAGACATCTTACTTCGTTAAGTCCCACACTATCAGCAAAGAAAGTCTTCACCTCATATCCTTCGCCACGAGGAATGGCTACACTCAAGCCTTCGCCAAAGGTACCTATCCACATACGTCCCCGAGCATCCGGTTTCAGGCAGAACACCTTCTTGTTCTTGAAATCCAGTCCTGGAATGCCATAGATACCCTTTCCTCGGGTACCAATCCACATTCTTCCCTGTGGCATTTCCACCATACTATATATATTGGAATCAAAATGGCTTTTTCCCAGCATTTGCGCCATGTCGGCACTATAATGATACAGGCATCCATCGCGAGTACCCACCATCACCGAACCATCACGCTGCTTCTTAACCATTCTCACCACATTAGATAAATCGAGGTTCTCCCTGCCATTCGGGAAAATGCGCACCACACCCTTGTCCATTACCTGGAGATGTGACACTCCTCCATACTCAGCACTTACCCATACTCCATCACGACGGTCGGCAGTAATGCAAAGCAGGTAATTTGAGGCTATCGGTGATTCCCCCTTCTCGTTTGCTACGAAGTGCTGTCCTTGGTTCAAGTCGTGGTTGAAAACAAAAAGTCCCTTACCATAAGTGGATATCCAAACCAGACCGTGGTTATCCTCCACGATGTTAAAACGTTCGTAATCGATATAGTTGGTTTCATTTGGCAACAAGCGCAAGGTGATCAGGCTATCGCCCACCACCTTGCGCAAGATACCCGTATTGTTGTAAATCCACTTGCCACCTTTATTATCAGTAAGCACACGCCCATTAGGCACCTTCCATTTCTGCACCAGTTGCTTATCAGCTATTTTTGCATCCTGCAACTTAGGCAGGATATCCTCCATCTCTTTAGCCGAGAGGAACTTCACCTTGAAGTTTCCATCACGATAATCTACGATGAGTCCCCCATCCTTTGGTCCCCACATATAGAACAGTCCCTTTTCCTGCAATTTTGATTGGGTAAAATGCAAAGGTCTTTCCTGTGCATTCCATCCTTTCGCCTCCTGCAGGTAATCCACCAGATGTCCCGTTGTCATATCCAGACAATAGAATGTCTCAGAGGCAGTATAAATCCACATATACTTAAAGTCCTTATCTTCCGTGATGCGCTTCACACGGCGGTCGGAGCTCGAAGCATACGCACTATCCTGCAGATACACCTTCATCTGGTTGCCGTCATACCGTGCCAATCCGTTGTTGGTAGAAAACCACATGAATCCTTTTTGGTCCTGGTAAATGTCAGACACAGCATTAGAAGGCAACCCGTCTTGAAGGGTCACCAATTTGGCTCTCACATCAATGGGAAGTGAGAGTGTATCGATAGAAGTCTCCTGACTTACCTCTTCTTTGTGATTATCGACCTCATGAGCTTGCTTTCCATGCCAAAGGCATGCTTGGAGAGCCAATATTACAAAGATTATGATGATAAATCTTATATATTTCATTTTGTTTCAGCCGCTTTAATTGAGGGCAAAGATACAACTTTTATCTGAAACAAAAGCAAAATTGGGAAATAAGTATCATTTTTTAGTGTATTATTATCAAAAATCCTCTTCCAGAGTGCAAGAACATATCTTTTAGAGAACAAGAACATATGTTTCAGAGTGCGTGAACATACCTTCAGAGAGATTCCCACTAGGCTCGGCAGACCTGCTGACTAGGCTCAGCAGGTCTGCTCACTGCAGTCAGCTGTTCTGCCGAGCCTAGTGACACTTCAATCAGGAGTAATCATATTTTTATAGATGATATAGGTAGGTCTGGCTAGTTTACTGTTGACGTAGAACAGTTCACTGTCTTACCTAGAACAGTCAACTGTCTTACCTAGAACAGCCAACTGTCTCCATATCTGCCAGTAGGCTGTCCACACGGCATAGCCAAACCTGCCATAAGAGATAAGAATACAAGACCATCCCCTGGGATTCTTGATTCCGAAAATAGAATAAACAATGGATTCATGAAATACTCTTCACTCTTCACCCAGCCCTCGTAAACCCCGATAAACAGGGCGTTTCCCAGGGTGAAGAGTAGGCTCAACTCTTCACCACTCTTCACCACTCTTCACCCAAGCCTCTAAGCCTGTCCCTTCTCTACCAGAGAGAAATCTTAACCATTTTCGGTCACCATCGCAGATGACCCGATTTTGTACAATTCTTCATGCTATTTATTTTTTCAATGTCCCCTTATGGGTGAAGAGTGGTGAAGAGTGGTGAAGAGTTACGGGAACTCTTCGCCACGCTAAACGCCTTGTTTATAGTGGTTT
>ERZ1023858.29-NODE-29-length-26998-cov-13.852169_pt1 | contig 26998 bp, 20 predicted proteins | sample MGYA00380387_ERZ1023858 | MGnify/ENA primary metagenome ERZ1023858 (study PRJEB33179, sample SAMN07449010) | human gut metagenome | biome: Human-gut; feature: Human associated habitat; material: Faeces | host: Homo sapiens | place: India: Bhopal | collected...
GCAAGAATCATGATTGGAGTGATGTTGCTGACGAACATTGCCAGCACGTGCTGTAGACCGAAGGGAAGAGCTTTTCCCAATGGCACTCTACCGTCAAGCTGATAGAGATTTTCTGTAGAATTTTTCATTGCGTTTATGAATGTTGTGAATGTGGCGACAAAGGTACAAAAAAATCAAATAAAAATTTAAATAAACTACACGAAACAAATTCCACGCCATTACACGATAACATATTCCACGCATGTCGGTGATGATGTCCACGGCGATGGTCAAGGATAACTAACCACATTAATAAGTATTAAAAATGTGCAATCCTGCCACTTTTTCATAGGAAAAATGTGTAACTTTGCCACAAATTCATAGATATGGAAATAAAGAGAGACATAATAGACCATCTGAAAGAGTGGAAGACAAGCACGCGAAGAAAGCCACTGGTGCTTCAAGGAGCACGCCAAGTAGGCAAATCGTGGGCGTTGAAAAAGTTTGGTAAAGAGTGTTTTGAAAGCACCGTATACATTAACTTCGACACTATGCCTACCATAAAGGAGGATTTCGCAAGGACAAAGGAACCGCGAAAACTTCTGAAAATACTTGAGATGACCATGGGGCAAGCCATCAACCCAGACTCCACACTAATAATTTTTGATGAGATACAAGAATGTAACGACGCTCTAAACAGCCTGAAATATTTTTGCGAGGACGCTCGCGAATACTGTATCGTGTGCGCCGGATCATTACTGGGCGTTGCCCTTAACCGTTCGGGAGCATCGTTTCCAGTGGGCAATGTTGACTTCATGCGACTACAGCCAGTATCATTCGCTGAGTATCTACGTGCAACCAATGCCAAACTCTATGCCTCATACGAAATGATTGACGAAGTGATGACCGTACCAGAAGTGCTGCATGAGCAACTTACTGATGCCTACATAGAATATCTGCCACTCGGCGGTATGCCCGAAGCCGTAAGTGCCTATCTTGATAGCCGACAATGGAGCGACGTGGCAACCATACAAGATGGCATACTGCAATCCTACTCGCTTGATTTCGCAAAGCACATCAGCAACAAGGACATTCCACGAGTATTTCAGGTATGGGCCAATCTTCAGGACCAACTGGCACGCGAAGACAAGAAATTCCGTTATGCCGACATAAAACAAGGAGCAAGGGCGCGTGAATATGAGGGGGCAATAGAATGGCTGTGCCTCGCAGGGCTGGTACACCGTGTATCGGCTGTAGAGACCCCGCGTCTGCCACTCTCAGCCTACAAGAAAAGCAATGCTTTCAAACTGTATCTCAACGACGTTGGACTACTGTGCCGCAAGTTCGGACTCGACCCTCGCACAGCCATCCAAGGCAGCACGATGTTCACCGAGTTCAAGGGAGTGCTTGCCGAGAACTATGTGCTGCAGTCGCTTGTGAGGCAGTTTGGCAACGGGCAATACTACTGGACATCGGGCAACACTGCCGAAGTGGAGTTCATTCTGCAACACGAAGGCGAGATAATCCCCATTGAGGTGAAAGCCAACCGCAACATCACCGCCAAGAGCCTTGCCCTCTACCGCAAGACCTATTCGCCACGACTGGCCGTCCGCCTGTCGACACTAAACATGCGCAAGGACAACGACCTGCTGAATATGCCGCTGTATTTGGTGGATAAATTGAAGGGGTTTGTAAAATAGTTTTTGAGACCTCTGCAACAGATAGTTCAAATATACACTACAAACTCTACGGATTGTCAAGAACAAAGCAACGGGGACGCCCCAAGGGGTGTATTATATACATAACTATATACTTACATCTACGTGGGGCTTTCTGCAGTTGCTCGTTTCGACAATCCGGGCAATGCGAAGGCCTTTACACTGTGGAACGAGCGACAAGATTGGCCTTAACACTCTTCCTCCTTATTCTGCCAATGTATGGAAACGTGGCAAAGGCACAGTCGGTGAATGGAGACATTCCGTATGCCGTGTATGACAGGGAAGAAAGAACCCTAACATTTTATTGCACAAAGGAAAAGCCAGAGGGGAGCTATGGATTGGAACGTTATACCGACGTTTATGGAAGAAAGCTACCTCAATGGAAAGATATTTATGAGCCCATAGAAACTGTTATTTTCGACAAGAGTTTTTCTTCTGCACGACCAACCGATTGCTCATATTTATCTTCTTTTTATATAGATAAAATCAATCGTAAAAGTCAAAGTTCCCCTTTTTTACTCTTTTACCCTTTTAATACAACCGCCTTTCTGCCCAGTCGCCCCTATCCAAATTCCTATAACATATAGCCTCAGCAATATGTTGCGATCCTACACACTCTGCCCCATCAAGGTCGGCAATCGTGCGCGCCACTTTAAGTATACGGTTATAGGCACGTGCCGACAACGAAAACTTCTCCATGGCCGTGCGCAACAGATTTATTGAAGCCTCATCGGGTTCGGCAAACTGATGTATCATGCGCTCTGTCATTTGGGCATTGCAATGGATGCCACGGAAGTCCTTGAAACGGGCTGTCTGTATTTCGCGCGCCTTGATTACACGCTCACGTATGGCGGCACTTGGTTCGCCTGGCTGCACTTGGGATATATCCTTAAAAGGCACAGGCGTTATCTCGCATTGTATGTCGATACGATCGAGCAACGGACCTGATATTTTGTTCATATAACGCTGTATCTGTCCCGGAGTGCAACAGCAGCGGTGCGTAGGATCGTTATAGTAGCCACATGGACATGGATTCATCGAGGCTATGAACATAAATGAACATGGAAATTCAACAGTATATTTTGAACGTGAAATGGTTATCTTATGGTCTTCGAGAGGCTGACGCAACACTTCGAGCGTCTGCTTGTTGAACTCGGGCAGCTCATCGGCAAACAAAACTCCGTTGTGAGCCAAGGATATTTCGCCAGGCTGAGGATTAATTCCTCCGCCTACAAGCGCCACCTCACTAATAGTATGGTGTGGCGATCGGAAAGGACGCTGAGAAATAAGCGATGTGCCTCGCTTAAGTTTTCCTGCCACACTATGTATCTGCGTCGTCTCCAAACTCTCTGAGAGCGACAACGGAGGAAGTATGGAAGGCAAACGCTTTGCCATCATCGACTTGCCCGAACCCGGAGGACCAACCATAATAAGATTATGGCCGCCAGCCGCGGCAACCTCCAAGGCACGCTTTACATTCTCCTGACCGCGCACATCAGCAAAGTCAAGGTCGTATTTGTATTGTTGCTCATAGAATTCGCGTCTTGTGTCTACAAATGTAGGCTCATAGGCAGCAGCACCCGTCAGCAGTTTTATCACGTCGATAATGTTTTCCATGCCATACACGTCAAGGTTGTTCACCACGGCTGCCTCGCGCTCATTCTGCTTAGGAACAATAAGACCCTTCAACTTCTCCGACCTTGCCTTTATGGCTATCGGCAACGCACCCTTTATAGGCTGCAAAGTGCCGTCAAGACTCAGCTCTCCCACCAGCATATAATCTCCCAGCACATCGCTCACAATGGCTCCACTTGCCGCAAGTATGGCTATGGCCAATGGCAGGTCGAACGAGCTTCCTTCTTTCCTAAGGTCGGCTGGAGCAAGGTTGATAGTTATATCGCCATGCGGAAACTTATATCCATTAAACTGTACTGCCGAGGCTATGCGGTCGCGACCTTCTCTGACAGCCGTGTCGCCCAAGCCCGTCATGCGATACATCACACCAGGCACAATATTAACTTCCACAGTCACGGTGGTAACATCAAGACCGTTAACAGCAGCAGAAAAAGTCTTTACAAGCATAATAGTCAGTAGGTTTAAAGGGTTAATATATAAAAACAAAAGTAGCGGTTTTGCTTGGATTGGACAAACAAAACAATAGAAAATTTGCTTTAATTATTTGCAAAGCATCTTTTTTATACCCTTTCGGGTGCAATATAAAATAAAATTAGTATATTTGCACCCGAAAGGGTATAATCGCATATAATTATTTGATATGGACTCACCTATAGCATCATTTGTAAAGGAAAGACGCAAGATGTTTAATCTCACGCAGATTGACCTTGCGGAGAAGTCGGGAGTAGGATTAAGGTTTGTCAGAGAACTGGAGCAGGGCAAACCCACGCTGCGACTCGACAAAGTGAACCAAGTGCTGGCATTGTTCGGACATGAAGTGGGAGCTGTGCCAGTTGAAAACAACAAGTAGACGAGTTGTCGACCCAAAAACATATAAACGATGAAGATAGCCAAAATTTACATGTACGACCGTTATGCAGGAATGCTTACCGAGGATGAGAACGGCTTTTCGTTTGTCTACGATGCAGAATATCTGCAGCAGTCGGATACCGAGCCAATAAGCCTGACCATGCCACTACAAGAGGAGCCTTATGAAGACAAGGTGCTATTCCCATTCTTCGACGGACTCATTCCCGAAGGATGGCTGCTTAACATTGCCGAACGCAGCTGGAAAATCAACCAACGCGACCGTATGTCGCTTCTGCTCGCCTGCTGCAAGGATTGCATAGGAGCCGTGAGCGTAGTGCCAGAAGAAGAAAATATATAAGTAGCAATCACCCCCAAAAAACACAACTATGAACAAATGTCTATTCTGCTATAAACCATTGAAAGCCGGACAAGTAGACTTTCATCCTGCTTGCGCACGTAAACTGTTCGGCGTGAAAGAAGCTCCTGCACTACCCTATTGCCGCAGTCAGATATCCGACCTCGCAAAACAGGTGGTGCGTGCACAGACCACACTTACTGGCGTGCAAGCCAAGCTGTCGCTTGACGTCAACCCCGGAGGACGCAACGAACCCGACCGGTTCACTATTGTAGGATTGTGGGGAAGATACATCCTAAAACCCCAGACAGATGCCTACCGCGCCCTGCCCGAACTCGAAGACCTCACCATGCACATGGCTGAGGCGGCTAAGATTGCCGTGGTGCCCCACTCACTTATACGCTTTGCCGACGGTGAATTATGCTACATAACACGACGCATCGACCGCGAGCGCAACGGCTCAAAGATTGCAATGGAGGACATGTGCCAACTGTCGGAACGCCTTACCGAATACAAATACAAAGGCTCATACGAGCAGATTGCAAAGCTGATAAAGAAGTATTCCGCCACTCCGCAACTCGACCTTGTGAACTATTGGGAGGTGGTGGTGTTCTCGTGGATTACGGGCAACTCCGACATGCATCTAAAGAACTTCTCGCTCTACAAGACTACTCTCGGCTACACTCTCACTCCTGCCTACGACCTCCTGTCCACAGCCATCGTGATGCCTGAGGACAAAGAGGAACTAGCATTAACGCTCAACGGCAAAAAGGCAAAGCTGAAACGCAGCGACTTTGAACACTCGATAATAGCGTCGGGAGTGAACGAGAAAGTGCTTGAGAATATTGCCAAGAAGTTTCGCAAGGCTCTGATAAAATGGGTGGCATTGATTGACGACTCGTTTTTGCCCGACGATTTCAAGCGACAATACAAGAGACTTATTATAGGAAGAATGCTGAAACTGAAATAGCTTTTCACGCCAGCATACTTGCATTTTACAGAAATAACTTGTAAATTTGCGGAAAAACATAAAAATGGAAGAAGATTTCGACATACGACAGGAGCAGGTGGTCAAGGGCGAGAAAGACTTTGAGAACGCTCTGCGACCGCTGCGCTTTGGCGACTTCAGCGGACAGCAAAAGGTGGTGGACAACCTTGAGGTGTTTGTGGAGGCTGCCAAATACCGCGGCGAACCGCTCGACCACACTCTGCTCCACGGGCCTCCGGGTCTGGGAAAAACAACTCTTAGCAACATTATCGCCAATGAGCTTGGCGTAGGTTTTAAAATCACAAGCGGACCGGTGCTCGACAAGCCGGGCGACCTTGCAGGTATTCTCACATCGCTTGAGCCGCGCGACGTGCTCTTCATCGACGAGATCCACCGCCTGTCTCCCGTTGTCGAGGAGTATCTATACTCGGCTATGGAGGACTACCGCATCGACATCATGATCGACAAAGGTCCGTCGGCACGCTCGATACAGATAGATCTCAATCCCTTCACTCTTGTGGGCGCCACCACACGCAGCGGACTCCTCACGGCTCCTCTGCGAGCCCGTTTCGGCATCAACCTGCATTTGGAGTACTATGGACCGGAGATGCTTCAGAAGATTATCAAGCGTTCGGCCATGATTATGCGAGTGCCTATCGACGACGATGCCGCCATAGAGATTGCACGACGCTCGCGAGGCACGCCCCGTATTGCCAATGCTCTGCTACGGCGTGTGCGCGACTTTGCCCAGGTGAAAGGCAACGGACACATCGACCGCGACATTGCACGCCTCTCGCTATCGGCTCTCAACATCGACCAATATGGACTTGACGAGATTGACAACAAAATTCTGCTCACCATCATCGACAAGTTCCGTGGCGGACCAGTAGGCGTAAGCACCATTGCCACCGCCATTGGCGAGGACACGGGTACTGTTGAGGAAGTCTACGAGCCTTATCTCATCATGGAGGGTTTTATCAAGCGCACACAGCGCGGACGCATGGTCACTCCGCTCGCCTATCAGCATCTCGGGCGGCCTATGACGGGATTCAACACTACGGAGCCTTCGCTGTTCGATTGAGAGCAGGCAAAAACATTTTTGCCCATAGGCAGAAATCTAACTAATATGTTATCTGAGCCTTGTGAGAACTATTAAGACAACGCGATAACATAAGTTCAAGAATAAAAAGAATGTAGGATGTATGGCATGAAAACCATATATCCTACATTCTTTTTTTATTCTTTCTTCTGCATATATTTATTACTTCTTCTGCATATATTTCTTGCCATTCTTTATCACTATGCCATTGGTATCTCCGTTTATCTTCTGTCCACCGAGATTATAGGCTTTTACATCGCCCTGCAGTAATCCTTCATCCACCTTTGGAAGAAGGATTCCACTCTCAGAGCCAGCAACAGCTCCCGAAGTCACATCAACCTCATAGATGCGTACAAACGGACCGTCATTAGCTCTTGTTTCACGCACAAGGAGCTTGAAATATCTTATGTCGGCCGCTTTGTCAAGAATCACGCGGAACGACGACTTTGAAAGAGCGTTGTCGTCGGTCTTGAGCAATGTCCAGTTGAGATTATCGGTAGAGCCATAGATGTCGTAGGCCTTGATGTAGCGGTTGGAGTTGTCGCCCATCTTTATGAGGAATCCACCCACATTCTTCACTTCAAGCATGTCGACAGTAATGAAGTGAGGCAGCTGGGCTGTAGCACTATACCATTGTGGATGCCAATAGGTGTTGTCGTCGCCATCCACTATCTGCTGCGCACGGCCGTTGGAGCCTTCACCCACAGTCTCTTCCGACGAGCAGTCTACAGCTTGCCAACCAGTCTTGTTGAACAGATTCTCCGTGAAGAGTCTGTCCTGCTCGGCACGCTTCTCCTCGTTTGCAATGGCAGCAATCACACGGTCGTTGAGCGGAGTAAGATTGATGGTGTCTACGAGTGTGTTGTCCGTGGCAAGCTTCACGCTGCGTCCAGTCTTATTGGTAGATGTGTAGCCACCGGTCTGCATGAAGAATGTGCGGTCGGCTGCATTCTCAGTCGCGCCCTGTCCGAAGTCGCTTCTCGCACCCACTTCGCTACCTCCGTCGGTATTGCCAAAGCCTATGCTGTTGCAGTTGTACCACTTGCCGTCGTAGCGCGAGCGGGCGTAGCCGTTGCGGTAATAAGCCACGCGGTTGGCCTGACCAGTAGCAGCATTATAGTTTTCGAGGAATGAATACCATGAGCTGAAGTGTTCCGACGAGTTGCGCTTGCGCACAGTAGCCATATACTGCCAACCCTTGCCGTCGAGCGCATTAAACCATGCCGACACAAGCATGTTGTGCTGCTCGTGCACCACAGTCTGTCCACCCACCTTTGTTGTATAGGATGTTGTCTCTGGACGGCAGTTGGTGATGAACTGCACATATCTTCCTGGTGTCCAGTAAGGACCCTTGCGATAGGTCTGCACGCCAGTTCCCTCGTTGCCGAAACGGTTGACCGTGGTGAGCGCATCCCAGTCGATGGCTCCTGCACGCAGATATTCGGGCAGGTCGGGGTCCTCATCGGTTGAGCCGTCATCCCACATCGAGAAGAGTACATCATGGCGTGGCTGTCCATCGTCGGTATAACCGTTCATCTGTATGCCCATATATCCGTTGAGCACACCAAGCGACATGGCGTAGGTGCCAACTATATCCGACTCCTCGGGCAGCATTATCTCCATGAAGCACCAGTCGTAAGCGTCGCCCTTGGGAGCGGCAGCATCGTTAGACGCCCATGAGGTGAGATGCACAGAGGGTGACGATAGATAGTTGGCTGCATAAGGGGCCTCCGACGACGAGGAATTGAACTTGAAGCTTCGTATACTGTTGATGTTGTCGTTACCCGAAAGACATTCCAGGCGGTAGCGGTAGTAAGCCGGACGCTTGAATGTGGCGTCGCCAATGTTTATATCCATATCCTTGCCAGTACCAGTCACCGAGAACTCCTTCTGCATAACGTTGGTTGCGGGCGAGTTGGGATTAGTGATGGTCAGTCGGAACTTTACGGTTGCGCCCGTCTTCACATTCAGCTTGATGGCGTTGGTAGCAGTACTGATGGCATGATGGAAGTAATATACTGCGCAGGCATTGGCATTGGTCCATGACGTGAGGCTTCGGTTGTTCATGGGATGTCCGTTGGCATCGCGGTCTTCGCCAGGAATACTGATTCCGGTTGCCCCTACCTTTCCGTCAAGGGTTTCTACATAGCCGTGAGCAGCCGACAACTCTGTCTCGACGTTTGCAGCTTGTGTGTTCATTGCAAATAGTGCAATGGCTGCACCAAGCATGGATTTCTTTAAACAAATCATAATAGTATTTTTTAGTAAATTGGTTTTATAGTTAGGGAGCAAAAGTACAAATAAACTTTCAAAAAGGTTGTTTTATAAGGAAAAATTTACGAATTATTTTTCTTGCAATAATTCTTTAGCAATTTGTTCACAACCAATAAATTTCGTAACTTTGCCGTAGACTAAAGACGCGGCAACCCACTTGCCGTTACACTAACCCACACAAACCTTATGGAACAACTACTCCACTACATATGGAAGCATCGCATCCTTCCGCTCCAAGAGCTACGCACCACCGACGGACAGCCTGTGGAAGTAATCGACCCTGGACTGCACAACAGCCATGCCGGACCCGATTTCTTCAACGCCAAACTACGCATTGGCGACACCATGTGGGTGGGCAATGTGGAGATACACGAACGGTCGGCCGACTGGTTTATGCACTCTCACGACAGCGACCCTGCATATAATAATGTTGTGCTGCATGTGGCCCAGGTTATTGATGCCGATGTTGTGACTGCCGATGGCTCGCGTCCGCCACAGATGGAACTGCACGTACCGACGTTTGTTATGCAGAACTACCGACGTCTGCTTGCAGCCGACCGCTATCCTCCATGCCGTGATACTGTAATGCAGCTGCCAGGCATCACTATACACGCTTGGATGAGTGCGCTTGGTGCCGAAAGGCTTGCCGACAAATGCAAGGCTATAGAGCAACGCGTCAAGGCGGCGGGTGGCTCATGGGAACAGGCTTTCTTTGCCACGATAGCCCGCAGCTTCGGCTTCGGAGTCAACAGCGAGGCGTTTGAGCAATGGGCGGCACAGTTGCCGCTGATGCAGGTGGCCCACCATCGCGACGACCCTTTCCAAGTGGAGGCCTTATTTATTGGCTCAGCCGGACTTCTCGACACCGAAGCCATGAACGACCGACAACGCACGGCTGCCACAGCCGATCCTTATTTCATGAAACTGAAACAAGAGTGGAACTATCTCTCCCACAAATTCTCGCTAACGGCTATGCCTCGGCAGACATGGCGCTTCCTGCGTCTGCGTCCGCAGAATTTTCCCTATATCCGACTGTCGCAACTTGCCCAACTGTATTGCTCACGCCGCGCCGAACTGAGCCGCATAACCACATGCAAAACGCTCAACGACATTCGCGAAGCCTTGAAGACAGAAGTGAGCGAATACTGGCGCACCCACTACACCTTCGGCAATGAGAGCCGCGAGAATGCCAAGCGTCTGTCAGCCTCATCCATCGACATTCTCGTGGTAAATGCCGTTGTGCCCATACTCCACGCTTACGGTTGCCACCGGCAGGACGAGATGCTGATAGCACGTGCCGCAGAAATGCTCGAAGCCTTGCCGCCTGAGGACAACACACATATACGTCTGTGGCAAGAATGCGGAATAAAAGCCGACAATGCTGCCGACACTCAAGCTCTCATTCAGCTGCACACACGCTATTGCGAGCGCAGGGATTGCCTGCGATGCAGATTCGGATATTTCAGTATGAAGAAAAAAGAGGAGTGAAATTAACTCTCTCGGCAGGCAACATTTTTGTTTCCTCGGGAGGGAACAAAATTTTCTACCCGAGGAAACGCATTTTTAGTCGTGAGAGAGAAACACACGGATGTGTCCTAAATGGCGTGGTGTCAAAGTGTCTTTGCACTCTAAATTCCCGAACAATACGTTCTAATCACATTCCCGTCATAATCCTTTTGGCTTACAAGCTTTATGCCCGAAGGCAATTCGGGAGCGCGTGTGCCATCGGTTACGGTCATTGGGGCAGTCTCTACGCGTATCTCATCCCATAAACCGGCATCCAAGAACGACCGTAGCGTGGCAAGTCCGCCCTCCACAATCAGCGACTGGCAACGCTCTTTGTAGAGCCAATCCATTATCTGCGGCAATACTGGCAGGCTGAAGTCCAAGCCCTCGAACGCAGGATTGTGCGAGTCGATTACTATTCTACGCGGCGAGCGTCCCGACCAATCGCGTGTGTTGAGCTGCGGATGCTCGCGCTCGTCGGTTGTTCTGCCCACAAGAATAGCGTCGTTCTCAGCACGCAACTTGTGCGACAGCATCTTTGTGAACGGAGTGGATATGGCGATAGCCTTGCCGTGGTTGTCGATGAAGTGGTTGGCTGTCTCCGCCCACTTCAATATTATGTAAGGACGGCGATGCTCGTTGTAGGTGATGAATCGCTTGTTTATTTGGCGGCATTCCGCCTCAAGCACTCCCACCGTCACCTCTATGCCAGCATCGCGCAACTTCTGTATTCCCCTACCCTGCACCTTGGCAAATGGGTCGACACATCCCACCACACAACGCTTCACACCCTTGCTCACGATAAGGTCGGCACAAGGCGGAGTCTTGCCGTAGTGGGAGCAAGGCTCAAGGCTCACGTATATCGTGCCTTCCGAAAGCAACGGCTCGTCCTCAGGGCGTACCGACGCGAAAGCGTTCACCTCGGCATGTCCCTCGCCACAACGCACATGATAGCCCTCGCCTATTATCCTTCCGTCGGCAGCCACAATCACGGCTCCCACCATGGGGTTGGGCTTGGCGTTTTGCATGCCGTTGCGTGCCAGTTGCAGGCAACGGCGCATGTATTGTTCGTCTCTCGATTCTTCGTTCATCATCATTTATGCCTCTATCAATGTTGCCTCACCATTACTCCAAGCCTCGAAATACGGAGGCTCGTCGCGCAATGAGATGTCGTCATACACAAAGTCGGCAACAACAGTCTCCTTGCCGTCGGGCAGGATAAGTCCCATCTTGCCGTCGCGCTGAGCTATTACGGGCAGCGTGCGCAGGTCGTCGACATATACATAAGGTGTGCGCAGGAAATCATAATGGGCAGGAATGAGCGTGTGGCCCTGATGGTCCTTGATACCAAACTTGCCGTTGTCCTCAAACACCTCGTGATACTGCTCGTATTTCTCGCGTATGCGGTTGAGATAAAACACCATCTTGCGCTTGTTGTTCACAAGCTCAATAAGATAGGCAAACGTGTCGCAATAGTTTGCCATGGCTCTGGCGAGAACAATCTTGAAGTCGAGTCCCGACAACACCTTGCGGTTGAGGTCGATGTAGCGTGCTATCGCCTTCTCCTTCTCCGGGATGGAGAGTGTGGCAAGCTGCTCCTCAAACTTCAGCATGATAGCCTTAGAGCCTTTCATAGCCTTGATGTAGCGGTGTATCTGCCGCGCCATTTCGTCGCATACGAATTTGTCGATGCGTTCCAACTCGATACTGTCGACGTAAGTATCCTCGAAATTCTCTTGTGTTATCTTTTTTTCCATAGCGATATCTTGGTTTTTAGTGTTCTTTATGTGCCAAAAGTACGACATTTTTATGAAATGCCAAAGAAAAAGGCTTGTTTTTTGTAGTTTTGGGGGTCATGGCGGATTTTTATTGCTACCTTTGCGTTGAAACAAACATTTCAACAATCTAAATAAAAAAATTTCTACGGAATGAAGAAAATTATTCTTTCAGTATTGATGTGCTGTGTGGCAATTATGGCATCGGCACAGATTGAACGTCCGAAGCTCGTTGTGGGCCTTGTGGTCGACCAGATGCGCTGGGACTATCTGTATTACTACTACGACAAGTATGGTGAGGGCGGCATGAAGCGACTTCTGAGCGAGGGTTTCTCTTGCGAGAACCAGATGCTCAACTATGTGCCTACTGTCACAGGCGTGGGCCATGCAAGCATCTATACTGGTGCGGGGCCTGCCACCAACGGCATCGCCGCAAACGACTTCTACCTCAACGGCAAGCGCATCTATTGCTGCGACGACCCTAACGTGAAGGGTGTTGGCACAAAGTCGAAAGCTGGCAATATGTCGCCATGCAACATGCTCAGCACTACTATCGGCGACATGCTACGCGCTGCCACCGACTTCAAGGCCAAGGTGTATGGTGTTGCCATAAAGGACCGCGCTGCCATCCTGCCCGCAGGCCATGCTGCAAATGGTGCTTTCTGGTACGACAAGTCGGTGGCTGGATTCATCACCAGCTCTTACTATATGGACAAGCTGCCCGACTATGTTGTTAAGTTTAACAAGCAGCTGGGCATGAAGCAGGGCTACGACCCCAAGACACATGCCGACGGCGTGACTGCCACATTCGGTATTGCCGAGACTATCCTCAAGGCTGAGAATCTCGGACAGAACGGTACTACCGACATGCTCTGCGTGAGCATCTCGCCTACAGACGCCATCTCACATCAGACTGGCACATGGCTCTCGCCTGGCAAGGAGAATGAGGAAGTGTTCTTGACGCTCGACCGCGACATGAAGAAGTTCTTCGACGCGCTCGACCAACAGGTGGGCAAGGGCAATTATCTGCTCTTCCTCACAGCCGACCACGGCGGAACACACAACCCCAATTCTATGCGTGAGCATAAGTTGCCTGGCGGCTCATGGGACAAGGGTGCTGCTGTGAAGAAGGTGAACGAGGCGCTTTCGGCTAAGTTTGGCGTTGAGGGCAAGTACGTAAAGGATGCCATCGGCTTCAGCCTCTACATCAATCACGAGCTTATCGCCAACAACAATCTCTGCGAGAGCAAGGTGAAGGCTGCCGTCGTCGACGAGATTCAGAAGGACTCCAACGTCATAGCTGCCTTTGAATGTGAGAAGGCTGCAACAGCTCCTATTCCACAATGGCTGCGCGAGCGTGTTGTGAATGGATATTTCCACGGACGCACCGGCGAGATTTATGTAATGGCTAAGGCCAACTATTTCGACTGGAATGTAGGCAAGGACTTCTACGGTTCTACCCACGGCGCTTGGAACCATGCCGACACTCACATCCCTCTCGTGTTCATGGGCTGGCACATCAAGCCGGGCAAGACCAACAAGCCAACATTCATGGTTGACACGGCCCCGACTGTTTGCTCTATGCTACATATTCAGACTCCTGACGCTTCTACTGGAAACCCGATTGTAGAAGTGGTGGATCAGAAGTAAAAAAAGTCAGAAGTTAAGGAGTCGAAAGTTAGAATTCTAACTCTTGACTCCTTTTATTTTATGCCATACATACTTATTGGCACCGCCTTATTATGGTCATTAAGATAATGCCTTACGCCAAGCCTATATTTCGGATTACAGAGCGATAGGCTATCGACACGTGCTCTTGTTTCTATGCCTGCCACCGACAGCACAGTCGGGAATACTGAAGCGCTACTCTGCACTCCCTTTTTAAGATTATTCTTCATGCCATCCACAACAGAGTGATACTCACTTTCATATTCAGCCGATGTCCATACAAGCAGCGGCACATCCGTATCGTATTGCGAAGGACGAGGCGAGGCATGAAGGAACAAACGGCGAGTGTCGTCGAAGATGTTCTCGCCGTGGTCGGAAGTGTACAGCAATGCCGATGAACATTTCTCAAGGCGTAGACGACGGATGATTGTGGCGAGTATATAGTCGGTCTGCAATATTGTGTTGTCGTAGGCATTGAGCAACTGTTGGCGGTTATCGGCTTTTGCCTCAGTAGGAGTGTCGGGCATGAAACGGGCACGCGACTGCGGATAACGGTCGCGGTAGTTGAAATGCGAACCGTACATGTGAAGAACAACAAACAATTTCTTGTGGCCTTTCCTTAAAGCATTCTCGAAATAAGGCAGCAACTGCTCGTCGCTAAACATAACGTCTTTTCTATTCTTCCCTTTAGCGTCCTTTGCCAACACTTTCTTCGCATCTCTTATAAACACATGCTCATCGGCTTCCTCACCAAGGTAATCGATATACGAATGGTTGGGTTGTTGGTTGGAGAAAAACACGGTATAGAAACCCGCCTCGCGGAAGGCGGCTATTATGCCCTTCTCATTATACAGGCGGTCGTGGTCCTCGGCTGTGGCAGCAGTAAGAAGCATCGGCACACTCTTGTGGGTAGTGTTCGACTGCGAGCGCACATCACGGAACACAAGCAGTCCTTGCTCCTTCGAGAGCTCGGGATTGGTGGGACGGTTGTAACCATAGAGTTGGAAGTTGCGCGAGCGGGCTGTCTCGCCTACCACAAGCACATAAATCTCCTTAGATTCCTTATCATGCGTGGAACGGGCATTAAAGCGGAAACCAGCGACATTCTCCTTGTAATGTGCCGACAGATAACTCTCATGCACGGCAAGGCCTAAATTGTAGAACACGTTCACGGGATACATGTTGTCCTCCACGCGATACTCAAACTTGCCCTTGCTCTCGTTTCCCTTGGGGTAGCAGAAATAACATGCTGCAGTAAACACAGCCGACACAACTATGCCACACATCGACCTGCGACGCCAACGGACACAAAACTTCTCCTCAGCCTTTATCCCCTTGGTCCATTGCACGGCAGCGATTGTGAGCAGCGGAAGATACAATATAAACACACCTGCCACGGCTGGCACAAGATTGTCGAGCAGTTCAAACGCCTCGCCGGGATTGGTAGTGACGAGATTCAGAAACATGTCTACGGCTATCACGCCATTACCATAGAGATAGATGAGCACCATCTGGAAGGCTGCAAAAAACACTATCAGGAACAACACCCACACCTCTCGCCCCATCTTTACCGACAGCGACATAAGGAGGGTGTAGACAAAGAAAGGAAGAAGCACGTTGGCTGCACACGCCATCAGCGGCATCTGCTCGGTGAAGCATAAAGCCACATTGGGCACAAGCAGACCAAGGACGGCGTAGAAAAAGAGAATACGCGGAGAGCGTAGAATATTTAGCATTTTAAACATAAACTGTAGGTTTTAAAATTTGCGGATTCATTCGGGATGCCTTCGGGATTCATTCGGGATGCCTTCGGGATTCATTCGGGATGAATTCAGGACATTTTCCCAATGTTTTTTCTGTTTATCGCCCGATTGTTGGCTTAGTGGTGCTTTGCTGCGCCAGGCCAACAATCGGGTGTTTTTTTTCTTTACATACCATCCTACAGATTGCCGCTCATATATAAAGATAAATATGAACACATACTGATGATTCCATTAGTATCCTTCGTTCTGCTCCCAATTCTGGTTCTCCTCCATTATATCCTTTGGCACCGGAAGTATTCGGCACGACTTGTCGAAGCGTGCGCCGGGGAAGCCCTTGCGGTGGAAACCATACTCGCTCTCGAATGTTCCGAAGCGAATCATGTCGTTGCGGCGCCAGTTCTCGTCAACAAACTCACGTCCACGCTCGTCGAGGATATCCTGCAACGTTGGCGTGCCGGCAAACTGGGGAGCATGCACATAAGAGCGTATCTGATTGAACAGCGACTGCGGAGTGTCTGCATTTGTAGTACTTGCGCCACGCAGCAGAGCCTCAGCCTTGGTAAGTATGATGTCAGCCAAGCGGAAGATAGGCACGTCGTTGCTCTGGTTGCGCTTGTACATCGAATACTCGTTGGGGTTGGGATAGAACTTCAGCGAGCGGTAGCCCTGACTCCATCCCTTGCCGTTGGCTCCACAGTTGATTTGCTGACGCGATGTCTCGCTATCGTCCTTCAGACTGATACTCTTGGAGAGCGTGAGCTGCTCGCCTTTGTAGATGTAAGGCTGCGAGGTGGCAACTCCCGTGAGGGCATCGTGGATGAACACCTTGCCATCGGTTGTGGCACCAAGGACAGTCTCGTTGCGGTCGTCGCCAGGTAGAGTGAAGAGATTGGCAAACTCCTCGTTCATGGCACAAATGCCTGCGCACGAGTTGTTCATCTTGCCGCCAAGATAGCCCATAGAGTCGCCGTTGTCCACCTTGCGGAAGGTGCGGTAGCGACCGTAGCGCATGCCCGTGGCGTTCACCTTGTCATAAGGCATGGCATAGATGAAATCCTTAATCTGCTGGCCGTTGTCGTAGAGGAATTTCTTGCGATAGGCGTCAGAGAGATCGAACACACCACTATTGATGATGTCGTCGCAATATTTCACACACTCGTCGAGCTTCTCGTTGCGTGTCGTGGCAGCGTCGTAGTCGGCCACGTTGGCAGCCGTATATACTCCCCAGTTGATGTAGAGTTTCACGAGCAGAGCCTCAGCCATCCAGTAGGTAGGCTTGCCGTAGGTGGCTGCATTCACCGACTTGGTGAGCATGGGCAAACATTCCTTTATCTCCTTCTCGATGAATCGTGCCACCTCGCCACGCGGCTTGCGCTCCACAGCCTCGCCATCGTCGGGCAAACGGTCGAGCACGGGCACATCGCCGAAGCTGTCCATGAGTATGAAGTGATAGAAGGCACGCATCACACGTGCCGGAGCCACCTGCTCTGGCTTGGCGTTGTCGCCAAGGTCTTTTATCACCTGGTTGCACTTGGTTATGCCCGAAGCAAGGTCGGCCCAGTAGTTCAGTGGAGTATTGTCGGGCTTGAAGTTATGCAGCGTAGGGTTCACATTCTCGGCATTGTCGTAGTAGTCGCCGTCGAAGCTGATGCCCGCCGCCTCGTCCGAGGCGAATGTCTGGGTGCGGTTGTAGTTGTCGCCAAGCTGCTGTCGGAAGGCGTAGTAAACGTCAGCCATCTTTGCCTCCAAGGCAACTTCCGACTCCGTAGGATAGTCGGTATATTTTGATTTCACGTCCACATCCAGGTCGGTGCAGCTTGTGGCAAGCACAAGGGCAGAGGATGCGAGTGCGAAAAGTATTGACTTTTTCATTGCTGTTACTTTTTGTTTGTCTCTTTAGAAATTAACTTTCATGCCCACCATAAATGTGCGTGTGTGCGGATAATAGTCCTTGCGCCAGTCCACACCCGGAGTGAGTCCGCCGAGCGAAACCTCTGGGTCGGAACCCTTGTATGAGGTGAGCGTGAACACGTTGTTGCACGTGGCGTACATCGAGAGGTTCTCCACCCATCCGTTCAGCTTGCCAAAGTCGTAGCTCAACGTCATCGACGAAAGTCGCAGGAAGGAGCCATTCTCTATGTAGCGGTCGGAAGGCGACTGCGAGTTGACGTCGCCATAGTTCTGGTCGGTGAGTGCCTCTCGGAACACATTCTTGCCTTGTGTGATGAGTGCCACTCCATTATACTGAGCACGCATGGCGTTGAATATCTTGTTGCCAAACACACCTTGGAAGAAGAGGTTGAGAGTCCAGTTCTTGTACGAGAGATTGTTGGTCCAACCCATCGTCAGCTTAGGCTGAGCCGAACCTGTCTTTGCGCGGTCGGTGTCGGTGGGTTTGATGGTTTTCTCGCCAGTACGCTTGCCTGTCTCGGGGTCGTGCACCCAGAACTGTGATATTCCGTTTTCGTCGTGTCCTGCATACTCATAGGTGTAGAACTGTCCTATCGGGCTGCCCTCCATGAGTCGCTGCACAGCCACACCCGTGTTGCCCGCAATCCAAGGATAACCAAGGTCCTGATACTTCACGGAGAAGGCAGCGTTGGATAGTTTCTCCACACGGTTGCGGTTGTGCGAGAGGTTGAGCGATGTGGTCCATTGCCAGTCCTCGTTCTGCACGGGAATGGCGTTGATGGTAAGCTCTATTCCTCGGTTGGAGATGTCGCCCACGTTGGCTGTCATTGTGCCGTAGGGATAGCGGTTGGTCGACACGGGGTAATAGTAGATGAGGTCGGACGTGCGCTTGTCGTAGTACTCGATGGTACCGGTTAGGCGCGAGTTGAAGAATCCGAAGTCCAGTCCGATGTTGAACATTCCCGTTCGCTCCCATTTCAGGTCGGCATTCGAGTTGTTGGTAGCGGCGAGAGTGTGCTTGTTGGTGGTCACTCCGTTGGCATCGGTATACTGGAACCATCCGCTCACTCCGTATGTGCGGCGAGCTGAATAGGCGTCAAAGCCGAGCGAGTTGCCGCTCACGCCATATCCTACACGCAACTTAAGGTCGGAGAAGATGTCGAGATTGCGCACAAACTCTTCCTCGCCAATGCGCCATGCTGCCGAGATAGAGGGGAACGTAGCCCAACGGTTGTTCTTGCCGAATGCCGAGGAACCGTCGCGGCGAAGCGTTGCCTGAAGATTGTAGCGCGAGGCGTAGGAATAGTTGAGTCGTCCATAAAAGGAAATCATGCGCAAGGTAGACTCTGCCCCACTCTCCACTCCGTCCATGCCGTCGATTTGATTGGCGTATGTGAGGTTGTAGTATTTCACGGCGTCGTTGTAGAAGTCCTTTACGGTAAGTCCGAATCCATCGTCCTGGTTGCTCTGCTCCCACGAGTAGCCTATCATGGCTCCCACGCGGTGGTAGCCTGGGAAGGAATGGTTGTAGTTACCGAAGGTCTCAAACACTTCCTTGTTGTTCATGTAGGTGGAGCGCTTGGCCTGGCCGTTGGTCTTCACAATCTGCGACTTTGTAGAGTGGTATTCCGAGAGCACGTTCTGGTCGTACATGTATGAATACTGTGCGCTCCATGTGAGATCTTTCAACAGGTTGAGGTCGGCCTTTCCGGTTATCTGCATACGTCGGTAGATGGTCTGTCGGGTGTCCTCGCTGATCATCGACATCGGGTTGTAGTACTGTGTGGTGCTTGTCGACTCGCTCCATGAGCCGTCGTTGTTGCGCACCGGCTGGCAGGGCGAATAATACACCATGGCATCGGTAACACTCACACCATGCTCCTGAGCCTCGATACCCTTCTTTGTAGTCTGGCTGGCGTTCACTCCAAGCGACAACTGCAGGTGGTCCTTGAGCACCTTTGAATGTGCAAGCGCGCGTGCTCCGAAACGTTCCATCTCAGAAGAGCGTATCACGCCCTCGTGGTTGAGATAATTGAGCGACACATTGTAGCCCGAACGTGCGTTGCCGCCCGATACAGCAAGATTATGATTGTGGGAGATGCCCGTGCGCTCCACCTCCTTCTGCCAATCGACATTGGCTCCCATGTCGTTGGTAAGCTCAAAGCCATTCTTTTGGGCATAGGCACGCAAGTCGGCGGCTGACGCAAGGTCGAGATTCTTTGCCACGCTCTCCACGGCCATGTAGCCGTTGTAGGTGACGTGGGCTGAGCCTGCATGTCCGTGCTTGGTTGTCACGATGATTACGCCGTTGGCTGCCTTCGAGCCGTAGATGGCTGTGGCTGTGGCGTCACGCAGGATGTCTATCGACTCTATGTCGTCGGTAGCCACAAGAGAGAGGTCGACGCCTGGCACACCATCGACAATATAATAAGGCTCCATGGCAGCACCCGTGCGCAAGGTAGAGGCTCCGCGCAGAGTGATGGATGGGTCTGCGTTGGGGTCGCCGCTATTGCTCACGGTGAGACCTGGCACCTTGCCCTGCAGCAGCTGGGCAGGCGATGTGTAGACACCCTGATTGAGGTCGGACGACTGTATGGTGGTGATGGAGCTTGTCACATCCTTACGGCGCATCTTGCCGTAGCCCACTACCACCACCTCGCTCAGCTTGAGCGTGTCGCGGCGTGTCTCCACTACATCAGGGTTAGAATCGTTGGCTGCAAACGTGTTTGCACTCATGCCCGTCGCGAGCAACGTCAAGATCAGGTTCTTGTTCAATTCCATTATTTATATGTTAATGTTATTATTTCCGAAATAATCAGGTTCTAAAAAGTAGAAGCCTTAGAAGGCTTCGTTGATATTGAATATGAATCCGCTTTGTCCGGCTTTGCCAAAACCGTAGTCAAGCCTCACGTTCACGTTCTTCTTGAACTCCCAGCGGTAGCCAAGTCCGTAGTTGGGCAGCACGTGGCTAATCCGCATTTCGCTGAACTTTGGGAACACGGTTCCGGCTCCTACCCATACCACAATGCCGTTGCGCTTCCACACATGCTGGCGCAATTCTATCTGCGTCTCCATCTTGTGCTTGTCGCGGTAGCGTCCCTCATAGTAGCCTCGCATGGAGTAGCTGTTGCCGAGCAACGCCATCATGCCCCACGAGGGATTGCCGAAGTTGAGCAATGTGCGGAAGTCGGCTGCCAAGGTTGCTCCGCTCCAAAGAGGTAGATAGCCGCTTGTGCGAAGGTCAGTGGTCGAGAAGGCATGCTTATTGCCCATGAAACGCGGGCGGAAGATTTGTTGCAGCGACAGGTATACTCCCTTCTTAGGGGCTGTGAGATTGTCGCGTGTGTCATAGAGCACGGTGAATCCGGCTCCTATATTGTAAGTTTTGTGTCGTTGTCCTTCGAGCAACTCTGGTCGCTCGATTTTTGTTCCGCGTATGTAGTCGAATGCCATCGTCGGACCTATGAACAGATTGTCGGCTGTGCCGAACAGCCAGCTTGCCTTTATCTGCGCCTGCCAACGCTTCATGTCGCTTTGGTTGCTTTCGTCGTCGCCCATGACGTAGCCCATGCCCCAAAAGTCGCAGGGGAATGAATAGAAATATGTGGTATAGTCGATGCGTTGGCGGTCGCCAGGAAAAATATGAGTGCCTCGCACTCCGAGCATATAAAACCCTACGGTCGACACATCGCTGAAGAGCGACACATTGCTTGGTGGTTGCAAGGTGTCGTTGGGGTCGGAGCGGTAGAGCCCAGCTGCCACAAGTCCCAAGCCCAGCTTGGTGTCGGTGCTGTAGTGCGGGCCACCGATTACGCTGAAGTCAAAACGCTTGTTCTTCTTCTCCTTGTTGGCGTCGTTAAAGTAGTCGAGCAGTCGGGTGACAAAGCCACGCTTTTCCACCTGCCGCACCGTGTCGGCCTTCTCTTCCGCACGCATTGAGACGACTGAGAGAAGGAGCAAGAATGTTGTGTAGAACTTCATATTTTTAGTATTGAGCTTTTAGTAAACTAATCCAACATTGTCAACCCAGAATGTATTGCCAACGGTTCCTACATAGGCACCGCCGTGACTCGACGAAAATTGCAGAATAAGATGTGTGGGAGTGGCGTCGGCTGCTGCCCATCCCGTCTCGCGCACAATGACACTCTTACCCTTGGAATTGCGGGCATAGTCGACGGAGCGCAGCCCCATTGTAGAGGCGTCGTAGAAAGGCTTGGCGGTGATGTTGCCATAGTGTATCTCGTAGGTTGCGGCGTTGATCCATCCGTTGGTGGTCTTGCCATACTTGATTACAATTGTACCCACGCGCTGAGCCGTGATGTTGCCCTGTGCATCCTCGTGGCGACGTTGCAGATAGAGCACGGTGATGCAATAGTCCTGACCTGCCACGGTGGTAGCCTTGGAGAATCCGTTTTGGCGTATGCGGGTCTTAGTGCCAGGCACTTGCACCCTATAGTCGTAGCGCAAGGCTTTGGGACGATGGTTGAAGGGGATGCCCCAGTTCAAGGCTTTGGGTCCGTCTTTGGTGCCGGTAATGGGTTCCTTCATGTCGCCCAGGAAGATGCTTCCCGCCGCAAGCACTTTGATGTTCATCATGCCAAGCACCTTGCATGTCTCAATATGGGTCTGCATCTTGGCGCAATAGCCCAAACCATGAGTGTCGCGATAAACCGAGTTGTTGGTCTTCACAACGCCCATAACCTTTGCCATGACGTTGCTCGTGCCCCACGGCGAGCCTCCAAGATTCACGTAAGGATTGTTGCCCGAGAGGGCCTTGTTGGGACCTATCTCATAGAGCGTCTTGGTCTTGCCGCCTATCACAGCCGACTCATGTATCTGACGTGTTACCCACGTATCGAAATCGCCATATTTGAATGGCACGAACTTGCCTTCGGCTCTTGCCTCATGAGGCTGGACGAGGACAAAAATGGCAGACAATACTGTCGTACGAAAGATACTAAATTTATCCATATCGTTGATTTTGTTGTTGCTTCTGCGTCTATTTTTGCATAAACTGCAAGCTTTATTTGCTTCTTGAATTGCAAAGGTAGACAAAAAAGGCCAAAGGGAAACTCTTTCTTTGTTAAAAGTTTTCGCTCAAAGGAGTTTTTGGCTATTTAAGTATATAAAAACGGATTTATATACCATTCGGAGAATATAAAACCATTGTAGCTTTCGGTAAAAGACAGAACAATGTAGCCGTAAAACATTATATAAAACCTGATTTTACTCTTTTATATTTCCTATTCATTGGTCAATTTCTCACGTAAACTACTATAATTGCACATTCGGCATAAAAATGTGAATAAAAATCTTTGTCAATCAACCAAATTCTGATACCTTTGCCACAGACATTGCACATTAAAACAACATTTGAGCAATACTAACAACTCAAAAATAAAACCTAAAACATATAAAAATGGACCCTATTGTTAACTTCAAAACCTTGCCCGAAAGGCTGCGCTCAATTGGACAGCGCGTGACGGTGGCTGTGGCTTCTCCTGCTGATTCACACACCGAGGAAGTGATTGAGCGAAGCATATGTGAAAACTTTGCTGAGTTTATACTTGTTGCTGTGGACGGAAAGCAGTCCATTGCCCAACGTCTTGTATCCGACTATCCCGATCATGCAAGAATCGTTGACGCCGCCGACGATGACGATGCCGCACGCAAGGCCGTGCAGGAAGTGCGCGAGGGCAGAGCCGACGTGCTGATGAAGGGTTCGCTCAACACCGACAACTTGCTGCGTGCCGTACTCAACAAGGAACATGGTATTCTCGTGAAGGGCAGCGTGCTCACGCATATTGCCGTGGCTGAGATTCCGGGCATGAACCGATTGCTCTTCTTCTCGGATGCAGCAGTTATCCCCTTCCCCACCACCGAACAGCTCGATGCCGTGACAACATACATAACACAGACTTGGCGAAGCATAACCGGAGCTACCACTCCACGCATTGCCCTGACTCATTGCACCGAAAAGATAAGCGAGAAATTCCCTATCACCAGCTCTTATCAGGATGTAAAGAAGTTGGCTGCCGAAGGCCGCTATGGTGATGTTCACATCGACGGACCAATGGACGTGAAGACTGCCTGCGACGCTGAGAGCGGAGCCATCAAGGGCATAGCCTCACCTGTTGTGGGCAACGCCGACATTATTCTGTTCCCCGACATCGAGGCTGGCAACACCTTCTACAAGACCATCACCTACTTCGCCCACGCCACAGTGGCCGGTATGCTTGCCGGAACAACAGCGCCAGTTGTGGTGACATCGCGCGCCGACTCTGCCGACTCAAAGTTCTACTCATTGGCCGTGGCATGCATGAAAGCGGCAAGGAAGTGAAGAACGAAGAGTGAAAATAACGAAATTTGAAAACTGAAAAGCGAAAAAAAATTTGCTATGAAAAGAATATTCGTCATTAATCCCGGCTGCACCTCTACCAAGGTGGCTGTATACGAGGACGACAAGGCTGTATGGACATCAGACGGTCTGCACCCGCAAGAAGAGATTGACAAGTTCATGACGGTGGACGACCAGTATGAATACCGCAAGAACTTCGTCATTAACATGCTCCACGAGGCGGGCATCCCATTGAAGTTTGATGCGGTGATTGGCCGAGGCGGTTTGCTCAAGCCGCTCCACGGTGGCGTGTATGCCGTGAACGAGCTTATGAAGCACGACCTTCACCACGCCCGCCATCAGCACGTGTGCAACCTCGGCTCACTCATTGCCGACGACATAGCACGCGAGTGTGGATGCCCAGCTTTCATGGCCGACCCCGTGGTGGTGGACGAGATGATGACACGCGCACGCTATACTGGTCTGCCTTTCATGAAGCGCGAGTCTATCTTCCACGCCCTCAACGCTAAGGCTGCCGCACGACGATACGCCAAGACCTGCGGCAAGGTGTATGAGAACATGGACATCATCGTGGCCCATCTCGGTGGCGGCATCTGCGTGTCGGCCCACCACCTCGGAAAGGTGATTGACGTGAACAACGCACTCAACGGCGAGGGTCCTATCGCACCCGAACGCTCGGGTACTCTGCCTGCCGACCAACTCGTGCGCCTGTGCTTCTCGGGCAAGTACACTCAGCCGCAAATCATGAAGATGCTCGCCGGATATGGCGGTTGCCAGGCCCTCTTGGGCATCAAGGACATGAAGGAGATTTCGCGCCGCGCCGAGGCTGGCGAGGAGCCCTACCGCGAGGTGCTCGAGGCTATGCTCTACACCGTGTCGAAGCAGATTGGCGCCATGGCTGTGGCTCTGTGGGGCAAGGCCGAAGCCATCATCCTCACGGGCGGCATTGCCTACAGCAAGTACTGTGTGGAGGAAATCAGAAAACAAGTGGAGTTTCTTGCTCCTGTCGTTGTGTTGCCTGGCGAGGGCGAAATGGAGTCGCTCGCCTTCAACGCGCTTGGCGCACTCAATGGCGAGTTGCCAATTCACGAATACAAATAAGGATAAAGGAGGTCGGGCAGTTTTTCACCCGACCTCCTTTATGCTAATAGCTATTTCTTCACAGCATGCTTTGGACTGTCGTCGCTGTAAACCGTGAAATAAAAGCAACATCTATCTTACAATCATCTTTCTCGACTTGCTGCCTTCGCGCACCACTACCACTCCACTCTTCTTTATTTCCGAAGGATTGAATGTAGATTTAGTGGATGTCTGCAACAATCTGCCCGCAGTATCGTAAACACGTACTGGAGCGTTCGTAGCATCTGTACCGTCAGTCTCAACCGACTCTATGGATGTGTAGATACGGTCGAGGTCGTATTTTATCTCGCCTGCATCGGGATGATGAACCACAACCATTTGCTGATACCACTTGTATTCCTCGTCATAGCTGCCTTCTATCTTGAGCTGAAGCAGATTGATGTCGAAGATTCCATCGCCAAGTCCACCATAGCCCCAGTTGACATGCACGTAGCCATTATTGTCATAACCATCTATTATAAAAGCATGATTACTCTGGTTATTGTTGCCCTGCTTGACAGACAAGCCAGCATAAATGATGGGATGGCCAGCACTCAACTCGCGATAAACGGTCTGGTTCCACTTGTCGAAATCGTACTTGTAGTTCTCGTAATAGTTCTCTTTGTAGCCATAATATTGGGCAATGTAGCCGAAATGGTCGGTCATGGCAGCTGGCACGTTCTTTAAATTTGCTCCACTAAATGTGGAACTATAGTTCATGCTGACTGCCACACCACAGTCGTACATTATCCTGCCTATGGCTTGCTTCTGCATTACACTATAACTTCCACCGTAGACATATGTGTCGAGCATACTTGCCCAATCGTATTTAGACGATGCGAAATTGACTGTATACTCCATACCGTCGCATTTAACGGATGCCGAGCCACCCATACCCGTATCAGGATATTTGTAGTAGTACATCACCTGAGCCATAGCCGTGGCCACACAACCCGTATAGCATTTTTTGCCGCTCTTCTCCTTAGGGCACATATACCAATAGGGGTCGTCTTGGCTCCATTGCGACTTCATCAATGCCGGCACATTCGTCTTGCAGTCATCAGGTATTGCCGTGCGCTTTACTGTCCTAAAGGATGAAGAGAGTAAAACGTCGTTGGCAGCATCAAGATACCATGCGAGGGCAGGCTGAGAGGCATCGAAGGTGGCCGTTGTAGAATAGCCCACAACAGCCTCATTAGCATCGTCGTTGCTCACTATTGCAAAACCACCCTCTGCCCTGCCTATCACAGTATAGCCCTTGGTAGAGGCAAGCGTGCGTAGCGGTGAGGAAGGATTGACTGACGAGCGTGTGCCATTATTGCCACCAAGTATTTGCAGGGCAATGGCTGTCTTTTCGACATTGGTGCGTTGGCGGGCAGAAATAGTAGAGGTGAAGCCAAGTAATAATAGAATGGAAATTGAAATTGTTTTCATTTGTATGTCATTTATTGTTATAAGTAATGTTTGGGCGTATAGACCTTGTAGGTTATTATAGATTGCAAATCTATAAAAAATTTGTTAATGAACAATGAGAAATGCAATAAATTTACAAAACGGATATATAAAATGCCATAAACAAAAAATGCCCTGCTCCACACGTTCCACTGAACGGGCGAAGCAGGGCATCAAATTTATTGCTTATACTTTATTTCACCTCAATCTGACGAGATGCTTTCTCTTCCTTCGTCTCAACCTTAGGAAGGTCTACAGTCAACACTCCATCGTTGACGTTGGCTGCAATCTTTGTCTTGTCGACATCATCAGGAAGGATAAGCGTCTGTTCGAACTTTGAGTAAGAGAACTCGCGGCGCAGATAGTGCTCCTTCTTGTTCTCGTCCTTCTTCTCGTTCTTCTGCTCCATCTTGATGTGCAGGTTGCCGTCGTTGTCGATATTGATGTTGAAATCGTCCTTTTTCATGCCAGGGGCTGCAAGCTCCACGGTATAGTCGTGTTCGGTCTCCTTAACGTTGATTGCCGGTGCCGTAGCATTTGTACGTGGCA
>ERZ1023858.31-NODE-31-length-26247-cov-21.018403_pt1 | contig 26247 bp, 14 predicted proteins | sample MGYA00380387_ERZ1023858 | MGnify/ENA primary metagenome ERZ1023858 (study PRJEB33179, sample SAMN07449010) | human gut metagenome | biome: Human-gut; feature: Human associated habitat; material: Faeces | host: Homo sapiens | place: India: Bhopal | collected...
ATTCTGAAACTGTGAAGTTTCAATTCTCTCAAATTTTTCATAACATACTAACGTAATAGGGCTGCCAGGATGTACTGGCAGCCCTTGCTGTTTATACAATAAGAGGCAGTCCTCACGGGTTGCCTCTTATCATATAAACCTAACAAATAAAACCTAAAAAACTATATCTTGAGCCCTATTCAATGCTTCCAGATAATAATAATCTGCATAGATGATGCTGGCATCTATCTCGCTTCCTGCAGGATGATGTCCTGTGCTATGCATCAGAAACGCTACATTCTTCTTACCACTTTGGTATTTATCGGTACTCAGCTGGGCTAGCGACTGGATGGCAAACTGCTTGTACTCCTCTCCTTTCTCGCCTCCCACATACTGCTGGAGTTCCAGTAGAGCATCGGCAACCACACAGGCTGCACTTACATCCTTAGGAGCACCTTTCACGCCTCTAGGATCATCCATGTCCCAAAGCGGAATGAGATCATCGCTGGTTTCCTTCAATCGCTTGATGTAGATATCCGTCACCTTCTGGGCAAAATCCAGGAACATCTTGTTGTGGGTATAGCGATACACCATCGTATAACCATAGATAGCCCAGCTCTGTCCTCTCGCCCACATCGAATTGTCGGCATAGCCCTGATGCGTTACCCCCTTGATAAGATTGCCGCTGATGGTATCATAAACTGCCACGTGATAGCAACTGCCATCGGGGCGGAAATGGTTTTGCATCGTGGTCTTGGCATGAGTCACAGCCAGGTCATAGAGGAGTTTGTTTCCTCCGTTTTTGGCTGCCCAGAACATCATATCGAGGTTCATCATATTGTCCATGATGGTATTGTGGGGCCAGTTGCGAGGCTTCACCTCTCGTGGCCAACTCAAGATGGTTCCCACGATAGGATTGAAGAGCGTGGCGAGAGAATCTGCAGAAGCCAAGATGACGTTCTTATAATCCTGCGAATGATTCACCTCATATCCCTTGCCGTAAGAGCAGAACATCAGAAAACCGATGTCGTGATCATAACATGGGCGATAGGCAATGCCTCGAAGACTGTTCGTATAGCCTTCGGCTGCCGTTCTAACGGCGTTATCGCCAAAGAGCTGATAGTCCATCCAGAGGATGCCAGGCCAGAAGCCGTCACACCACTCCTCGGCTGTTGCCTTACGGCAGTTCCAGCCCTTCTGCTTATCCCCCTTAAGGATATTGCGAGGCTCCATCGTGTAGTCGAAAGAGCCATCCTTCTGTTTCAACTCAGCCAAAGCTCGGCTTACCTGCTTGTGGCAGTATTGCAGTTGCTTGTCGACATCGAGAGAAGACACACTCGATTCTTTCTCCGTCTTAACAGCTTCCTTCTTCTGCGTCTCAGCAGAAGTTGTCTGCGCAGTCAGCAACAAGGCAGACACAAAAAAAAGAATTCTTCCTATTTTCATTTTGTATTCGTTTATAATGAATACGAATGAGATAGGAAGAATACTTATGACTTTCTCAAAAAATTTTTATTACCACTGAGGATTCTGTTTCAACTCAGGGTTGAGCGAAATTTGAATAGAACAGAAAGGAAAAGATATTGATAATTTTCCTAGAATACAGATATTCGCTTCTTACTGCCATCCATGTGGGTGATAACAATCTCTATCGGTTGCCCACCTTTATATCTCCATTTCACAATCTTTATCGTAGGCTTTCCCTTCGCATAAGGCTCATAGATGTTGGCATAAACTATGGGTTCTTCTTGTTGAGAATAGAAGGTTGGAGTAGTTCCTGCGCCTGTGGAAACACCATTTGGAGTAAGCGAGGCATCAGCGTAAGTAGCAGGATTCATCTTAGTGGAAAAATGGCGCTTCGTTCCACCACTCACCCATAGTCTAACCGCAATACTGTCTGACACATCCCCAAAAGCCACGCAAGAGCCATCTTTCTTCTGGTTGCTTACCTCTACACTTCGCCCCACAGTGTGCATGATATATCTAGACGAGTCAACACCCGGTTTGAAGATATCGACATAATACCCTTTGCCCTTACCAGCTTTAACGAGCATTATCTTGCGACGCTTCTCCCCTGCACTCATGTCAGCAAAGGGAGCCTCCCTTATTTCTGTAGAATAAAACTCCTTGGTAAGATCTATCTTTGGTTCCATCGCATTGAGGGTAACTTCGCCATGTGTATATCCAGGAATAATGGTATTACTACCTTCCACCGATTGATGATATTTATAATCCTCCGACCAATAAGATTCATACGCACTGGCATCTGCTGCCAAAGCATAGCCAAAGCCATAAAATTGTGCAGCCAATCCGTTTTCTGACAGATGCGCCCCCTTTCTACCACCATATAGACAAGCCATCATTGGAAACGAAGGATCGTCGAAATCTTTCAGTACCGCCATACGATGGAAAGGAGAATAAGACGAAGCCTTGCGGGTTTCTTTATTCTGCATATCCGGAGTACCGATTTTTCCACCACGATAGTCACCAAAGCAAAGCATATTACCCCTGCTGTCACTCCATACAGGGATGGCAGCCGCAGCCTTGCGCAGAATATCATACTTTGAAATGACATCAATACCAGCATTCATAAGCGGACGTTGCCAAGACAGGATGTTCAACACCGTGCTAAAGCCATATCCTGGCGATTCTGGCCATAATCCCGTGACAGGATCATACTGCACGAGCATGTCGGGTATACAATTATGATAAGAAGTGGATTCCTCCACCAGGTAATGCAGGAAATACTCCTTGCCTTTACTATCCTCGAAATACGAATTATCCTCCATAACGAGAATCGGATACAACATGATGTTCCAACCATTCACATTCCAGTTACCCGTTTTACCTCCACGTATCATACCTAAATCCACAAACCGTCTCATCACCTCATTCATAATCTTCCGGGTATCCTTACCAGTTAGCTTCATTGCCCCAGAAGGATGCTCTTGCAGATAACCAAAAGCATAGTCATAGATGAGAGCCAGTCGCATGGCAATATCATCATGTATCTGCTCATAATCATAATAGCCTATGATGCCCCCTGGTTTCCAACCACCCTCACCTCCTTCTTTTGGAGTCAGGTTGATGATTGGATTCATGTAATAGATACCAAGCAAAGTTTGATTAAAGATATCAGTAGCAAAGCGAGCATAACGTTCCTCTTTGGTTTTCCAATACACATAGGCTGCATTCACGCCCAATTCGAGAATCTCTCCATTGATAGATCTCACACTATGCCCTGTCTCATTATAGGGAATCAATGTCGGTTTACCATTTGGGACATTCGGATTAACACACAAAAGATCTCCCGTCTCATTATAGGGTTTAAGATTTTCCAAGGAAGGTCGTTTCCATTTATTCCAGATGCGCTGTCCAGGCATGCGCAATGTAGGAACGGGCGCATTGCCCTCCCCTTTCACCCAATGCATGTTCTTGAGGTAGCACTGCGTGTAATGCTCACCATCTTTCCAGTACATAGCCATTCGAGAGAGAATCCACTGTGGGTCTGTTATATGATGGTTCACGTATTTATCTATTTTAGCTTTCATCGCTTCCACATCTTTATCAATCGCATGAATACGTGGAAACGCCTTTTGCATAGAGCACATTTGTTCCATACTCACGACTTGAGTTTCTGCCTTAGCTGTGCCAAAGAGACAAGCAGAAAACAAGCCTATGGAAAGAATCTGTCTAATGTTCATGATTTATTTTTTAATCTCTTAGAAATGATGCAAACATAACCACCTGCATTGGCCAATTTAACCGTAATTGGCTTAACCGATGACACAGTTATCGACTTGTGTTCACAATCTGTAGCCACGGCATTAGCCTTCTTGCCATCCTTCCAATACTCCAAGGTATATTGTCCCTTAGGCAAGAAGCTGAAGTCGAGCTTGATGGTGCGCTGCTTGCTATTATTGATGATGCCAACATACCACTTGTCACCACTCTTCTTGGCTAGAGCTACATAACTATCTGGTGTACCACCCATGAAATGAATGTCATCCCATGTAGTAGGAACCTGTTGAACAAAGTCCTCACCCACCTGACCATGTACATTTTTAGGATGGTCGCAGAAACACATGAACGGACTTTCATATACCACAAACTTAGCCAACTCCGCCGCTCTTGTATTGAAAACAAGTGTTGGAGACTGCTTCTTAAATTGTGCCTTGGTCACATTGAGGAAGCCACCAGGAGTATAATCCATCTGACCAGCAAGTAAACGAGTATAAGCCAAAGTTACATTATGCTCAGGCGTTACCCTGTCTGAGAACTTATAATACTCACTTCCCATCACACCCTCACGGGTCAACATGTGAGGATAAGTACGTTCGATGCCATCAGGCTTATAAGCACCATGTAAGTCGAGCATCAATTCATTCTCAGCAGTAGCCTTGATGATGCGGCGATACCAGTTCACCATGTCCTGATCATCACGATCCATGAAGTCGATCTTGACACCTTTCACACCCCATTTGTGATAAAGAGGGAAAGCCTCCTTGTATTGGTCATTGTTGTTGGCATCCTCACAACGCAACCACAACCAAATATCCACGTTCTTAGAGTTTGCATATTTGATAATCTCAGGCATATTGAGTTGAGGAGCCACCGAGGTGATATTAGCCTCAGGTTTGCAATAAGGTCCATACCATGTCCAGTCGATGAGCATATAAGGCCATTTCTCTTTAGCTGCAAAATCGATATATTCCTTGATGACATCCTGTTCCATCTTCACTTCTCCACTCCACCAGTGGTCCCATGCCGACATACCAGGCTTAATCCATGAGGTATTCTTGAGGGCACAGTCAGGATTCAAGGAACGTACAATTTCGCTCTCGATAAACTTGCCAGGATTATGACCTATCATAATGACACGCCAAGAGGAGTTGTTTTTCTCGGCAAAGCGGACTTTCACTCCGCTCTCATCTTCACCCCAAATAGGAGTCAATTTGGTGTCAAGCATTTGATAGCCATCTTTTGCCTCAACACTTCTGCCGAGATAGAAAGCTGGGTAATTGTCCAGATTAGCCTCTGTCAAAGCCATCCAGTTGTTGGCATCCACCTTGATGAGTCCTGGCAATCCTGCATGAATGTCAGTCTTGATAGACTTTACAGGAGTCTCCACGAACTCTCCTTCCTGCGAAGACTTATATCCTTTTCCTTTATTTGCATATGCAAAATTAGGAATCCACAGGTTTGAACCCTCTGGTACGGCATAACCCGTCAACTCTTTTGTGATTTGGCGATTACCCAAAACAGGCACACCATATAAAGTATATCTGAATGCCACACCATCATTCATCACACGAAAAGCAACATCCATACGGCGGCATTTGCCATCTTTCTCTTTGAGATTCAAGGTCAATTCCTGATAAGGAACACGGCACTCGGCATGTTTGTTGCGCACGACTGGTGTCCATGATTCCACACCACTCTTCACATTGGCATCATTCTCCACCTTGAAATTGCCCTTCATATCAGGCTCATTCTTCAGTTGGAATCCCATAGGAGAAGGAGCTATCAGTGTTTTTCCATCCAATTGGACAGAATAGCTCAACGTGGCTTGGTTAGAAACGGTTAAGGAAATGTGACCATCTGGCGATGTCACAGAGTACTCTTGTGCCAGCAAGGAACTGCAACACAACAAGGTAAGAATACTTAAAGCTGCAAGTCTTTTCATCTTTTCTATATTATTTATACATGTTACTTTTCTTGGTTATTGTCTTATAATAGCGAAGCAAAATTACAAAGAAAAAACATATAGGCAAAGGTTTTATTAAAAACCTTCACCTATATGGATATAATTTCTCACTTCATCTTAAAAATGAGTGCTATTTCTATTACCACTGTGGATTCTGCTTCAATTCTGGGTTGAGCGTAATCTGATTGGTAGGGATAGCCTGAAGATAGTTTTTCTTGGTGAAGTTGCGGTTTGCCTTTTGAGTTGTAATCAAACAACCTGGCTTCACAGTAGGCATACCTGCTGTATAAGAAGACTGAGGCATCTCACTGGTAACAGTCTTATCTCCAGCCCAAACACTCGCTACATAGATTTTCTTGCCAGAACCATCAGGGCGATCGGCAATAGCCAATTCTGTATCCTTGCCATTATAGCTAGCATAGTAGGTACAGATTGGGCGCTGAAGTTCCTCTTCAGCAATGCCCCAGCGGCAGAGGTCATCGAGACGGAAACCCTCACCAAACAATTCCAGAGTACGCTCACGACGAATCTCTTGCTTCATATCCAAGCCATACTCATTAACAAGTTCGTTGGTAAGGTTGGCTATATGGGCACGCTTACGAATGACATTGATGGTTTGGTTCAACTCTTCATCACTGATTTTACCACTCAACTCTACCGTAGCCTCAGCGTATGTAACAAGCATCTCTGGTAAACGAATCACCATGAAATCGGCACTCTCCTGATTGTCTGGACGTTGACGTTCTTGTGTAAACTTACGTCCCACATATCCCAACTCACCATTAAAGGTAGAAGAGCTATAAGTATCAAGATGAGGATAGAATCTACCAGAAATGTTGTTTGGATTATCTGATGGAGCGATGCTATAGTTAGCAACGACACCATGCTCGTTATTAGAACACCAGTAGCTATGACCTATCTGCTTGAATGCAGACTGCATACGTGCATCCCGATTCTCAAATTCACTGGTCAAGCCATTATACCCCTTGAACAAAGGTGAAATATTGACAGGCAAACCATCTGTACAGAGGAACATGTCCATCAACTTACGCGTTCCTCCAACTGGTTGAGTATGGGATAGGTTCGAACCACCATACACTTGCTTAGAATAATCATAGCATTTACGGAGGATTGCCTCATCATTGTTGTCTTTAGTAACTCCATAAGGATTGGAATCAGCATCCTCAAGAGCAAAGAGATAGTAGTATGAAGTCTTGTCGTAAGCATCTATCTCATGGTCTTCACAACCCATAAAGATAGAGTATTCGCTTGCATAAGCACCGCTTCCAACAAACTTGGCAGACTCTGTCTTTGCAGTAGTCAGCATTTCCTCCACCGAAGGATAGCCCTCTGGCATAGCTGTACCTGCACCACTTATGGTTCCATCACCATTGGTAGTATCAGCAGCACCACGGCCATTATATTTCTCCCAAGTTCCCTCGTAAAGGCAAACACGAGCCTTAAATGCAGATACCGCCTCGATGGTAAGTGTACCACTATTACCTGTAGAGGTCTTGGTAACACTAGACATCAATTGCTGAGCCTTATTCAAGTCTGAGAGAACAGAGGCAAATACTTCATAGCGAGAATTACGTGGCCCCCAAACGAAGTCTGATGTGGTCACAGGTACAGATAGCGCCAAAGTTACACCACCAAAGCGCTGCAGAAGATAAAAGTGCCAATAAGCACGGAAGAAGTAAGCTGTACCTACTGCTACATCTATGTTGCCTGTACCTGTATATTTCTCAGCCTGTGCCAACAGGTTATTTACATGGCGCAAATTCTTATAAGGCAACTCATAGCCTTTGTCGCTCGCTGCCGCACCTTTGTTGCCCGACAACTCATCATCGCCCAAGCAGTTGAGGTCTGTACCAAAATCATAGAGACGCTTCTGTGCATCATTCTTATAACCAAGAAGCTGAGCATAGAGATTATTGGCAGCACTTGTGAAGTCGCTTTGATTCTTGAAATACTCACCAGTCGTAACATTAGACATTGGCTTTTGGTCGAGCCAGTCTGTACAACTTGTCATGCTAACCATTGCAGACGCAGCAAGCATGATGATATATTGTTTTGTCTTCATCGTCATTATTTTTATGTGATTGTTAGAAACTTACGTCAACACCAAAAGATACGGAGCTAGCAAAGACGTCCACACCATTATAGGTACCCATCTTGGCTGCTGCCTCTGGATCATAGCCATCCTTGACATTAGAGATATCGAAGAGGTTTTCACCTGCTACCCAAAGACGAACCTTTGTCAAAGGAGTCTTTGCAAGCAATGACTTAGGCAAGGAATATCCCAATTGGATTGTCTTGCATCGCATGTACCATGTGTTGATGACATTGATGTCGTTGTAGTTCTTGTAGTTCCAGTTGTTACGGTTGCCATTGCGTGAAATCAATGGGAACTTGGCATTTGTATTGGCTGTATGGTAACCTTCTGTGTCGCCAGCATACCAGGTGTTGTCCATGAAGTAACCATTGGTATTAGTCCAACCGCTCCAGAAAGCACAGCCCATCTGACCATTACGAACATTGTACTGCTGACCTACCCCCTGGAAGAAGGCACTGAAGTCAAAGTTCTTGTATGAAAGACCGAGATTGATGCCGAAGTTATAGTGAGGATCGGTATCACCATAATAGTAAAGGTCGTCCTTGGTAATGTCGTTATCACCATTGAGGTCAACACGACGCACACAACCTGGAGTCAACTCATTCTGGGTACCATTCTTCACACCGCCCATCAAGGAGCCAGATACATTGCCATTCATCTTAGCATAGTACTCGTCAACTTCTGCCTGGTTTTGGAACATACCATCTGTCTTGAACACATACAGAGCGTTCAATGGCTTGCCCTCTACAATAGAGTTCACACCCCAATTGATAGAGGTCTTTCCCTTATAAGAAGTAACCTCTGTCTTGGCATTAGAAAGGCTTACCCCAATGTTGTATGACCAATCACTGCCGATACGGTCGTTCCAGTTGATAGCCAATTCCCAACCATGAGTCTTGTAAGTTCCTGAGTTGGTAGAAGGAGCAGTGCCACCATAAACCTGAGGATAGGTGATATTGATGAGCATACCATTATTCTTGCGCCAGAAGTAATCAAACGAACCATTCAGGCGATTGTTGAAGAAGCCGAAGTCAACACCCACGTTGGTTGACTCTACAGTCTCCCAAGTACGGCTGTCATCAGTAATGCCAGAGATCCAACTGGTAGGAACTTTCGTGCCTCCCATAATGGTCGTACCTGTAGCAATTTGAGGATAAGCCTCATAATTACCAATGGTAGATACGTTACCCGACTGTCCCCAAGAACCACGAAGCTTCAAATTGCTCAACCAGTCGATATCTTTCATGAATACCTCCTCAGAGATACGCCAACCTGCACTTGCTCCAAAGAAGTCTTGCCAACGATTCTTCTTTACCAAACGTGAAGAACCATCATGACGCCAGCTACCCTCTATCAAGTACTTGCCTGCATAATCATAATTCAAACGCCCCACCAAAGATACATACGCCCACTTGTAAGAAGAAGAGCTATTAATCTTATCGGTTGTAGTATCATAGACATTCATATCATCCAAGTTGATTGAATTATTGCTTGAACGATAAATCTCCGTATAGTAATTGTCGCGCAACTCATTGGTGTTACCAAACAAAGCAGCTACGTTATGCTTACCAAATGTGCGGTTGTAGTTCAAGAAGAACTCATAAAGCTGATACAATGCACGGGTATTACCTTCCTTGAGCGACTCCTTATTGGCTTTACTACCTGTCGCTGCACCATTGCTTGTCTGAGGTCCATCGGTCACATCATAGTAGCTATACATCTGGATTTTGTGACTCTGGATTTTCTTGTTCTCATTGTATTGGCGAATACTCCCCTTGGCATAAGCAGAAAGACCCTTCAATATAGGGCTGACAAAACTCAGATCAACAGTCATCTTACCACTCAAGCGAAACATATAGCCATTTTTAACATCGCGCCCACCTTCTGTAAGGTGAGCAACTACGTTATTGCCACCAAAGTTGTCATAATAATACTTGCCGCTCTCTGTGTAAAGAGGGAATATCCAAAAGTCCTGCAAACCATAACCAATACCATAAGTTGGAGTATCCGTAATCTTGTAATCATAAGACATGCCTGTCTCCAACTTCACATACTTACCCACCTGATAATCGGTATTGTTGCGGAAGTTGTATTTTTTCTGCCCATCGTATGTCACCTTGATGAGAGAACGGTCATTAGAATAACCAAATGAAGTAACCGACTTTAAGTTTTCACTACCGCTCTGAATGCTGATATTGTGAGCTGTACCCCAAGTCGTACCATAAACAGCATCCACCTGATTGGCATTCTTTGGATCAATGCGCAATACATTGTTACCATTCCAATCGAATGCCTCATTGTTCATCACGCGCTTATAGAAATCTACATTCCAACCTTGCAGAGTCCAAAGTGATGGAGCGCCATTAGGGTGATTGGTATCATTATAATCCGCCATGAGCATCATTCTAGCCCACTCACTACCCGTGGCGGCAGGATAATCCTTGCCAACAAAGTTAGCTGTTACCGAACCATTATAGCTGACAGTCATCTTACCTTCCTTGGCACGCTTGGTTGTCACCAAGATAACACCACCTGCAGCACGGGCACCATAGATAGATGCTGCGGCATCCTTCAACACAGAGATACTCTCTATATCGTTAGGGTTAAGCTGATTGAGTTCCCATGCATAAGCATCCACACCATCAATCAAGATCAATGGGCTGGAAGAGTTGGCAGAGATACCACCACGAATGCTGATACTGGCATTATCTGTAGGACGAGAAGAGTTACGGGTGATAGTTACACCTGGAATGGCACCTTGCAAAGCCGTACCAACATTGGAAGCTGCGCGACCTTTCAACACCTCATCACCTTCCACCATAGAAACGGCACCTGTCAAGGTGGCTTTCTTCTGGGTACCATAGCCTACGACAACCACTTCCTGAAGAGTCTGATTGTCTTCCTCCATAGTTACATTGAGTTTGTTTCCATTCACTTTCACCAGCTTTTCTGTATAACCAATGAAAGAAAATTTGAGTTGTGCACCATTGTCTGCCTTAATGAAATAATGTCCATCCAAGTCGGTTACCGTACCACCAGTCTGTCCAACTACCTGAATCGTAACACCAATAAGTGGTTCACCAGACTTATCCACTACTGTACCTTGCACCTGTTGCTGCTGCGCAACAATCGGATTTGGGCTACCAACTGCCATCATAGAGGCAGAGAAACTTGGCATTGCCAATCCTGAGAGCATACAAACTTTTATAAAATGTTGCTTCATAATGGGTTTTATTATATTATTATTGTTGTTGTTCTAACTATAATACGGCTGATTAGATAATCTTACGTAAATACGATTTCATGTCTTTTGTAGAAAGATAGATATGGGTCTCCACGGTACGCTTGCTAAGTTGCAACTTCTCCACGATTTCGTCGGTTGACATCTCCTCATGCTTATACATTTTATAGATAGCAGCACGCTTGGCAGGCATCTCCTCCAAATGCTTATGCTCGAAAGAGAGGATATCGGCTGCCTCTACACGACGCACCACAGAATCATTGTCCATAATGCTCATGGAGCAAGCCATCTGCATCTCGGTCTCACGCACGAATGCCTTATGGCGAGCATCGTCGATTATCATGCGCTTGGTCATCACAAAGAGCAAGTTGCGGGCTGTTTCCTCAGAGATAACATCCAAAGACATTACCTTGACGAAAAGATCCTGAAGCATATCCTCTGCTGCCATCACATTATGGGTGTAGCTTACGAGATACTGCTTAAGGTCGGTATAGTACTTCTTATATATAGAAGCTACCAACGTACGGTTTTGGAGTTTGTCGTTTAATTCCATATCTACTCGGTTTTTAAATTTGATTTCTGTTGCAAAGATATAGCAAAAATAAAAGACAAGCAAGTTTTTGAGGCTTGCTTGTCTTCAACTTAGTTAGGAGTTACGTACAAATACGTTATCTAATTGATACTCAGCTTATAAACTATCCGTACAACTAAGTTAGTCGTACTCTAGAGTGTCGTCCTGATGTTCTTTGTCTTCAAATACTCGGCGGGAGTCATTCCCTCCACTTTACGGAAAGTACTGAAGAAAGAGGTTCTTTTAAAGCCGCATCGCTCGCTTAGGGCTGTCACCGTGTAGCGTTTATATTCACCCTCATCTATCAATCGCTTGAACTCTTCCAAGCGGAAATGGTTCACGTAGGCATAATAGCTTTCGTTGAGCTGTTGATTGAGCACCTGGCTCAACTTCACCACTGACGTACCGATTGCCTCAGCTATATCGCTGCGCTTCAATTCGGGATTACGATAAGCATGCTCTTTCACCATATAATTCTCCATTTTCTTCAAGATGATATGGCATTCCTCATCCGACACTTTTATTTTCTGATACTTAGCAGTGGCGGCTTCATGCGCATCAATCCTCTCCTCCTGCTTCTGTTCCATCTCTATCAAGGCATCCTCTATCTGGTTGCGCTCAGACAACAAGGTATGGGTATTCTTGCGATAACGATTCCACCATACGAGAAGCACTATTGAAACTATCAGGAAAAGAATTTCCAAAACGGCAGCTACAGAAGGAAGAACCAATATGCGAATCATCCTTTCCGTATTTTCCGCTCCAACCAGGCGTATCTTGACATCATGTGTGCCGAGCAATAACTTTGATAATATAATTTCCTTTCCTTCAGACACCATTCTCCACTTTTTGTCACCATCAACCTTATATTCATAGAATCGTCCTTCGGTCTTGGCATAATTAGGCAAGGTAACTTTGAAGAGAAGAGGTAGTGACATCAAATTCCAGCGAATAGAGATGGAGGCTTCATCGTTGACGACATTCTCCTCACCATAGCTCAACATAGCATCGCCTCGACGAATATCATAGAGAAGCAACTGATGGATAGGTTTGGCTTTTTGCCATTTAGACACATTATCCAACTTAATATATGAAAGTCCAGCCGATGTACAAACCCAAAGATAGCCATCGTCATCCACCATTATATCATTAACGTATTCTCCACGAATGCCTTCCGAATTACCAAAGAACGAAACGTTTCGCAAAGAATAATCCAAGTTGAAAAGCCCTTTTTCCGTTGCCATCCAATAATGTCCTTTCGTGTCATCCAAAAAAACACGATAAGCATCCTCGACAATTCCGTCAGGTATGTCCACCACTCCAAATCGAGTCATCTTCTCATTGCTTTCAAATATCTTAGTAAAGCTACAAGCATAAATCTTATGTTGATGCCCAACTACCAGTCTAGACAACACTTCCTTATCGAAGAAACCTTGTGGAAAGCAAGAGTTTTCAAAGTCACGAGTCGCCGATAAGTATAGACACATCCCTAAATTGCTTGCGAGCCAAATATTTCCCGAATGATCAAATACAATTCCCCTAATTTCTCCGCCACAAATACGTGAATTCTGCTCTGCATATCGTGTGCAGTTGCCATTTTCATCTATCACAAACAAGCCTTCATTGGTTCCCACAAAGAGTTTTCCCATTGGGGAAACCTTCATTTCAAACACAGAGCATTTGCTCAATAGCGGATGGAAAGGCTGATTGGCAACACTCAATGACTGCGGATCAAAAATACGCAATCCACCATCATACGCACCTAAATAATATTTCCCATTGAAGTATGCAAACTTACCAATAGTATGTGCCTCGTTCATTTCTTGCGAAGCAACGAACTTGACCACCCCAGTTTGTTCGTTCACATACCAGAAGCCATTCTGCAAGCCTATCAGACGTTCTGCACCATGCTTACAAAAGCCATATATATCTATATCGCACGTAGAGAAGGTACCATAAGAATATGTCTTGAATAAATTTGACTGATAATAAGTATAAACAGCACCATAGCGAGCAAGTCCATACCAATTCACGCCATTCCCATCTTGCATAAAGCTTTCAACACGATTGGTCGGCAAAAACGTCTTTCCTTTCCCCATTGTACCATGATGACTCAATATTTTCTCAGTATTTGCATCCAGGACATAGACTCCATCGCCTTTTGTCGCTATGTACAATGTTGTGCCATCCACAACCTCTATCGAACTAATCATACCCCCCACTCCAGGTATTTGATGAATCTGCTTGGAGCGTAAATCCATACAGAAGACTCCATTGCTAGTCGTTCCGATAAAAGCCTTATTCCCAGAAATGGTAAACTTTGCCAAAAAAGAATTATAAGGCATGTGCTTGGTAACCTGCCAGGAATCCAACTTGCCAGTCTCCGGATAATAACAGCAAAGCGAATAGCGAGTGTCAAACCATACATTACCCTTGTCATCTCTTACGAAATGACGAGGCAGGTAATCCAGTTTGGCTCGCTTGCCCATATTCACTTTCCTTACTTTTTTCCCATCGTAAAGAAACAAGCCATCACTCGCACCCAAATAGAGCATATGTTCATCCGCAAAAAGATTCTCTAAGTTACCTATGTCGGACACCACATTTTCAAAAGTGTCGTGACCATACTTCAGTTCATACAACCCAGAATTGGTACCAACAAATATGGAATGATTCAAGCCTTCACAGACATCATACACCTTGGCATTCTGCTTGAGTTTCTCACTATAAAACCTATAAGAATGACTGCGCACACCATTGAAGACAGTCAAACCTACACCTGTTGCGAACCAAATCTGCCCATAGTGGTCGAAGCACATGTTACGAACCGTCTCTCCTGCCAATCCATTGGCATAGGTAAGGGAATTGGCATACTCCCTATCAATATCAGTCGCCATGGAAACATGGCAGAAAAGCGATAATATAACAACGATAATTGCTTTATTCATTTTTTAGATACGTTTAGATGGTGCAAAAATACAAAAAGTTACTCAAAGAAAGAACTCTTCGAGTAACTTTTTTGCATTCTTGGTGCCACCTTACTCTGCTTCCAAGCAAATTACCCTTGAAGACCATCACTATGGGTCCACGCAGCCTCTGTAGAAAGGCTGCGCAAACAATCAAAGTAAGTACTATTTTCACTAATACACGATGGTATTCAAAGACAATGGAGCCAAGGTGGCTGTAAGGTCTTTACCCTCTACGGTGAATGACATCGTGTTAGCTTTCTTCTCTGGATTGTAGCATACCACCACTACCTTGCCATCCTGGTTCTTGAAGGCGATGGTGTTGGTGTCGTTGGAAACCTTCAGTAGTTGGCTGCCTGGCTGAATGAAGTGAGAGAAGTGCTTCATCAAGTAATATTCAGGGGTGCGAGTGAGGGCACCTGTCTTTCGGTTGATGATGACCAATGCATTCTGTTTCCATTTAAACAAACTTTCCAAGTCATCGCCCAACACCATATTCCACTGCATATAGCTGGAAGCACCACTTCTGAAGCAATGAAGAATTCTTTCCCACGACTTCACCATATCAGCCCAGTTGTTGTCGCCGTCACCACAGATTCCCTCTGTCTGCATCAATTTCATCTCAGGCATCTGCTCGTGCACCTTTGGCATGGCGCGCATGCCAGTCCACTGCATACCTATGCCCTTGATGTATTTGGCCACACCATTATCCTTGAAGAAATCGAATACCCACTGTGGATTAGGATAGTTGATTGTTCCCAACCACAACTCTGTGTCCTTGACTTTGTCGGTCTCCAACTGTGGCACGAGATATTTCTCTATGAAAATGGCGAAGTCCTGAGGACGCCAAGTACAACACTGCCAACATGGTTGCCACTGCACCTCGTTCTGTGGCATCAAAATATCAATGTTCACCCCCTCCTGCTTATATGCCTGAAGATATTTAGAGAGATAGATTGCGTATGAACGCAGGCATCCATCAGTCATCTTGAATGTGGTGATGTTTGGATAGGTAGCAAAATGCTCATCCATTCGGTTATGTCCCACATCTGTATGATTGATGCCATGACTCTTCAACGAGTAATGCTCAGAAATTTTCATCCAGTAAGGAGGAGTCCAAGGCGATGCCCACATTTTGAGGTCAGGGCGCACCTTCTTTGCCAACTTAATCATTGGCAAAAGGATGTAACGGTCGCGGGCAATGGAGAAATTGCGCTGTGTCCAGTCGTAGTCCACATCATTATATGTATAGGTGGAAAGCGAGAGGTCATTGCCGCCTACAGGTGTTCGTCCCCAGGCAAAGTGAATGCCTTCTTCCCCAAACATTTCTTTCATGATGCCCATTCGCTGCTGTTCATTGACGCATTGCATGGCATCCCAGGCACGCTCTGAGAATGTGCCTCCAAAACCTTCTACTTCCCTGACCAAAGAGTCTGTGTAAACGACGATATTCTCTCCCTTAGCGTTCGGATGGTTTTCCACGCTTACTTTGTTCTTCACCCAACGATTACTTTCCGTAGTGGAAAACATTTGTGGCTTCTGAGCCATTGTCCCCATCGTTGCCAAGATAGAGAATGCCAAGCATACTATTTTTCTCATAATTCTTCGTATATTTTTAGTTAATTCTTTATTATATTACGTCTAAGCCTGAAGATTTACTTACGAGGTCCTCACTTTCCTCTCGGTTGCCCAAGCGAAAGGGCCGATTCGCCATAAAGTCACCTTCAGAAAAAGCTTCTCAAAAACAGTAATTAAAATTTCTTCCTCCTTTCACAACCACCATAGTGCATTTATAATCAACCAGTTAAGTATGAAAGGAGAATTCTCTGAAACAACAATAATAACCAGCAGAAAAGACTATTAATATAAGGAGAAGGCAACTTAGTCTAAAGGAGAAAGCAACTATCACAAAAGGAATAGAAAAGGCTTCTTTGTATCGGATGACCCGGGTCATCCATATAGATGACGGGAGTGAGCCATATAGATGACCCGAGTCATCCATATAGACGAGCTTAGTCATCCAGTCTATAAATCGTTCCTTTTCGCCTGCCAATATCTATCCCTCATCCTTCTGGTTACTATGCTTCATCCCAACATTCATAACAAAGACACCCACTAGATCCTTGCCACACCTATACCATACTCATTAAAGACAAGACACATCGCCATATTTAAGCTTAGCCATCAATTACCATCTCAAAATAATGAGATTTTTCCTTTCACACTTAACACTCTTATTTTCAACACAATACACATTCCGTGAAAGGAGAATTATTATCCACCTTAAATATTTTCTGCAAATTTCGAACCGTCTCTCCAGCCAATCCACTGGCACAGGTAGGGGAATTGGCATACTCCCTATCAATATCAGTCGCCATGGAAACATGGCAGAAAAGCGATAATATAACAACGATAATTGCTTTATTCATTTTTTAGATACGTTTAGATGGTGCAAAAATACAAAAAGTTACTCAAAGAAAGAACTCTTCGAGTAACTTTTTTGCATTCTTGATGCCACCTTACTCTGCTTCCAAGCAAATTACCCTTGAAGCCCAGTCACTTTTCTTGTCACGGCTCACAGAAACAGATTCTGCCATCACTGGAACAGTAATGGTCAATAATAAGATAGCTATTGATTTAAACTTCATCATATTATATCTGTCATTAGTGTTTGAAAATATAGAGATTTGATTGACTTCTGTATTTACTTCTGCCAATATACGGCATAGCGGCAGTGATGGGCATCATAGAATGGGATGAGCTCCACGCCATTCTTCATCTTGAAGTTCTTAATGCTCTTCAAGCCCTCATACTTCGCCTTCTCTACCGTAGATGTTGGTATCTTGAAGTCGAAAGTATAATAGTCGTTATATTTCTGAGGATTGCTGAAAGGATGCTCCACCTTGTCGAGTTTGCCTGTCATCACGACAGGACCATAGACCAAAGCCACCTTGGAGGCATCGTCCTTGGTTGCCTCCTCTCGGAGTTGCATTCCCAGTTGTACTTCTATCTTATCACCAGCCTTCCAAAGTCGAGAAATGGCAACATAGCCATCCGTACCTTTCACAGCTTTCACCTTCTTTCCATTCACCTTGATGTCCATCTTGGTTGCCCATGCAGGATAACGCAGACGAAGAGCAAACTGCTTCGATTTTCCATCTACAGTAAATGTCGTGGTAGAAGATTGAGGGAAAGATGTTTGCTGAGTGAAAGTTGTACCCTCCCAATCTACCTTTGATGGGATGAAAAGATTCACATAGAGATCTTTATCTGAATGAAAGTAGATACTCGAAGCATACTTCACATGGCTCTCGAAGCCACTGCCCACGCAGCACCAGAAACTGCTATCCCTAGTAGAGTACAAGCGATAAGCACCTGTCTGCAAAGGGGTGAAATAGCACACCATCGAACTCTCAGGATCTTGCTGCCCCAAGATATGATTATAGAGCGCACGCTCGTAATAATCGGCTATCTTGCTCGATGGATTCCAGGAGAAGAGGTGGTCGGCAAGTTTCAAGAGATTGAAAGTGCAACAGTTCTCTCCATCATAGCCCGAGAGATGCTTGCTCTGCTCGGTCGGCTTGAAGAGATGCTCCTTATCGGAAAGTTCTCCTGTCACAAAGGCGTGATCGTTCACCAAGGTCCAGAAGAGAAACTCTGCTGCCTTGCGACTATCCTTTGCTCCGAACATCTCATAGTTGCGAGCCTCACCCAGGAGTTTTGGAATGAAAGTATTGGCATGGTTGGTACCCAAGTCGGGGTTGCCAGCCTTCAATGGGTCTATCTTCTCATTGTGATAGAAGTAGCGAGCCACCCAGAGATACTTCTCGTCTTTGGTGAGGGCATATAGCTCATACATTGCCTCATTGAATCCACCAAACTCATTGCGTATCATCAGCTTGCGAGTTTCCTCAGAGAGAGGCTTGAGCTTATTATATGCCCAGTTGCCCATTCCTTTCGCTATCTCCAGAGCCTTCTCATTGCCAGTCATCTGATACTGGTCGATCATACCCTGCACGATTTTATGGAGCGTATAGAAAGGTGCCCACACGCTCTTGCCTTGAATATTACGGTCGATGAGACCTTCGGCGAAGGCACTTAGATAGCCTCCTCTGCCGTATGCCTGCTGCACCTCGGCAAGACCATTGACGATGCTGTCTGCCTTCATCTTAACGGCTTGCGAACCAGTCTGGGCATAGAGCGTGGCGTAGGCAGAGAGAAGATGTCCCGTAATATGACCACGCAGGTCACAGTCGAGCGCTTCCCATCCACCCAGTTTCTTCACGGTCATATAGCCACCCTCTCTGCTGGAGAAAGCACCGCTGGTATTGCGGAAACTCTGCAAGAGCGAGTTTACAGACACTGACATCATCCAAGCTGAGTCTCGTTTCATATTCTCTTGGAAACGAGAAGGAAGAAGATGCACCTGGTTCATCTTGAAAGGCTGACACCTTGTGTTGTTGTTTCCGATGGCAAGGCAGTTGAGACTACCAGCCATCAACAAGCCTGCCACGATTGCGATTAATTTTCTGTTCATAACAAGACATTATCACATTATATTTAGCATTCAGATTATAAACTATTCAAACAGAGGCGAAAGTTCAACGAATATTCCCCATCAAAAAGGCGGTATTCTGTGTGAGGCGGTTCACCCCAACTATTATCTCCACCGACGCCTCGTTGTGCACCATCCAGAATCACATACGTTTCCATACGTGGATGCATATCTTTCTGATGCATCATCTTCTTTTCCAGTCCCATATCAAGATCCTCATCTGCAAAATGCAAGGCTGAGAAATCCATTGACTTCTCTGCCTGAAAGCGAAGGGCAACACCCTTCTTAGGCGAGGTGATTTCAGCCCAACGCACATCACTATGGTTACCAGTCTGCTGAGGGAATATGTATGGATAGTACATATCCGTCACTGTGGTATCATAGAGACCGATAAACTGGCTGGTCTTGCGGTCGGAGTAGTTTTCCCAAGGTCCACGACCATAATAGCGTACATTCTCAAATCCCTTAGGGAGCGTCATTCGCATACCAAAGCGAGGCAACTCCGGGAGTTTTTTGTCCTTGGTATTCATGCTAGCCTTCACATCGATGCTTCCATCCTTACGGAAGAAATAAGAAAGATGGTAAGGTTGCTTGATGTCGCCTAACAACATCTCAAATGTTACCTGCACACCATCGGTTGTAGGCTGACCTACCTGACATTTGGTTACATAGCGATTGGTCTGAGCCGAACGCCATACATTGCTCTTCTGTGGCATCTTGTTACCATAGTCGTTGTCATTAGGAGCACGCCAGAAGTAAGGTTCCAAACTTGTACGATTGCCTAGAACTGATATGTCATTCATGGCATAATCTGTCAAAGCACCATCCTGCTTGTTGATTTCTGCCTTGACATTACCTACGGTCAAGACAATCTTGTTCTTCAGCGTTTCCACCTTTACTTCTCCCAAAGATTGCCCATTCTCTTGTTTCTCCATCTTGCCTTCACGCAGGAATTGTTCCTTGGCTATGTCATAATGAGCAGGCAACAAGTCGCTTGCCTCACGGGTATAGGCATATACTTGAAGGGTATATTCATCATTTGGATTTATGGATGGCAGCTTGACACGCACCTTACTCTCTTGCTGTGGCGCAGTCTTCAAGCGGAAATCGCCTTCCGTTATCTCCTTGCCCTCCTTACAGAGTGTCCAATGGAAATCATAGTCGGCAAGCGTGGAGAACTGATACTCATTTCTAACAGTCAACTCGCCCTTCTTCCAGTCAAAGCCAGGGAAGATAATGTCTTGATATACCTTCTTCACCTCTAAGGCTTGCGGCTTGTAACTCATATCGGAAGCAAGGACACCATCACATCCACTGTTCATCTCCACAGGCCATACATAACTTCCCATCTCACCATTATACATCCAATAAGTACGATGGTCGGTATTCTCGTTGATGGTACGGCGGATGCCCTGGTCTTGGAAGTCCCAGATAAATCCACCTTGCAAGTTAGGCGACTTCTTGATTAAATCCCAGTAATCCTGAAGGTTTCCATTGCTATTACCTTGCGCATGAGCATACTCACACATGATGAAAGGACGCTGTTTGCCACTCTTGGCATAGGCGAGCACCCTGCCCCAGTTAGGGTACATGTGACATACAATGTCGGTATTTTCTTCCTCCCAAGCTTGCTCAAACTGTACGAAGCGAGTTTTATCGTTCGCTTTCAACCAGCGATATTGCTCATGGAACACCTGACCATTGCCACACTCATTACCCATAGACCAACCAATGATGCTAGGATGGTTACGGTCACGATAGAACATACGATGGATGCGGTCACGGTGTGCAGGAGCCCATTCCTTGCGATAAGCTGGATGTGGTACGGTATCGGTGAAATAGACACAACTGCCCATTCCGTGGGTCTCGATATTTGCCTCATCCACCACATAGATGCCATACTTATCACAGAGATCGAGCCATTCTGGACAATTAGGATAATGGCTGCTACGCACGGCATTGATGTTCAACTCACGCAGGCGGCGCAGATTATCCATCATAATTTCGTGGCTCTGCACGTGTCCTAAGGAGTCATTGTGCTCATGGCGATTGACACCCTTGATATATACCATCTTGCCATTGACAAGCAGTCGGGCGTTCTCAATCTTCACCTCACGGAAACCTACTTGCTGGCGCACGGTGTCACCACCCAGTATCATCGCCATCTGATAGAGATAAGGTTTTTCGCCACTCCATAAGTTCACCTTATTCAGTTTCTTGCTCACGTGGATGGTTGTCTCCTTGCCATCAACCTTGAAAGGCTTGGTTTCATTGAGCAACAACTTGCCACTGGCATCACGAAGTTGAACCATCATCTTATCAGAGACCGACTTGCCAGAGAAATTGCGAATGGTAACATCTGTCTCAAGCTGTCCATTGCGATAGTTATCCACAGGAGTAGCCGTAATATTGTAATCCCATACAGACACTGGGCTATAGGCTTGTAGATACACGTCACGCTCTATTCCTGTGATACGCCAGAAGTCCTGATCCTCCATATAGCTGCCATCGTGCCAACGATACACCTGTACCGCCATTTGATTGGCACGACCATCTAGATGGACTAACTTCGTCACGTCAAACTCAGCAGGGGTCTTGGAGCATTTGGTCATACCCACCTCCGTGCCATTCACCCATACTCTCGCATAGCCCGTAATGGAACCGAAATGGAGCATCACATCCCTACCCTTCCATTGTGAAGGCACCGTGAATGAAGTACGGTAAGTGCCTACAGGATTCGGGATGTCGATGTAAGGAGGATTAGGCGACCAAGGATAGGTGATATTGGCATACAAGGGTGCGCCAAAGCCCATCAACTCCCAGTTGGATGGCACAGGAATCTGTGCCCACTTGGAGTCATCGAAACCTGGACGATAGAAGTCCGCAGGTGCATCCTTGATGTCATCAGCATAATGGAAACGCCACTTACCATTCAAAGACAAGGTATGTGAAGTCTTGAACCAAGCATGTGCCTGTTCCTTGCCTCGTTCAAATACCATAGGATTCTCCCATTCATGCTCATAGGCACTCACCGGGAAAGCCGAACCAAAGAAAACGGCTGATGATAGTAACAAGTTCTTGATATTCATATTTCTTTTTATGTTTTATTCACTTAGCCTATTTTACTCGATTCGTCACATCTTTTGGTATCTCAATACAGATAGGTTGCACGGCACCCTTATATTCACCATCGGCATCAGCAACCGCTACCAGCCAGCAGGTGAATGACCTACGGGCATTGTCCCATCCTGCCTCGTAAGGATAGAACTTGAAGGTCGTATCATTGACTTTCTTGACAGGACCATTGATAACCTCGATATGAGGTTTCTTCTTGCCATGCTCTTGGGTGGTTGTACGATGAGAGCTATCGGTATAGACCGCCTTTAGCTGGAAGGTGATGCCCTCCAGGTTTCTTAAATCAAGCTTCATGCCTCCCTGCAACCTATCGTTGTATGGAATGAGCTTACCTTGATACTCGAAACCAACATACTGCACTTTCTTGCCTGCGGTCTCCTTATAGCGAGCCTCTGTGAGTTCTGCCATTTCCTTATCAAAATACCAGAAGGCATCGTGCTTGTCGCCCTTATACAGAGCATAAGGAGCCGGTTGAGGACGGGAGGTATTGGCATTCTCTGGAGCCTTGCCCTTATCTGCACCATCCGTACCGATCATATCTGAATGGAAACGCTCGGCAAGATAGCCACCCTTCGGATTAAGCTTACGCAAACTACCATCTGCATTCAAGCGCTGTTCCAATGATTTCTGAATGAACTTGGCGATATAATCAGCAGTTCTGTCACCACAGTCGAAATGACCTCTGCCCGTATCACAAAGGAAGGAGATGCAACTCTCCGGATACATTATGCGGAAAGCCAGGGCAGGATTCACACGAGCCTCCCACCATTCATACTCGCCTTCTACCATCAAGCCAGGAATGCCATCGATGTTGCGGTTGCGTCCCCACTCTACGTTTGCCGCACCATAACCGCAGAGGTTGGTACGAGGCGCATCACCATGGAAGGAAATGATACAGAGGGTGCGGTCTGGATTCCAAGCCGCGAAATTCCAGGGGAACGTGGCTTGCGCCGAATGTCCCAGAGGAATCATAGGAGCCTTCGCTATCTCGAGATGGCCGCTATTATCAGCAAGATTCGCCATCAATTCCTCAAAGATATTCTGTGCACCAGAGTTAGGATCCCAATTGTTATTAAAAGCAGGAGCCACCCATACCATGGCAACGCCCAGTTTCTTCATCTTTGCCTGAAAACGAGGGTTCTTATAGATAGCCTCCTCTGTCATGTTCTGCTGCGAGAGCATCACTGCCTTTACTTGCTTGCAGCCCTCTGGAACCCAGAGATAAGCCACAGGTGCCTTGCCTGTTTCATTGGAAATATATCTTCTCAATTCCACAGACCACTGAAACATTCCACTGCCTCCCACACCTACGGCATGGGCTACAGAGACTAAGCCTTGCATCACCAAGGCAATAGCCAATACGCTTACACGCATCATTATTCTTGTTTTCATCATTGCTTATTTTGATTTATCTGATTCTTTTATTTTATACGTGCAAAGATATATAAATACGTAATAATCGCCAAATATTCCCACAAGAAAAAAGCCTCGACCACCCAATGGGCAACCGAGACTTTTAATTACTATAACGCTAAAAAACTAATTATCTGTTATCTTACAGGAACAAATCGCAGGGCTGCACCTCCAGAAGCCTGCAGATGAAGCTTCAGCTGCTTGCCTGCCTTTACAGTCATCGCAGAAGCTACTACCTTGGTACGGGTCTGCAAAGATGGATCATCATTGTAGATTTCTACACGATATTTCTTGCCTTTCTGCAGGAAATCAGCAGTATTGAGGGTGATATCACGAGCCTGCAAGCCATTCATCGCTCCCACGAACCAATCATTGCCAGTGCGGCGAGCCTGAATGATGTACTCTCCTATCTCGCCAGCCAGAGCCTTGCTCTCATCCCATACAGTAGGACAATACTTCCAGAAATCCAATTCCTTCTCGCCCTTGTAGACATTTGGCAAATCGTACCAATACAGGAAAGTAATCGGACTGTAATATACCACAGGCATTGCCAACTGATGAGCCTTCGTATTCTTCACTCTGCCATTGAAATAACAAGGAGTATAATCAGCAGGACCACAGAGGAATCTTGTGAATGAAAGAATCACATTGTGCTCTGCATTCGGCATTTCCTCATTACCTCCGATGCCTTCCTGAGTCATCAGGTTAGGATAAGTGCGACTCCATCCCGTAGGACGATATTCATCGTGAACATCCACCATGATATGATAATCGGCACATTTCTTTATGGCATCGTGCATCCAGGCTGTCCACTTCTGGGAGCCCACCTGTACAAAACCGAACTTGATGCCGCTGACGCCCCACTTCTGATACAAAGGCAAGATGCTGTCCAATTGCTGGGAAAGCGCACGCTGATTCACATAAAGCCATACGCCAATGCCCTTGCTCTTTGCCTGCCTACATAGCTCAGGCATATCAATGTCACGAGTTTCCAACACCTTCAGGGCAGATGAAGACATTTTCCATTCCGGTCCATACCAGCCTGCATCCAACTCGATGTATTGCAATCCGCGATCTACGGCAAAATCAATAGCCTGCAAAGCCGTTTTCATATCCAGTCGACATACACGGAATGCCTTACCTGGACGAATCCAGGAAGTATCAGCTATCTTGCAAGGTGCGTTCAAGTTGAGCATCAACTGCTTGTTGTTTATCAGGTCGATAGCCCTTTCAGCAGCCATGATAATGCGCCATGGCATGTCGTAAGCCGTGATAACACTTGCCGTATCAAACATTGACATCTGAAGTTTATTGTCTGCAACCAACTTTAACTTTCCTCGTGAAAAATCAGACAAGGCTGCTTCGCCGATGGAAGTATAAATGCCGTTCGACAACTTCAAGACCAGAGGTCGGTCTGATTCTTCCTTCCATACAGGTTCGCTCTTCAAGAGTTTTACTTTCTTAGGAGAAGCTTGTGCCCATGCAAAATGATAGGCCTCAGCACCTGGTGCCAACTGGAAAGAAGTCAAGTCTTCCGTAATATTCATAAACAATCCATTCGTTGCCTCAGGGAAGTGATAACGGAAAGCCACTCCCTCATCGTATGCTCTTACAATGATATCGAAGAGATACTGCTGGCGTTTGTCATAGCCATTATCATTGGAGTTTCCTTGTTTTCCACCTTTCATCAAATGGATGGTCATCTCATTGTAATGGTCACGGATAGTTGCATACTCACCATAGACCGGTTTCCAAGTATCATCCTTGGCAGAACGCTCCACCTTGATGACTTCCATACCGGTGGTCCAAACCCGGTTGGTATCCACAGGAATTCCCATCGCTGACTCTACCAGATGGTTGTCGATGTTCACACCTAGTTCGCCTTCCTCAACCACTTGCTTATCAGCATAGTTTAGATGATAGACAAGACGACCTCCTTTCTGCTCAAAGACGAAATGATACTTGCCATTAGGCGACTGCAAGGTTTCTGCAGCATGAGCAGAAACCAACGCAAAAATCATCAAAATTGCTAAAACAATCTTTTTCATTGTCTGTTTGTTTTAATTCAACTTCACTTTTCCATTCTCTGAGCAGACAATGCGCTGCTCGGTTCCATCCTTCAGTTTCACGATGATGCCCACGGCACCCTGCTCGCTTGGAGTAAAATAATCTACCGATGCTATATCGCCCGGTTCTGTATCAGAACTTGGTTCATATACGCAGACGAAAGGATGATTCCATGCCTCACCCTTCTGGCGAGCCACGAAGGTCAATACCGGCTGGTCGATTACCTTATAAGGCTGGTTAGGCATACGCTCGTATTCCAGATTGGCAGGAGAGAGCGCCTGGAAGAGGGTACGGTTTGCATCCGCCTTCATCCACATCGTCATCGTTATCTCCTTCTGGTTATCCATCGCTGCCACCACCTTCTCATCTTCTATCCTGGTTACAAACTGGGTCTTTACAGAAGAGGTCATTTCGGCACTCACCTTATTATAGATATAGGAATAAGCATAGAGATGACCACCGGCAAAGGCGAGTTCCTCGGTAGGCTTCATATCGAG